>Ga0268263_1000710_pt1 | contig 41969 bp, 38 predicted proteins | sample Biomet5_FD_190358 | JGI IMG/M metagenome (GOLD analysis project Ga0268263, IMG submission 190358) | Microbial communities from bioreactor (seeded with sewage sludge) at LBNL, California, USA - Biofuel metagenome 5 (SPAdes) (version 4) | ecosystem: Engineered > Bioreactor > Anaerobic >... | reverse complement strand
GGAAGGAACAAAGGCAAATGACACATTTATGACGATTGTTCAGACATCAAAGAAACTGGGTGTAAGCGCATATCAGTACATATGTGATAGAGTTGGCGGTACATTTGAGATGCCATCTCTGGCTCAACTCATCAGAGAAAAAAGCTCAGTGAGTGGAAATTGAGGGATTTCCACTCAATTTGAAGAGGATACCATTTGCTCAATAATTTGCAATTATTATCCCAACTGAAACTTCCGGAAATAGAGGTTAGAAGCTTTCAATGAAGTTTGAATAAGCAAGGTAATTTTCAGAAAAACGATAGCAAGAAAAATTGTAAAAATTGAATGGACATCTGCGGAAAGTCAGTTGTTCGGAGCTGTTACTACATATTTCTTCCAATTGATCCCTCTATTTTGAATATTTTTGACTTGAAATTTTTGTTTTCTCATTATTCACCTTGATCAATGCAGCAATTACTTGTAATGTCCTGCATTTTCACTTTCAAAATTGCATACTTACCAGTAACCGGAAAGAAAAGACACCATGAAGTGAAATATTATGAAATCTCATAAATTTTATCTTGTACGACAACAGAATAAGCATCGCAAGCATAACCAATGTCATATGATGATGCCATGCATTCCAGCTTCTCACCATGTATTCAGACATTCCACAACATCCTTTTGCATCTTGAAATGCTCTCTCAATCCAGTACCTTGAACTCTGCATTTTTGCAAGTTCGTCAAATGAAGCATTTTCAGAAGCGTTACAGAGTGAATATTTAATTTCACCTGAATTTGTATCTTTACTTATGAGAAGCCATAGTGGCTTTTCACAAGGCAATTTATCCTGACATCTCCATACTTTTATAGCCTTAAAATAGACTTCTTTGTATCCTCTTTCCGTTTTTCTAATTCTGATGAGTTTCCATCCTTCTACAGAACTGGAAAGAGATTCTACAATTACTGGTGATACATTAAAAACTCTGGAAGCTGTAGGCTTTCTTCCTCTATTTCCTTTTTTTCAGGGATTTCAACTATTGATTCCTGAACATAAACCTTAGTGTCAAACGCTACATCTGCAACATAAGTTAGACCTCTATTTTCAAGTTCAGTAAGCAATACTGGATTTTCCCCATAGAATCCATCCATTGTAACATAGGAAAAAGGAATACCTTCTTTGATTACATTATCAATCATTTCAAGACCAAGGTCATACTTGGTTCGGAATACGATTTCTTCAGAAGGAATTTGAGCCTTTAAACAACGTTCTTTATCATTTATCCATTTTTCAGGAAGATAGAGCCTCTCGTCAATTAGAATTCTCTTATCGCCCTTAAAATAAGCAAGGAAGACTCCAACCTAGAAATTAGCAATTTTACCCAGGTTGCCGCGTACTGATGAGAAACTCCAACAGAACAATTTCATGATTTTTTCATACCCGATTCGTCAAGTATAATTACACCATCCCTATGATTTTAATGGCTTTTTGTTCTAACAAATTTGAGGAGATTTATAGAAGGCCAAGGAGAATTTGAGATGAAATGGCTTAGAGACTGGTTGTTGGAACACTTACAACAGTAGATTGCCATTTTACTCATATTCTTCCGTTTTGGAAGAAGAATCAAACCATGAATGTAATCAATACAAACTGAAACGGCAGAACGAGTTTTTGTTTTAAGATAGGATTCAAGATGTTCATCTAAAAGGTACTTTTCTACTGAGATTTTATTTGACGCAATGAAGTCTCCAGTTATGGAACTCATGACATTAGATCAATATTTCTAATATTGGATATTGCGGTAGATATAAAAAAAGGGAATGTGACAAAGTCAAGTTAATACCTTTCGACCAAAAAATAAAAAGTAATTTTGGTGCTGATGCAGTCATTAATTTCATTTTCGAAAAATTTCTACTTTTTTCTTATTCTGCTTCTTTTCACCAAATTTCTAAACTTATTGTTCTCCCCTTAAGCTTATTCTTCTCCCATTTCTTTTCTGAATTCTATGTAATCTCTCTCGACTTCTTCGAGTTCGTATTCCATTTTATCCCCCCGTGTTCAATTATAATAACAGTAATTTATTCTTGCTTTTGTTTATTAACAAAAACAACTTATTCAAATTTACCTTAGTCCCCATTTTGGTAAACGCTCTTCACTTATATAAAGTTAGCCGTCAACCGAAGAATCTTACAATTAACTACTATAAGTTGACATTTTTTATGATATTTTTTATACTGTGTGTAGCGATAAAATATTATAAATGAAAGATAGGTGTTTTTTGTCTTCATGCATAAAAGTTCAAAACCTGAACTCCTTGTAGGGGTCAGGAATCTTTCAGGGCTTAAGGCCTGCTCAGGATACGCAGACGCTGTCTACTTTTCAACCGACAGGCTCAGCTTGAGGGCAAAAGCAAAAGAAATTACTCTGGAGACTCTTGACGATTTCGTCTCTGAGGTAAAAACCAGAGGACTCAAGGCCTATCTGGCTGTAAACTCGACAGTAAATGAAGACAGGCTCGGAGATGCATCGGATGTGATAGCTGCAGCTTCGAATGCAGGAGTAGACGCAGTCATTGCCTGGGACCCGGCTGTAATTCTCAGGGCACGGAAAGCAGGGCTTAGAATTCACATCTCTACGCAGGCAAATATTACCAACCATGAAACTGCAAATTTCTACCGAAATCTTGGGGCCGAAAGGGTTGTACTTTCAAGAGAGCTTTCCCTTGAAGAAATACGGAAGATAGGCCAGCAGACTGAGGTAGAAATCGAGACTTTCGTCCATGGTGCAATGTGCATGGCAGTCTCAGGCCGATGCCATCTGTCAGCTTACGTTCTTGGTAAATCAGGAAATTGCGGAGAATGCACTCAGCCCTGCCGCTGGGAATGGGAACTTCATGGAGAAAACGGGCTTGTTGCTGCAAGCCTTGGAAAGTACCTTCTAAGTGCAAAAGACCTCTGTATGATAGAACATATTCCAGAACTTCTTGAAGCGGGAATAGCTGCCTTTAAAGTGGAAGGACGGCTGCGGGACCCTGGATACCTTGAAATGGTTTCCCGCTGCTACAGGGAAGCTATCGACGCCTGCATAGAAGGAAACTACACTCCTGAGAAAATAGAAGCCTGGAGGCGTGAACTGGCTTCGGTCTATAACAGGGGTTTTTCAACTGGTTTTTACTTTGGGGTTCCAGGCCTTGAAGGCTTTTCTCCTGAAAAAGATATGAATGCCTCGGAAAAGCAACGCAGAGCTGTGGGAATTATTGAAAATTATTATACGAAACAGCAAGCTGCAGCCGTTAGGCTTCTCGAAGAAGGGATTTCGGTTGGAGACGAGATTGTAATTGAAGGAAATACGACTTATTTGAGGCAGCAAGTCCGTTCCCTGATGAAAAAAGGTGAATCTGTTGAAAGAGCTGAAAAAGGAGATACGGTTGGCCTTGCCATTGAAGGGACTGTTCGAAAAAATGACCGAATTTTCATAATACAATTAAAATAAGTGAATTAATGTATTGTATTTGAAGAAATAAATATACTATTTAAAATAATAAAACAGTATCTATATATTGGATTCTCCCTATACGGGTAGCAAATCACAGGAAAGAAAAAATTACGGGAAAAAGGTAATTGCAGGAAAGAATTACTCTATCTTATTCCGGTAATGCTCTCGATCGGCTGAATACTTTTTATCGGTAAAAATGCTCTCAATTGGTTGGATACCTTTTATCGGTAAATATCTTATCTGTTTACCCTGATCAATGGGCTGGACCTTCGTCCGGGTAAACTGTACCGATTAATTTCCGATCTTCATATCGATAAGTAACTCTGATTGAAATGATCGATAAGTAACTCTGATTGAGATTATTCTTTACAAACAATGTTCTTTATAAACAATTCTCTGACCGATAAACAGTGTCCTGCTCCGCAATAAAAGCAGGTAAGAACTTACTTCCTTACTGATTGAGAAAATAGTTTCTGTTTATCCCTGAGTCAGTAGTAAAGGTGATACTTTGATAAGCGTCAACGAAATGGGATCAAACGTCATTGAAGAGATGCTCGACTGGAGCGAAGACCTGAAAACTGAAGTACTCAAGCTCAATAACGGGGCTACGGTTATTGACTGCGGAGTTAAAGCCGAGGGTGGATATGAAGCTGGAATGTACCTCGCAAGGCTCTGCCTGGCTGACCTTGCCGATCTCAAATACACTACTTTTGACCTGAATGGTCTCAAATGGCCTGCTATCCAGGTAGCTACTGACAATCCAGTAATTGCATGTATGGCTTCGCAGTATGCAGGCTGGAGAATTTCTGTAGGCAATTATTTCGGAATGGGTTCGGGTCCTGCACGTGCCCTTGGATTAAAACCGAAAGAGCTCTATGAAGAAATCGGTTATGAGGACGACTTTGAAGCTGCAGTCCTGGTCATGGAGTCCGATAAACTCCCTGATGAGAAAGTTGTGGAATATATTGCAAAACACTGCAGTGTAGACCCTGAAAACGTAATGATTGTTGTTGCTCCTACTGCCTCTATTGCTGGTTCTGTCCAGATCTCTGCCCGCGTTGTAGAAACCGGAATCCATAAACTTGAGTCCGTTGGTTTTGACATCAACTGCATTAAAAGCGGATATGGAGTTGCACCAATTGCTCCTGTTGTCGGAAACGATGTGCAGTGCATGGGCTCGACCAATGATTGTGTGATCTACTGCGGCGAAACCAACTATACAGTCCGGTTCGACGGGGAACTGGCCGAACTTGAGGAATTCGTGAAGAAGGTTCCTTCCACAACCTCCCGAGACTTTGGAAAGCCTTTCTACCAGACCTTCAAAGAAGCAAACTTTGACTTCTTTAAGGTTGACGCAGGAATGTTCGCCCCTGCCAGGCTTACGGTAAATGACCTTAAGAGTACAAAAACAATTTCCAGCGGCGGGCTCTATCCGGAAATCCTGCTTCAATCCTTCGGGATCATGCAGGTTTAAAGGGTAAAGACCATTTTAATTCTTTTTTATTTTATTCAACTTTTTTAATTTTAGTTGTACTTGTCTTTACTTCCCTTTTTTACTCTCTTTTCCTCTTTTTACTTGTCTTTACTTCCCTTTTTTACTTTCTTTTACCTCTTTTTACTTTTTAATTTTCAAATTCTTTTCTTTTTCAATCTTCAATTTTTTTAATTTTATATTTATTATTCCTGGTGATAAATGAGATTTTTTTCCAGATTCCTTCATCCTAAACGCTGTTAACATCATCTATTTAAGTAAATGCCTCCAATCCTACTGTAAAAATATAATGCTATAAAGAAATGTTATGAAGAATTGTTCAGAAATAAAATTTTACTGAAAGTTTAAGGAGAGAATTCAGTGCCAATAATAAACACTTCACAGGGAGTAGGAGGCATCCTGAACAGCTTCAGGGGCCTTGTCGAAGGTGCAAAAAAGATTACTTTTGTGGGAACTCCAGGGTTCTGCACACCTTTTGCCGAACTTATCGGTTTTGTAGTCCGGGACCGGGAACTTGCTTTTATTTCCAGCGATGATTTTGAGAAAGCCAGGTCTATCTACATGGGTCATGAAGGCATGCAGCTTGGAGATCTTACAGATAAACACGCTGATGTTGTTGTCCTGCTTGGAGGACTCTCGATGCCAAAGATAGGGATTAGCCCTGAAAAAGCAAAAGAAGTTGCCAGTAAAATCCTTGAAGGTTCGGAGAACGGAAAAATTATCGGAGTCTGCTTCCAGTCCGCATTCATGCAGCAGAAATGGGACGAAATAATAAATTTTGAGTATATCATCAATGCCAATCTGGCAGTTGAGGTACTGCAAGTCTGAAAGATTCTGAAGTATATTTTCAGGAATTCTTGAGACTTCCAGGCAGAAAAATTTCCTTTTTACTTCTTTTTACATATTCTTACTTTTTTTACATATCCTTACTTTTTACATATCTTTACTTTTTTACATGTCCTTACTCTTTTTACATATCCTTACTCTTTTTTACTCTTCTTTACCTTTTTATTTTCCAAGTTCTGTAAATTTTCCAATAAGATAGAATTATATCCGATCCTGACTTATGACATATGATAATTATGGAAAAAGCGGTTAAAGAAGCCAGGGAATTAAAAGGGTTTATGCCCAGGTCTATTGAATATGCCGGACAGATAAACGAAGATTTCGCCGAAGGGATAGCGGGCTTTTATAAAGCCATCTGGAGTGAAAGAGAAGGCGGGCTTTCTATGAAATATAAGCATTTAATAGTCTTTGCTATAGCCTGCTCAACCAACAATATCCAGAGCGCGGTCAAAATCCTCACAAGACTCCATAAATTCGGAGCCACAAGAACCGAAATTAACGATGCTATGATGCTTGCGGCCTGGACAGGTGGAATCCAGCACTTTACAGATTTCAGTGAAGCAGTAATTAAAGAGATGGATAGGCTAGGTTATTAATTTTATAAAAGCGCACTTATCTTTATTTTTCTTTAATTTTTCTGAAAAATTTACTTTTAGGATGTTTTATTTTAGAATAGTCTGATCTCAAACTTAAGAAACTCCTATCTCAAACACATTTTATGAGACTGAAAATGTATTTTACACAATCCAGAGGCCTATCAAAAAATGGCCTTTGTAGATAAAAAATTGAATTATCCAACGAAAAATGAGTAATCCAAAGAAAATGAATAATCCAAATTAAGTGAATTTTCAAGTTCTTTTTTTAATGAGGTTCAAAAAATGAGTCAGATCTGGATCTGGCTCATTGTTTCGATCTCTGTTATTCTTTCATGGTATGGGGCTTACCAGCAAGCTTTACTCGGAAAGCCTTTTGGAGATTATGGCAATAGAAACCCAAGCCTTTTATTCTTAGCTTTCCTTTATTTTTCATGGGGTATGAACTAAAATACTGGTCAAATTTTAAAAGGGCTTTTGTCATATCCTCTTCAAATAGTATGAGTAAACGTAAATTTCATGTTTTTGCTGAAAATTTAATAATTTAACTAAGTCTAAGAAACAACATCTAACGATGCATTCAATTTTACAACTGTATAAAAAAATTGTTGCATATTTCTCGAGTCGGAAAATATTCCCTTGAATTTGAAGAGGATACAGTCAAGTTGATCATTATCAATCAACTCGTAGTTACCTATGACAAAGCCTTGATTTGATACATCTATCCTTTGATGAATAGAGTTAACTGTTTTCATAAGTTCTTGTATTTATCAGTCATAATGGAATTTTCATTTATGTGTTATTTTTCCTGTAAAAGTGTTCATTCAGTTTTATATCTTTTATAAAATAGTATATCGAGACATAGGAATTTTTCCGAATTCTCGAAATTTTCATTGATTTATTATCCTATTCTTCTTTTTGTTTGCATTTTTCCATAATTATGAACAAAAACTAAAAGAAACTTTCAGATCTTATTTCGCGTTTATATACTCCTATTATGTGCTTCCAATATATGTATGATTAAGATTATGATTAAACACGGGATGAGTGACTCAACTAAAGATACAACAATTACAGCTATAATTGAAGAAGAGTCAGGCCCAAAAAATAAGCTATTATATAAAGAAATAATGACAAAGCAAGTAATAAGCACCATTATTGATTGTGTAATAGATTCATATAAAGTTCAGACAAAAAACATTAATCCTATGCATGCTATCCATAAATTCCAATGTACGGAGTAATCAGGGTTCCCCAGAAAAAAGGGGAAGAAATCAGGGAAAAAGCAGTTAATGAAAAATTTCTGGACACTGCAAGAAAAATCCGAAAACTTCAGACTGTAAATGGAACTTTTCTTGAAATCCCTGTCACAGAAGTTGCAGGAGGAAAAGTAGAAGATTTCCCGGTTATCGAACAGGAAAATCCGGAATTCCTTAAAAAGCCAAACTCTCTCAAAGAGTCCCTTAAAGGTTTTCTTTCCGAAACTGAACTTGCATCTGTCCCGTCAGGCTGGCAGATTCTGGGAGATATAATAATAGTTTACATCCCTGAAATCCTGGAAGATAAAAAAATGAGGATAGCTGAGGCTTTACTCTCAATGTACCCCAGATGCAGGACCGTTGTAAGGGATTTTGGAATCGAAGGGCAGTTCCGCCAGCCAAAAAGAGAACTCCTTCTCGGCAGCGAAACCGAAACCATCCACAAGGAACATGGCTGTTTTTTCAAGCAGGATGTAACAAAGGTAATGTACTCCAAAGGCAACCTTGAAGAAAGGAAAAGGATGAGCAAGCTCGGAAAAGGAGAAATTGTTGTGGATATGTTTGCAGGAATAGGGTATTTTTCAATTCCTATGGCTGTTCACTCAAGACCAAAAAAGATCATAAGTATCGAAATAAACCCTGAATCTTTTGCCTATCTGAAGGAAAACATCAAGCTAAATAAGGTAGAAGAGATCTTTGTTCCAATCTGCGGGGACTGCTCAAAGTTTGCTCCTGAAGGAACAGCCGACCGCGTGCTTATGGGTTATGTAGGAACAACACACTACTATCTTGAGCCGGCTATAAAAACCCTGAAAAAAAGCGGGGGAATTCTGCACTATCACGAAACAGTCCCGGAAAGTCTTGCTAGAACCAGACCCGAGGAAAGGATAGAAAAAGCTGCCTGTGCCCTGGGAAAGAAGGTTGAGATTCTTGAAACCCACAGAATAAAAAAGTACTCTCCTGGGGTTCTGCATGTGGTTGTGGACGCATGGATATTCGAATAAAAATTTGAAATTTCGCTTTTAATTCAGGTTCCAGATCTTTCCGGCTACCAGCTCGCAATGCAATTAGCCTCTATCCGGAAAATTTTGGATCCCCAAGCTGTAGTTCGCTTCGACTCGGTGAAAAACAGGAATCTGTCAATTTTGCCCTGTAATGTGGCCAGGTGTGACATTTATATTTATGCTGAAAATTTTCCTGTAAATGTTCCTTTTTGCACAATAGGCCACCATCCGTAGAGAAAAACATAAACGAGCTCCCACATAGCAACCCAGCCGATAATTGTCAGACCTTCGGAAAGTATAGTGTTTATCAGTTCATATTCAAGCGTTAAAAAAGCCGGATTATGAGCAGACAGAGAAAAAGTAAGACAATCGCAATTGTCATGTTTCTTCTTCCTCGCCGAAGAAGCCTCTTTAACTCTATGTCCATTAGAACCTTTTTGTAAGAAAAATGGTTCCTTATTGCTTCTTAAGGGTACGTTCGGTTTCTCCATCAAACGCGGAAGGGGGAGCATATATTATAATTCCACGGAGCTTTTTTAGAGGGGACTCTTCAACGGTGTTATAAATATATTCTTCCGCTTCCGGATCAAACTCTTATTCGTAATTGTTTGAAGATCTGGCTAAAAACTTTATGTTTTATATAGAGCAGTTAGTAATAATTTAAGGGGTTCAAACGAACCTTCCAAGTAAATTTGAACCCCACTGTGCCCGGAGGCATAAGTTAGCGTTAGCTTTGCGTATATTTAAGCTTGCCTGATTCTGCCTCCTGGGGTTAAAAGAGGACAAATTATGAAATATGGTAAAAGAATAATTGGAGCAATGCTATTAATTATATTTCTGGTAAATATTACAGCTCCGGCATCGGCGTATTCATATAGTGGATATAAATGGGGCGGAAATTACGTAGTTCCTAAGCTAGATTCTTCAATTCCAAGTTCTTGGTCAAGTGCTATAAAGGCAGGCTCAACTGCGTGGAATAATGCAGGTGCAGCGTTTACCTTCAAATGGGGGATGGCAACTACAACTGACAATAGGATATACTGCACAAATGCTGGAGCAACATATCTAGGACGATCTATTCCAAACCATACTGGTAATTATAATACACGTTATGTAACCTATTTTAATACCTATTATCCTTGGTCAACAGCATCAAGTGGAGAATCAGGTAAATACGACGTGCAGAGTGTTGCTGCTCACGAATTTGGGCACTGGTTAACATTGTACGACTTATACGATTCTGGAGATTCTGAGAAAACAATGTATGAATGGACAAGTAGCAATGAAATAAAGAAGAGAACTCTTACCTCAGATGATATAGCAGGAATCAACCATATTTATCCTTAAAGGGTGATGACAATGAATAAGAACATAAAATATATGATCGTTTTTATTGGAGCAGTTACGTTGATAATGTTAAGTGCTTTAGCGTTGTCAGGCTCACAGGATGGTATTAAACTTACAAATCGTCCTTCACAAGACACTAAGCTTGCAAATAATGATATGCCGTTATATAGTAAATCCAGTGCATCACTTCCATTACTAGGTTCTGAAGAATTAAGTAACTACTCTGATACGATTGTAATAGGTACAGTGAAGGAAATAAATCCAAGCAAATGGAATTCTATCAATGGAAAAAGGCCTGATGGTATTGATTCATTTAGCCTGGAGAATCTTATCTACACAGATATCACCATAAGCGTAGAGAAATACCTCAAAAACCCATCGTCAGCTAAAGAGATCACAGTGAGACTAGATGGCGGAACAGTAGGAAATGATACTTTAGAAACGGATTATGAACCAACATTCAAATCAGGTGAAAAAGTTCTACTTTTTTTGACGAAGGATGTTACTATAGGTACCAGTAACATTGAGCCAAAACATCTCAGAGTTACAGGGTGTATGCAAGGTAAGTTCACATTGACTGATGATGGGAAAGCTGTAAGACCTGATAAAACTGTCAGCCAGGATGAATTATTGAACACAATTGAAAAATAAATTGTCTGCTTAAGTAGCCTTTCAAGGCTACACAATTTTTATGGACTAATTAGTTGATATGAAATTAATGATGTTTTATCCTGAAAGAGATAGCGAAAAAAATTTAAAGCTAAAAATATTTAGTATTTATCCCTGGACAGCAGTAATTATCAAAGCAAGAATTATAAAGCAGAAACTCGCAAAGCAGTAATCACAAAGACAGAAACTCGCAATGCGGGAATTCTCAGTATTCTGCTGTAGCCTGCTTGATTGCACTACAGAGTTCTTCAGGTTTCCTAGAGCTCAGAAGCATTTTTTCTCCTGAAATAAGTTTGAGGATTACAACCGGGCTAACTTTTTTAGAAGATTGTGACATATCAGATTCTTTTCCAGTGAGAGGGTCATAAACCTTAATTTTGCAGTCCTCCACTACATGTAAAGGGATCTTCTTGGAGGACAGATTTAATGGTACCAAGCGAACATATATTCCATCACTTCTTACTTCAGTTATGTGCTTCGTGCAGTAAAACATAAGAGGAAAAAATAACCCGAAGACAATCCAGAGAGCAAACAGGTATGTTCCAGGGATGTTATTGATTCCGGCAGGTCTTCCAAAAATAAGGCTATGGATTTCGATATACCAGAGCAGGAGCGCAGGATAAAGGACCGAAACCAGGAAAAAATTGTTCCGCAGATCCTGTACTTCCCTAAAAATTACGTCTGCTTTTGGCTGTTCCACAAACTTCCTTCCTTGATACGTGCCTAATTTATTTGTGTTTTAATTGGAGACTCACCTTAAATTGCCTAGCTGACAGGCATCTCAATAGTGCTGAAATTTATTTTACGGCTACTAATTGAACTGTATATAGTGTTCGTACACACGACCGAATTCTATACCATTTAATAGTATTATTTAGATACCAGCATACCGACTCAGTACTGGAGCAAGGGCAGGTAATAGAAAATGTTCCTGATTTTCTCTATAAAAACTGAGTAATAAACCTTCCGAAAAAAATGAAATATTGTATATATTTTCTAATTTAAAAGTTTGAGAATAATAAGAGTGCAAAAAAACGACAATTATTAGTAAAAATCAAAAAAATGAAGAAAAGTGGTTCATAAGACGATAAAGAACAGACCAGATTAATAAAAGTTGTGCTGGCGGGTTCTGTCAAGTTGACGGGTGCTGGGCGCTTTATAGGTTCAACTGTATCTGGAAAAATTCCTTAACACCCGTAGACTTGACAGTACCTAAATTACATTACGCGTTATCTTTTATATTTATTTTTGAATATGAGTCGCGACATATACAAAAATAAATAATTTGTGACCAAATCATCAAACAGTAAAAATATTAAAAAGTAATTCCAGGCACAAAATTTGTTTGAGAATTGCATTGTTAGAGAAACTGGACATAAAACTTATAAGGAGTTAGGTAAGAGGAGTTTATGGAGTTTAGAAGTACTTTCCAGGTTCTATTGGCTTGTAAAATATTTTTATCAAAAGTTATAATATAAAAGTCTTCAATGTTTTTAAATATGGAGGACACATTATTTTTTTAGATATATTCGATAATATATGTACCGTAATCAAATTTTGTTAAAGCTAATCTAAGGCCCAATAGTCCTTTATTATGGCGGGTGTGAGTATATTATGGTAAAAAAATCAACCTACGCAACAGATGACTTGAAAGTTAATTTACATCTTGAAAAATTGAATAAACAAAAAAGTATAAATAGTCAAAAAATATACATATCTTAACCTGTGAGGTATCCGTTTAAAGGACATTATTCTTTTTGGCCTTCTGGAGCGAGCGATAGGGCGATGAAAACTCCTATGACCAGTTTATGCTGTAAGTGTCGAGACAAATTTTTATTTTTTAAAAAGTTTTTACATGAGGAAAAAATATTACAGATAAATCAAGATAAATCATTATTAGTAGTCATATTGCTATTTTTACCAGTCCAGAATTGAATTTGACTATTTTCGGAACCACAGGTTGTTTTTAAGATATATGTTGGAAGGAGGAGGTTCCGTGTTTATATGTGAGTGTGGAAAATTAGTAAGGGGAAAACTACGGGAAGACACATTCATAGAATATATTAAAACGTCCCGAAGTCCATCAACCAGGACAATCGGACATAAGAACTGTGGGCTCATTTTTAATTTTGTGGACGGGAACTGGCCAAAGAAATACTCTTCAAAAAAGGAATTGAAAATATTAGCGGCAACATTTGCTGAAAGTAATAAATTCCCTCCTGAAGAAGCTGCAAGATTCCTTCTTGAGGTAGATAGGCTCAAATCTTGTGGTAAACTTTCAGATGACAAAATACTGCTATCTGCATACCAAAATGCTTTGAAACGTATAAGCACAGATGAGCACAAACTGTAAGTCTGATTTTAGAAAAATGGATGGTGATTGAAATAATTGCAATTCAACAAGCTATAAAAAGAATTGTAAAAACACTTCAAAAAATTCCTCCAAATGTAGTTTCTTCTGGTCATATTGGGGTGAAACGTCCTGCATCTGAGGATGATTTGCCAGCAGTTGTACTCTCAGTTAAGAATATAAAGGAGTCAGGCTCTGGTATCGGCAATTTTATTGGAATTCAAAAGGGAGATGCAGATAGAATTAGTGAGATAAAAGGCTCAAAGTTCAGCGGGATTTTTCAGGTTAAAATTTGGGATCTGTCTGATGCCAGGATTGATGAGATTACCACGGCTGTTATCAAAATTATTAACACAAAGAAAATTGCCCTTGAAAAAGGCGGTTTCACTTACTTGTCACTTTATTCTTTCGGTGAGATCTGTTCTACTAAAATATCAACAGATCCTTCGAAAGAAGCGATGGTCAGGTTAATTGAATACCAGGGAACATTCGAGCTTATTAACAGGAAAAATTTTGGTCCTGAGGGAGTTATCAAGGAAGTACACGTGCATATAGACGATATTTTTGATGAAAACATGACCGTTAAATAAAGTACATAGTTCGTAAAATTACGTATTTTGTTTTTGTCTTATCTGACACTCTGTTATTACCTGTTCTTATACATTTTTCAGTTATTTATAATTGTTTTCAAAGCTTGCCTATGATTGGAGGCCAAAAATAAAAGCGCCGAAAATGGGAGAGAACATTAATAAATAAATTATCTGAGAAAATATAATTATACAGATAACTCAATTTATTTTTCTAGACCAGATAATTGAAAGGAGATAAATTAATGTCAGAAATCATAACAGAAATGATAGTTCCTGGAACTTATATTGAAGTTAGATCAGAGGGTCTTATTGGTGTAGGAGGCATAAAAACCGGGAATATAGGTATAGTTGGAACGGCATCGAAGGGAGTTTTGAATACTCCTAAAACTCTGTCCAGCTACACGGAAGCATTAGATGAATTCGGAGACTATAATGCCTGGGAAGATGGAAATAGTGGTGAATTGACTTTAGTGAGAGCTTTAGAACAGATCTATAACAATAATGGTGCTGCAACTGTAATAGCTGTTCGAGTAGCCAATAATGCCCAGAAAGCTGAATATAAGGTAAAAAGTACCTCAGGCAATTGTGCCAAACTTCTGGCAAAATCAGAAGGAACATGGGGAAACGATATAAAAATAAATATCTTTGCTGCTACTGAAGATCCCTTCATATCGAAGGAAAAACATGAGGGAAGTGGAAGTCAAATTACGCTGCAAAGAGGTAATATTAAAGAAAGCAAAAGAAATCAGATCACTGTTATAGATAGAACAACAGGGAACATAACGAATTTTACTCCAATATATGGGGATATGGAACCTGAGTCTCTGGAAGTTAAGATAGATAAAAGCAATGGTCAACTGACATTCTTTAAGGATGAGGATGTTGACGAGACGCCAAAGGTTGATACTGACCTTTATGCGTCATATGTAATTGATAAAGATGCGGATAACTGTGCTAAAGTAAAACTCGTTTACAAAAACATAACTGAAGAATACAATGTTCCTGATGGTAAATATCTTGTCGACGCTATTAATGCCTCCTCGAAACTGGTTGATGCAGAAAAAGGCAAAAATCCAGAAGAAGGTCCAGATAAAACCGGAAAAGACGCATATGAAATATTTGGGACTGGTGCAAACAAGCCTGGAAGTAATGGAACAGATGCTACATCCAAATATAAAGATGGACTCCAACTTCTTGAGGAGCAGCCTGTAAATATTGTTCTGACGGCTGGACTTACCTTTGCTGATACGCAATCTGACATTGTTGCCCATTGCGAAACAACAGAAAACCTCAACAGGGAAAGAATTGCACTGGTGGGAGGGGGACCGGAAGATAGTCCGGATCAAATATTAAATTACGCAGAGAAAATCAGCGATGACAGGGTAATCCTTGTTGCCCCGGGAATCAAAGCTAATGATTCTGCCAGCAAAAAAGAAGTGATACTTCCCAGCTCTTATACCGCTGCTGCAGTTGCAGGGAAAATATCTTCGCTGGCTGTTCATGTTGCTCCCACCAATAAAACCATGTCCCTGGTTGGCCTGGGTGAAAACTACTCTTACGGCATTCTTAAAAATTTAGTAAATAACAGGGTTCTGGTAATTCAGGAGAAGATGGGATACAGAATAGTAAAAGGGGTTACCACAGATGACGGTGCATTTAAGCAGATAACTACAAGGCGAATTGTTGATTATGCCAAGGAAGGCATTAGAATGGGGAGCCTTCCCTATATCGGGAGACTTAATAATTCAAGAGTTAGAGCCGCCCTCCGAGCCACCCTGGATGGTTTTTTGAGCAGAATGGTCGTTGATGAACAGCTTACAGAATACACGTTGAATGTCAGTGCAACAAGGCAGGAAGAGATCAATGGGATCTGCAGGGTTGAAGCGACACTAAAGCCAACCTTCAGTATAGACTATATAAAAGTAGTAATAACGTTGCAGTGAAGTGAGGAATATGGTAAACACAAGTGTATTTAGAGGATCAGACGGGGTAATTGAATTTGCCCTGGCAGAAACTACCCCAGAGACAAAAAAAGCAAAAGAAATCAGCGACGCGTATTCACTTTCTCCGGTAGGTAGAGCGACAAATGTGGAAGTAAAAGTTGAGTCTCAGCTAAAAGCCTTCCATGAGCTGGGTCATAGATATGCGACTGACCTGCGTCCGGGTAACGTTAATATTAGTGGAACGATAGCGAGGGCATATATAAATGGAGCGCTCCTCAAGCTTTTACTTGGCGATGCAGCTACAACACAATCTGCAGGTACTTTTCTCTCTCCAACTTTTGATATCGTGCTTAAACTGGAAAACCCCGGAGTATCACAGGAGAATAGCGTAACAAGCACTATTACGATACACGGAGTCAAGTTCGAGAACTGGAGCTATCAGCTCCCGGAAGACGACTTTGTAATGGAATCCGTAAGCTTTAAAGGAATATGGATAAGCGTCGAAGATAAAGCCCCGTAAATTGAGAGGTGGGCAGGTGGCAATCACAGCTGAGGAAATTCTGGCAGGGGGCTCGATTAAACATAAGATCAATATTCCGGAAAATATTCTTTATCCAGAAGGAACCCCACGTACAGGGACAAATGATAATGAAAATACAGTTGTCTTGAAGCCATTGACAATAAAAGATATTCAGTTAATCGCAAAAGCAGCAAAGGACAATGATATTTTAATCTCGACGTTGATGCTGAAGCAGTCAATGGTAGAGCCCGGACTGACCCTTGAGCAAATCTCTTCCTTGCATGGCGGAGTCGTAAAGTTCCTTGTGGATAAAATTAACCAGATAAGCGGGTTAAGTACCCCAAAGGATGATCTGGTAGAGCTTGTACAGGCCCCAATGGCAAAGGCTTGTTTTATTCTGGCAAAGGAGTTTGGATGGACACCTGAGGAAGTGAGTGAAATGACAGTGGGACAGATTCTTCTTTATCTTGAGATGGCTACCCAGAATTCAAAATGATTCTTATGATTGAACATACAATCAAGTCTAGCCACTCTCTTTCGTTCATCGGCTGCAAATCCGGTCTTTCTAAATGGCTTGAGGATTTATCTAAGGCTACGAACCTCTTTAAAGCCGCCCACAATCTGGAAAATGCTATTTCTCTGCTTGAAGATCCTCAGATATACGAATTAATCTATCCTTCTCAATCTCTGATGAGTGATAGACTTTTTGAGGAGATTTCCAAAAGAAACGAAGATCGTGAGCCCGAAAAACTCCTGTTTAGAGATCAACTCTTGTTTAGAGATCAAGATGATCGTACAAAAGCACATGGATCTTCTGAAGTTATGACAATCAACATGTTGTTGTCAAAAGGGGAGCACAAAGCTGATTTCGGAACATCTGGGCTGCATCGTGAAAACAGAAAAAAATCTACGGGTAATGGCCTGAAAGATGAGATTCCCCAGACAGAGCTAGATGTAAAGTTAAGTACGGATTTAACTGAAGTTGAGAATAAATTTCCAGTAAAATCGGATGTAAGGGAAAAACTCCTGCGAAATATCATTAACACGCATGGCAGGAAAATAGAGGATAATCAGCTAGGTCAGGGCTTAAATACCCTGAAACGGGTTTTGCAATCTCTTGCTGTCACTTCATTTGAAAGAGTAAAGAGCGATGAAAAGATTCGTGCCTTCCATAAAAGGGCTCAATATATGAATTTATCTGAATCTGAACGCAATTTCTTTAGTATTGAGGAAGAACACTCTCTTTCCAGATATTATAAGGATTTTCTCTCTGAGAAAATGAGCGAGCAATTTTCCAGGCACGTTGAGGGTATCTCTACATCGAGAGAGTTCTTAGAAAAAAAGTCAGGCGAGATAAGAAAATCAAATCTCATCGAATCAAACCAGCGTTCTGAGGCCAGTTTTGCTGGTCACCTTATACATGATTTAAAGTCTCTGGGTTCTGAGAAACAATTGATTGAAAACAAAGAATTCAATGTAAGTTCGGGGAGAATAAATGAGCAATTTTCCAGGCACATTGAAGGTATCTCTGTATCAAAAGAATCCTTAGAGGAAATGTCCGGCAAAATGACCAGCTCGAACCTTGTAAGCCTTAATAAATCAAGTCTTGCCGAATTTAACCAGCATTCTAAGACCAATTTTTCTAATTCTGATATGCAGGATTTTAAATCATTGAAGCCTGAGGAACAATTAGTTGAAAATGATGAGTTCAAGATAAACCCAGATAGAATAAGCGAGCAATTTTCCAGGCACATAGAAGGTATCTCTGTATCAAAAAGATCCCTTGAGGAAAAATTAAGAGGTAACAGTTGCCAGAATTCTTTCTTTTCTGCTGGCAATACCAGTTATAACTTAAGTGATCTCAAATCAAAATCTAATCAGCTATCAGAAAGAATCAGAGATCCGTTTGATAGAAATCAGTTTGATAGAAATCAGTTTGATAGAAATCAGTTTGACAGAAATCAGTTTGACAGAAATCAGTTTGATAGAAATCAGTTTGATAGAAATCAGTTTGATAGAAATCAATTTGATAGAAATCAATTTGATAGAAATCAGTTTGATAAAATTTCTGATTCAGACCTGAAAATTTCGGAAAATAATAAGCAGTCCGATCTTTTATCCCTGACCAGTGTTAACCTTCTCATAGAGAAGGCATATTCAAACAGTACAAAAAAGTCTGATATAAAAGAGGAAAATAGAGAACTTCTACTGAATCTAATTGAAAATCTAAGTCAGGTAATGAATCAAACCAATAGGGATATTACCCCTACAAGACAGAATGTGTTTAACATACAGGTAAGTGGAGAAGGTCGTACAGGTGAAAGTGATCTTAAAAATCTTTCTGATAGGCTTGTTCTGATCTTGAAGGACCAGGCACGAAGACACGGCATCGATCTGAGCTGATAACTATGATAGCTAAACCTATTCTTGATAAGTTCGAAATCAAAGGCATACAGAATATCAGCACTTTTGAAAATCGAGCTCTTATCGAACACCGTGTTCCTGGAATGGCTGGAAGTTTATTTCAAGACCTTGGTACTGAACCTACGTTTATAACCATTAGAGGAAGTCTGAACTATAATGAGAACAGGCAGGATGTCCTGAACCTAGAAGAACTCAGAAAAAAATTTCAAGTTGGTCAACCTGTACCTTTTGTCGCCGATATCACTACCACTACTTCGGTAAAGGAAGTTTTTATTAAAGATATAGAGATCAGAGAATCGGAAAACTGGCCTGATTATTTTGATTATTTTATTGAGTTAAAAGAGCATATTCCAGACCCACAGCCGAGCAATGTACAGGCAAGCGTAGATAATAAGGCAGTGAGTGGTTTCAACAATATGGTAGATACAGCGATAGCAGAATCGAGTCTGAAAGGTTTTGATCTTGAATCCTGGCAGATATCTACCTTAATGGAAAATATCAATCCCGGTGCTTTAAACTGCCTCCTGAGTGGGTTAGATAAAATAGGCATAACAGAATTAGGTGACTTATTTGAGATGCTCCCTAAAGAAATGCTTGAATCTCTGGCTAAGACGTTAGGTATCGAACTGCCTTTAGGAGGGTATAAATCAGTTCAGGAAGTTTTGTTTGATCTCCTTGATGGTACCGAGAAAATTGTAGGAGAAAAAACCGAAAATATGCTAGCCAGCGTAGCAAGTATTTTCGGGGTAATAATTACAAAACTTCTTATTACAATTGTAACTGGAAGTAAGGATATCGATTGGCGCGAACTTGCGGATAAGTTCAAATCAGGCATGAAAGAATTGCCATAATAAAGAGATGAAGAGCTTTTTCCTTATTTTCAGGTCCTACAAATCACATTTATGGATTCCATGAAAAACAAACATTTAAAATATGCTATGGTAGATATAACCTGAAGAATTTTTCAAGGAATTTAGTAGCATATGCAGAAGTACTGACTGGTTTTGTAATAGGGATCCTTTATAATTTATATGGTTACATAGACAAAAACAGGCAGGACTTCCAAATAAAAAACCTTTTTTCAAAAAATCATGTTTGACTAACATTTTACATAGCTGTAAAATGGGTCAAAATGTAAGAAAATACAACTTGAGTCTCTGATTGAAAAGGAACTTTCTAACAATAGTAGGACGAAATAAGGTTAACTCAACTTGTTTTGTCGCTACAAAAAATTTCTCTTGAATATTGAGATTACGGAAACTCAACCAGATTCAGGAGTTAGTTATCTTTCTGTACTTTGGCTAATTATTGCAAAGATTTGAAAAAAGTTGGTGAAAATAAACTAATAAGGAAAAATTTTAGGAAAATTTAGTAAAATAAATTAAAATATCCTATATTAGGACAATTTTCGCTGATCTGGTAACGATTTTTAACATTTGAAAATCTTCAGTGAAGCCTTTATTCACTTTTCAGGTTCTGATTGATGACAATCAAATGCTAACAAAATCAATGCTAGATTTTAAAATCTAAAAATATTAAAAGATTTCAAAAGCTAAAATAAGAGGAGATGAAAAATATGTCATTAGTAACCATTTTGAATGAAGTAGAAAATGCAATCACAGACGAGAACAACGGTATACTAAAGAAGATAAATGATCTAATGGACGCTGGAGAGGACGCCACAAAAAAGAAACCCGCAATTGTTGGTCTTATCGGTAGTATTATTCTCTTAGTTATCAAGTGTATTAAGGCTGCTGTTGCTGAGGATTGAACGTAATAGAAAAAAGTATCTGAGCTTATCCCATAACTCATAATTTGTTTCTCCAAATCACTACTTAGTAAAATAATTGGGTTTCAGGATAAGCTCTATATTTAGCCTGTTTTCGAAAATGAATATCAAAATTTATCATATTTTTAGTTATTAATTCTCAATCACATTCTAAAGCCTTTCATTCCTTAGCACTAATAACTAAACATTAAGTGGAAAAAATAGAAGAATTTTAAGTGAAAAAATAGAAAAATTTTAAGTGGAAAAAATAGAAGAATTTTAAGTGAAAAAATTGACTTAGATGAGATAATTTTACTCTAAAGCCCCGATTATGAATTCATTTCAAAAATGAACCTTTTAAACCTTTAGTTTATGTCCTGATTTTTAAGAACCTAATTATCCTACTTTTAGAGACAAGAGGTAGTTGAAAAAATGCAAAAACCATCCTATAAAATCTCAATAGGTTCAACAACAATCGACTCTGAAAAACCTTTCAACGGAAGGCTTGTCTCTATATTTACTGAAAAAAGCCTGGTAACTCCAGCCGATGTTTTTGAAATAGTACTATCGATACCTTCCGAATTGCAAATAAAAAAAACGGATAAAGTATCGATCGAACTCGGATATTCTGATAAACTGATGAAGGTTTTTTCAGGCAGTGTTGACAGAATCATACCTGATATTACCCATGTAGTGGTCAGCGGACTTAGCCCTTTTACTGCTCTTCTTAGCCTGCGCAAGGATGTTACGAGGCTGAATCAGAAGTCAGGTGAGATTGTGAGCTATCTTGCAAACGAAGCAGGGGTCGAGATACTCAGGATAGATGATGGATTCGAGCTTCCTTATTATGTAATAGACAGCAGGAAAAATGCCTACGAACACTGTATTGGGCTTGCGAAGAGGAACGGTTTTGACCTTTATTGTGATGAAGAAGGAAAACTTGTGTTCAGGAAATATAGCAAAACCAGAGCTGACCATACATTCACTTATGCTAAAGATATACTTACAGTCCAGGTCGATTCATCGAGCCCGCTTTATAAAGGAGTAGAAGTCTATGGGGAGAGTACAATTGGTTCAAAAGGTAAAGATTCCTGGTGCTGGTACTCAAAAGATTTTACTTCGAATAAAGGGCTCGAAGGAGAGGAAAAAAAATCTCTGCTCATACAGGACTCAATCATACGAACGAAAGATGCTGCCCTTGCATGTGCACAGGCAAAGTTGAATTTTATGGAAAAATCGTCTGTTTTTGGCTCCGCAACTGTTCAGGGAAATCCTGAAGTTAAATTGGGAGATGCTGTTGAATTTAAAGAATGTCCTCAGGACGAGCTCAATCAATTGTTCCAGGTGCGACAGGTGAGACATATACTGAATAAAAATAGCGGCTTTATAACAGAGATAGGATTCTGCGGTACCTGAGGGGAAATGAGATGGAAGATATCGTAAGCGTAATAAGAAGTATAGTTCGGGAAGAACTTAAGAGCCATAGAACTTTGGAGCTTGGAGTTGTTACCAAACTATACTCTCATGAGTCAGATAATGATAAAAACAACTATGCTTGCAACGTGAAATTGAAAGATAGCAACCTGGAGTTACAAAACGTTGGAATATCCACGCAAAGAATAGGAGCAGTAACCATCCCAAATAAAAATGACCTGGTACTGGTTCAGTTTATTAATGGAGACGTAAACAACGCTGTTGTTGTCGGAAGGATCTACAATGATATGGACAGACCTCCGGTGGCAAAGCCGCACGAATTCGTCTATATTTCTCCCGATTCGAAGGAGTCCGGAATCAGAAGAATATACCTTGAATTCCCAGCTGACAATAAATTTCTTTTAAATGATGATGAAATAACTCTCGAAGCTGGAAAAACAAAAATAAAAATCAATCATAGTGGAGATCTAGAGATAGACTCTAACTCGAAGCTAAACATAAAAACCAAAAGCGATATTACGATCAACTCATCGGGCAATATATCCCTTGATTCCAAAGGCAACATAGACATTAAAGCTGTTGGGGATATAGCTCTGGATGCCGCTAATATATCCATTAAAGGAAAGGCAAGCTCTTCTCTTGAAGCAGGTTCGATGGCAAAAATCAAAGGCACAGTTATCACAGTTGGTGGTAATATCAACTTCTCACCATAAGAGGGAATCTAATGCCAGGTCAGCCAGTTACGATCGGTTGTGCTGTTATCCTTACTCCAGGAGCTGCAGGTCCTCCTGATTCAGGTATTATTGTGTCAGTCCCCCAGGTTATTGCATCCGCAGCAGGTATGCCTCTTGCAGTAAGCGGCTCTATGTGCCAGATGACAAATTCTGTTACTGGAGTACCTTATCCTCTGGTTATTCTGCCAGGTGGATGCAGTACCGGGATCAAGATTAACGGAATGAACCTGGTCAGGATAGGAGATCGCATTCCCACCGGGCCGGGTACACTCTTAATTTTAGGACCTCCTGCAGCTTCATTCTTTAACGACTTATGGTCACCATAGTGAAGAGCAGATAACGAGATAGACTTCCGCAAATTAGTTATTTTAAGGTATAAATTTTAGTTCAAGAACTTTTTATTCCTTATTTTAACATCAGATTTTGTACAACAAAAAAATGGAATCAAATACGCATAATAACTAACTAATTCTTAAAAGCAAAATTTATTTCTAATCCATCTTTTCAGATTTAAGCCTTCTTTTTTACTAAATATCTGATTTTGGGGTTTACTATTATTAAGAAAATTTTCTTACAATCCTACAAACTGGAAAACTGCCTGAGCCCTTAGTTTACATACAGCTTTGGGAGGACACTATATGGATAACAAAAAAATTATGGGCATTGATTTTGGCTTGATATATAGATCCCCTAACGGAATGTGCGAGGATACTGATTTGAAAAAATATCTCAAAGAAAATCCTTATAAATTACCTGGTCTGGAATTTTTGGATTTATGCAAAGTAGAGGATATTGCTACAATAACCGGAACAGATAATGTTCAACAGAGTCTCATCAACAGAATCATGACAAGAAAGGGAGAACTTACTGATCTTGGACATCCTGAATATGGTTCAAACCACCACGACCTGATTGGAGAACTCAATACAGAGAGCAACCGAAACCTGTTAAAATTTCATATACTGGAATGTCTTTCCCATGAACCAAGGATTGAGAAGATAGTGAGGACACAAATAAAAGCTGATACAGATAACTATGCCCTTGTCAGGATTTATCTTGAGATAAAAATAGTTACTGTCACTTCACCTATTAACCTGATCATCCCATTCAGTTTTGAGGTGTAAGAATGGTATACGTTGCGTCTCCTTATTATGATATTGTTGAGGATCTGCTAACCGCACTTACAGGAGGAGTTGTAAGAGAAGAGGCTACCTTTTCCCCTGATGAATTGGAATACTACTTTGGAAATTCTCCTGTAATATCTGAAAGCGTAAGAGTTGTTGGCATAAGGGAAAAGGAGATTCATCACTTTATTGCAGGCCAGGACTTCAGTGCAGATTCGGAAAAAATTACATGGGAAACTGAAGGAGACTGGCCGGAGAATGGATCGAAGTTCTATATTAATTATTATAAAGTTGACACAGAGCCAGTTCTTTCTGACAGGAATGTTGGAAGCGTAATGCGTACTCTGGCAGAAGCATTTGCTAAAGAACTGGCTGTTATGTCCCAGCAACTTCTGCTCGTATATGACTCTGGATTTTTGAGCACTGCCAAAGGTGATGCTCTTGATCAAGTCGTTGCTATACTGGGTGAAAAATACGCAAGAAAGAGTGGGGACTTTGCAACAGGAGATGTGCTTTTCTTCAGGAACTCCCCCGCTCCCGCTGATATATTCATAAATGATGGTGCACTCGTTTCAACCTCAGTTTCTAAGACAAAAGAGCAAATAATTTACGAGACTGTGCAGGAAAAAACCCTCCGGAGAGGACAGGTCTCAGTTCTTGTTCCGGTGCGTGCAATTGAAAGAGGCCAGGCTGGAGTTACAGAAGCCCGAACAATCACAATTATGGTTCAGCCTATTATGGGGATTGACGGCGTAACAAATCCCAGGGAAATCCTGCCCACCGGAAGAGACGAGACCGATGAGGAGTTGAGAGAAAGAGTAAAGCACGCTCTTGAGGCGGCCGGAGGAACGACTACAAACGCCATTAAGTATGCACTGATGAGCATACCTGAGCTGAACGGAGTGGACATTAAAGTGGAGGAAGATTTCAGTCAGGGGAACGGCTTAGTCAGAGTTTATATTGACACAGAGGGCACTGATGACATCGTGACGAAAATTGACCAAAAAATCTTTGAGACTAAAGCCGCAGGCATAAAGGTCGTGCATAACCTCAGCAAGAGCGAAGAAGGCATCTCTGGTAAATTGAAGATGGATCTTAAGGAAAAGACAGTTGCTCTAAATGTAGTGGTATCGCTTGAAGACGACTCTATTTCTTCAAGCGAAAAAGAGAACATAAGAAGAAATGTTTCGTCAGAAGTAGAAACCTGCTTTAAAGGGCTTAAGATCGGAGAGTCTGTGCTCAAAAATAAGCTTATAGCTTTATTATTTAGTGTTGAGGGAGTTAAAAATATCCAGATAGATTTTAAAGATGATCAGGGTAAAAAACTGGCTGACGAGATCAAAGCTGAGTCAAATGAAAAAATAAGTTTACTTGATGGTAAGCTTCAGGTATTGATTTCAGGTTACTCTGTTTTTATAGATGTGAATGTCCAGGTATTGATAGTCGACAAAAACCTTAATAAGAGCATTCTTGAGAAGTCTTTAACCGACAAAATAAATTCATTCATAAACGGCGTGGGGAAAAAGTTATCAGTTACGGATTTCAGCAAATCTTTAGAAGGAAATGGCTACGAAATTAAAAAAATAGCTTTTGATTCTGAACATTTGGAGACCGGACTGATAAAACACGAGATTACTCAGGGTGAGGAAGACATAGGCGATAACGAGAAATTTGTTCTACGAAAAGTTAACGCTGAATTTTTATGAGGGATCAAGATGCCAAAAACCCTCGAGATATTAAAGTATTTTCCCAGTTTCCATCAGGCAATGGAAAGAGAAAAGCTGCTGTATCATGTTGCAGACTCAATAGCCTCACGGATCCAGGAAATGGAGAACGACATGACAGAGGTCATGAAGTCTCACTGGATTAAGACTGCTGAGAATATCGATGACCTTGAAAAAATAGCAGCACTTTATGGAATTGAGCGAGAAGAATTTGAGGATATAAAGCTATTCAGAAAAAAAGTAGAAGATGTGATTCGTTTATATCTCGCAGGGCCTGGTACTGTGCCAGCAGTTATTGAATTCATTACAATTTCGCTCAGGAAGTACGGTGTTCAGGCAGAGATAGATGAAAATGGAAGCCTGGTGATCATACATCCTGTGGAAAGTGACGAGTCCAGGGCAAAGTGCAGAATATATTTTGACGGGGTAGAGAGTCATATTGAGATATATGAAAATCCTATAATCGAAAAGAGCTACAAGGATAGTACTGTTACGAATCGCCAAAAGTGGTTTCTTGAGAATAGAGGGTTCTTTTTTTCCGTTCCTGAAGTTACGTTTCAAGGATATGATACACGTACGATCAATCCTGTGTTGTTTAACAGACGCACAGGCCATGCATTAGGATTCAGGGGAGTGTTGCCTGAAGGATGCATGTTAAAAATTAAAGTTAATGACCAGGGATTCCTTGATACCGCGCAACTTGATGGAAAAAATATCAAAGAAGATGAAAAGGATGTTAAAAGCAGGATATTCTCACTACAAGGCTCTCAGTTTGATAGATGTAAGTTTGATGAAAATAATTCCAACTTTGCTTTATATATGCCTTCCTGGGCTTTCAATGAAATCAGATTTGCAGAGAGCGTGAGAGGCGAAAGTAATCCTCCGATTTTTGACATTTCAATCCCAATAATCCCTACAGGTGAATCCGAATGGGAATTCAGAATAGAAAAATCTAATTACAACAACTCAAGGTTTGACGAAACTGCATTTACTTTTCCTGATAAACCTTCTGGAATTTTTGACGGAGCTCATTTTGATAAATCATTGTTTATGATCGATCGTTCCACAGAGCTTGAAATGAAATGGATGGAACACCAGAGGGCTACGTTTGAGGTTATCCTTCCCAACAGCCTGAGTGAAAAACAGATCAATTCTACTGACGTCGAAGAGCAAAAGAGGCAGTACATGGAACCACTACAGAGCGTCAGCAAAATGATAGAACGGGTAAAACCCGCCGGTGTAAATGTGATTGTAAAGTACAGTTCTGAAGATAGGAGTATCAATTAAAAGTACACTTTTATAACAAATTAAGAATAGAGGCTAAAAATGACAAAGATATTTACAAACGTGGCACCAGGAGATTTGATAACTTCTGATTTATTCAATCAAATGATAGCTAAGATAGAAGAGCTAGACGACAGGGTTGCAGCTATTGAAAGAACAGCAACTGGAACTATTGCCGGATCTGTTAAGGAGATTGCAAAAAGTATGCCAATCATTGGCGCCAGGATATATGCGGTATCAGGGAACGCAACATACTCCTCGACACCAACAGATAATCTGGGAAACTATTCTATAACGAATTTGCTTCCGGGTATATATCGGGTGTGGGCTGAATCTGAGGACTTTTCCAGGAGTAATATTGAAACCATATCCGTCTCCTCAGCAGCTACAAGCACTGTGAATTTTGTTCTTACCTCATCTGTCAATATGGTAGAGGTACCTGATGTTCAGGGTGTTGCTTTATCTCAGGCTCTTGAAACGATCCGTAGTAATGGATTAACAGCAGGATTTCTGATGGATGTGGATTCCAATATAATCGACAGTACAGATCCGTCTTCGGCTTCTCTTATAGTCATTAATCAGAGTCTGTCTCCCGGTGAACCGGCACCTGTAGGTACGGTAATAAATCTGTTCATGGCTGTGAACGCGACTGAGTCATTACCTCCTATCATACTCGATATAAAGCCGAATGTGGGTGAACCAACGGCTGAAATCGAAATAATAGGCATTGGATTCGGTTCGGAAAAGAACAAGGTGACCTTCTCAAAAGTTGAAGCAACTGAGATTACCGCATGGACCGGGGACAGTATCATGGTCAAGGTTCCAGAAGGTGCAGTTACAGGAACAGTTGACGTTCAGATAATTACTATCGATGGTGTAAAGAGTAATACATTCAACTTTACTGTAAAGTGTGAAGAATGCAAAAGTGGGTGTACTACAAGTTGTACCGCTTCCTGTACTATCGGATGTACCTCAGGTTGCACTTCGAGTTGTACTGTTTCCTGTACTGCTGCTTGTACTTCAACCCGCATTTCGAGTTGTACGACCACACGTATTTTGTGTGCTGATAAATGTGAACTTTCTGCTATTACTGCATGCTTAAGGGATATTAGTGTGTGCTCAAAGGAGATAAGCTTAAAGAATATTTCCATTCCCACTTCCTCATCACGCATAGTGAATTTACAGCAAAATTCGGGGAATTCCTACGAGTATGCTGGGGAGACTCTTGTAAATAATACAGACATCGCAATTAAAAAAAGCGATACAGTAATGATTGGCGATAAGAATAATCGAGTTGAGGGGACTATCAAGAAAGCAGATGTCAGGATCGAAGGCAATGAAGGAGAAATCAGTAAAGCTATAATCACCTCTGGAACAAGGAACGTCGAAATAAAAACGCAAAGTGGGGATGAGATTAAAGGTAATGCTATCTCCTCTGCTGCAATAGGGGTTGCTCCTAAAGCAACGGTAATTTCCATAAAAGATGCCAAAGGAAAAGCGTGGGGAGGAACAATAGTAACAACTGAAGGGCAGTACGAAGCCGGTATAGGTATAACAATAGAACCTGGTAAGGAGGCAACAATTCAGGTTGGAGATAAGCTTATCACAGGAAAAGTGACAGAAAAAGTCGTGATCAGTACAAAAGACATTGATCTTGGTAATGTTGGGATTAATAGATTGAGTCCGTGAGTGAGGATCCATGGAAGTTTATCCGAAGCTCCATACCTTTAAGATAAAGGATAAGCAGTTTCTCCTTGATACGAACAGCGGTATATTCTATGAGATAAACGAGATTGTTTACAGTATTGTAGACATGATTAATGAAGTTTCTAATGACGAAATTATAGATAAACTCTCTTCTCGCTATTCAAAGCAGGAAGTAACCAGAAACCTGGCTTTAATAAACAAGTTGATAGAGGCAGATGAGCTCTTCTCAAAAGACAGGTACAGAGATTTTAAAATGGATACTCTTTCGCCTGTCTCTACTTTATGCCTGAACATTTCTCACGACTGTAATCTAAGATGTACTTATTGTTTTGGGGAAAAGTACGATCAGGAAAAAAAACTCATGTCTCCTGAGGTTGCAGAGAGATCAGTGGATTTTCTGATAAAGAATTCAAAAGACCAGACTAACCTAAGCCTGAGCTTTTTCGGAGGGGAACCACTTTTGAATTTTAAGGAAATAGAGCATACCGTGCTCTATGCACAGGCTGAAGGAAATAAGTATGGGAAAGAGTTCAGGTTTCATGTCACAACCAATGGAACGCTATTAAATTCCAGGATAATAGAGTTTCTTGTAAAAAATAAGTTTAGTTTGATCATAAGTTTGGACGGCCCAAAAGAAGTAAATGATATTATGAGACCGTTTGCAAACGGAAAAGGCTCATACAATATAGTATGCAGAAATATTAAGGCAGTACAGGCAATGGGCGACGCTCTGCCTTTTACAGTCCGCTCCACTTTTACCAGGAAGCATCTGGAAGTAGATAATCTTGTAATGCATTTGGCAGGGTTAGGAATCAAGGATATTTCAGTCGAACCGTGTGCAACTACACTTGAGGATTTACAAATACGAGAAGAGGATTTATCCGAGTTAAACCAGCACTACGATCTGCTTGTAGATAAATATCTGGATGAAATTCTGGCAGGAAGATACTTTTCTTTCTTCCATCTGAAACAGATGATGGATCAGGTTCACAGTAAAGCCTCGAAACTCGTGCAATGCGGAGCTGGACAGGGATATATGGCTGTCGGGGCGGATGGCAGGCTTTATCCGTGCCACAGGCTTGTGGGTCAGGATGAATACGTAATTGGAGATGTGTTTAACGGGATAAGTAATCAGAATATCCAGAGAACTTTTCTCGGAGCCCATGTCAGAAACAAGGAAAAATGTATGCAATGCTGGGCAAGATATATCTGCGGCGGGGGATGCCATGCTTATGCGCTTATGTTCAATAAAGATATTCTTCAGCCTTATGAAGTGGAGTGTGAGCTTATGAAACATAGAATCGAACTAGGAGTCTATCTTTATGCAAGTTTAAAACATAAAAGTCCTCTTATGTTCCAAAATATTTACAGTGAAGGCTGGAAGTTTTGCTAAGTGCAGGATGATATTAAATGAACAATATTTCAGATTCTTACATAAATGTATCTGGAAAAAAAGCTTTTACAGATCCAGATCTAACTGAGCTCTTCTCTGAATCTAAAGTTTCTGCAAAGGAGGCATCCTGGAAGCTCGGGTCAGATCAGCCTAAAGATATCTTTTTTCAGAAAGAACCTCTTGGGAATTTTACATACGAACTTTCACTAGGTAAAAGTTGCAGGGTAAAAAAAGCGGTTCTTAGAATTAAAGGCATAAGGTATGAAGGAAGTCTCAAATCTCCAGGAGTTTCAATAACACCTGTGGACAAACTTAACTTTATTGTAGATTTTCACAGCTTCAGAACTTTAACAAAGGTTGAATACAAAAACCCAAACATAAAGATAACTGAAGTAAAACAATGGGGTGGCATCAATTTTCTTGAAAAAAATATTATCTCAGAAAACCTTCTACTGATAAAAACAGAAAAGGTATTGGTTACTTTGGACAAAGAAGTAACTCCTGGTTCATTTGAGGATAATTTTCATATAAAAATAATAAGCTATCCCTTAAACCTGACTCTGAGTTTAGGAGACGAGAACCCCTTCTGGAGCTATGCAGGAGAATTAATAAGTGAAGCTACAGTACCTGATTTCTCGGAAAAGTTGAACAATTATTTAGAAGCTTTCAGCTCAGAAAAAACCTCCGACATTGTTTGTAATAAAATCCCCCTTAAGTTTCATTCGGATTCTCCAGGAAATATAGAGATAGCAGAAGAAATAGATTCAAACCTGATCTGGAAAAATCCTTTATCGGATTCATATCCAGAAAAAAAAGTGCCGGCATTACTTTTCGATGGAAACAATGAAAAAATCCATTTTGAATTAAAAAGCTCTAAAAAATTAGTCCAGTTAATTAGCATCGGTTTTAACTGTAAAGGAAGTTTCTCTAGCGAATTTATTGATGATAACTGGGGAGATATAAAGATAAAGATAAAGAATATGGGTATCCTTTTATCAACTGAAATGAGTGCAGGCTTAAAGTTTAGCCCATCCTGCTCTTTAAGCTCCACTGGTATAGATCTATACTTATCAAAAAGAGATGATAATACAAAATTATTTGCAGATATAATGGAAGATAAGGATGGAAAACCTGCCGAAGAGAAAATTTTAGGCTCTAAGAACGTGGAATTAATATCGGAACAGAATTCCTGGACAACTATAAAATTTGACGAAGCTATATATCTCGAGAAAGAAAAAGCATACTGGCTGGTATTAAAAGTAAGCATCGGAAAAGTCGAATGGGTTTGCAGTGAAAATATGAATAGACCTGAGGGTTTTGCTTACAAAAAAGAGCTGTCAGGCTCCTGGAATTATTACATTTTAACCAATCAATCCTCTTCACAAAAAACTCCATTGACCGGCTATTTTAGATTGAAATACCTGCCTGATTCTGAAGAAATTTTTCCGATAACATTAAGAATGAACAAGAAATCTGAAGATTTAAAACCATCTTCAGAACCTGAACTTGTAAAGATGGACCTGCAAGAGACGCCTCAACTTGAAGTTAAAGAGGGGAAAGCACAGATAGATCTTGAAATAATCTCCAGGACATCAGGTAAACTTGAGCTCTCCGATATAACAGTTGAAGGAAAAGAATTGATGTAATATCAGAGGTGAGTTGATGAATTTTTTGTGTCACTTCGCCGTTTCGAGCTAATTCATATCTACTTCTTGAATGTGGAAGCAATTCTTGAATGTAAAAGCAATATATCTAATATTTAGAGATATTTGTTGTGAAATATACATGCAAGATCGATATTTCTCTTTTTGACATGATTACTTCCTGACTACACAACTATTTTTAATCCATACAAAACTATAACAGTGTTTGTGGCAGTGTCAATTACAGAAACAATATTCTTGTTCTTGCTCGTAATGTGTGCATAGAACATCCCTGGTGCAGCATTTTGTGCAATAGATGCCAATGTAATAGAAGATATAATTTCAATATCTTCTCCTTCATCCTTTATTGTGGGCAGCGTTTCAAATTTGCTATAAATTTGAAGTCAAGTTTTTTCGTACTATGGAGAAAATTGATCTGCCAATATGGAATTTTCTACCCCGTAACTTCTTGAGATTTATGATTTTAGAGAAAAATTGGCATACTGCCTTATTGTGTTGTATCCTGAAATGATTTCGCCGACTCACCGACTCAAAACCATTTGGAAGTCCAATACATAATACAACAGCAAGCGACGCAAAAGGTTAAACGTTTAGTAAATTTCAACTCCATTTTTGTATCGTGGAATGATCACGTAAAATGGAACAAATTCGAAGTTGGAGTATAATAATGGGTCACATGTATACGATATGTAACTACAATAAAATCAAATTAAAAAAGTGAAATAATTTTGGGATAAAACACATTATCCCTATCATGTTTACTTTCCAATTACAATTTTCTAATATGGGGATTTATATTTTGACTGAAATCGAGACTCCTCTATACGATTATTGCAGCAGTTACGAAGCTATGTCTGAAGAAATTCATGAAGGCATAGCCGAAGGTTTTAACGAAGGGCTTAGAGAAGGCATTAAGCAGGGTTTCATAGCTGGCATCAAGGAGTGCAGAGCTTCGGGCTTTAGTAACATTGATGTTAAAGGCATGGAAGAGATCCTGGAAAACTCCTTCAAAACCGCCTCAGAGAAAACTATACAGATCACGTTCAGGCAGGTTGTTGGCAAAGAGTACAGAAAAAATGTCAGCCCTTCTTTTAAGAAAAAAATGGAAGAAGCATGTAATAAAGCAGTAGAAGAAATAAAGAATTCGGATTGTGAACTGGAGAAAGCGTCTGCACTCAAATTAATGTATCGTATGGACGTATCTATTGAAAAGATCAGGGAGTGCATCGGGAATGTCTGTGGGAGTGTGAAGGAACAATTCTCGACAAATATAGTATTCGAGAGTCTTTTTGACTCTATGCAGGATGAGTTTAAGAAAGGCCTGGATAAAAATCTGGAAGCTTGCGAGGACAGGGTCTGCAAAGCGATTGACATTAAGATCGACAACAAAAATCGTGTTGATGCATCTATCGAAAAGCTCAAAGATTACATTGGCAACGCCTGTGGTGGAATTAAGAAAACTCTCCCTGCGGATGTAATCTTCAAGAACTTCTTCGACTGCCTGCAGGATGAGTTCAATAAAGATCTGAATGAAAACCTGAAAACCTGCGAGAAAAGGATCTGCAAAACGATTGACGGTAAAACCAAAGACAAGAAGGTTGATCATGAATGACATTAAAAGGGATGTAAAGTCCAGTGTAAAAGACTTCACCCAGGTTTCTGTCAGCAAGGTAGTAAAGGAGTCAACTAAGAAACTGATTAAAAACCTGCCAGAAAAACAGAAAAGACTCCTTGAGGCCAGAATTATAGATATGTCGGATGATCAGCTTGAACAATATTTTGCTGATGATCCCTATTTCAAGGATGCTCTGGAGAATACTATAAAATCGGTAAGTGCTATTCCACCGAAAAAGGGCTCAGGCTTCTGGAAGAAAAGAATAGAGTCGGTTTCTAAATGTACTTCTGAAAACCTGGCAACGACCCTGAGCTCGCAAGTTATTATAAGCATCATTCTGGTTGTAGCAAGTGTTGCGCTACTGACTATGCTTGTCATTTCCACGCCAAACAATGGAATCCCTGTTGCTAACTTCAGCAGTAATGTCACCAGTGATTATGCTCCCCTGCAGGTGCAGTTTACAGACCTCTCGCAAAATGCAACTGGATGGAATTGGGAATTTGGAGACGGAACAAACTCAACAGCCAAAAATCCAATCCATAAGTATTCAAATGCAGGGAAATATACCGTTAGCTTGACAGTAAAAAATGCTAAAGGCAGTAATACAGTAACAAAAGATATAAAAATAATAGAAAAACCGGTTGCTGCATTCTCTGCGAAACCTACATCAGGAAAAGCACCACTAACGGTTGACTTTACTGACAAAAGTACAGGAACACCGACTAAGTGGAAATGGAACTTTGGAGATGGAACCTCTTCAACGCAGCAGAATCCAGAACATCAGTATTTACAAGAAGAAAAATATAAGGTTACACTTACAGTAAGCAATGCAGCAGGCAGTAATACGACAACAAAAGAAAATTATATAAAAGTAGTAAGAAAACCGGTTGCAAACTTCACCAGTAATGTTACTATAGGTCGTATTCCTCTTTCAGTTCAATTTACCGATTTCTCGCAAAATGCAACTGAATTGAACTGGAACTTTGGAGACGGAACCAGTTCAAGCGATCAGAGACCAGTGCATGTTTACTTCTCAGCAGGAAAATATAATGTTAATCTAACCGCAACCAATGAAAACGGAAACGATTCAAAGTTTGCCACAATAGTGGCTCTGAAACATCCAGATCCAGATCCAGATCCAGATCTAAAAATTCTTCCTGTTGCAAACTTCAGCAGTAATTTAACTGAGGGTTACGTTCCTCTTACAGTTCGGTTTACCGATCTCTCGCAAAATGCAACTGAATGGAATTGGGACTTTGGAGATGGAAATAATTCAAGCAATCAGAGTCCAGCGCATACTTACTCCACAGCAGGAAATTATACCATTTTTCTGACCGCAATTAATGGAAAAGATACCAATTCGACACGTTCTACAATAACAGTTCTTAACCGATCACTTCCTATTGCAAACTTTACCAGTAATGTCAGCGAGGGTTATGCTCCTCTTGCAGTACAGTTTACCGATCACTCGCAAAATGCAACTGGATGGAACTGGGACTTTGGAGACGGAAATAATTCAAGCAATCAGAGTCCAGCGCATACTTACTCCACAGCAGGAAATTATACCATTTTTCTGACCGCAATTAATGGAAAAGATACCAATTCGACACGTTCTACAATAACAGTTCTTAACCGATCACTTCCTGTTGCAAACTTCACCAGTAATGTTACCAGAGGTCATGTTCCTCTCTCAGTCCAGTTTACCGATCTCTCGCAAAATGCAACTGGATGGAACTGGGATTTTGAAGACGGAACTAACTCAAGCAAGCAAAGTCCAGCGCATACTTATTTTGCAGCAGGAAATTATAACGTTTCCCTGACAGTAAGCAATGAAAATGGCACGGATTCAAAGACCGCCACAATAAATGTTTCAGAACCAGTAGCAATCCCTGTTGCAAACTTTACCAGTAATGTTACCATAGGTTATGCTCCTCTTCCAGTTCAGTTTACCGACCTCTCACAAAATGCAACTGAATGGAACTGGAACTTTGGAGACAAGAATACTTCAAGTGAGCAGAATCCGATGCATGTCTATTCCTCAACCGGAATCTATGATGTTAACCTGACAGCAATCAATGCAAACGGTACGAATTCGACATCTGCCACAATAACAGTTGTTCGTTGTGCATATTATGTTAGCAACCGGGGTAGTAATACAGTTTCTGTAATTGATACAACAAACAACACCGTGATCTCAACTGTACCTGTAGGAAAGGCTCCCTGGGGAGTTGCAGTCTCCCCTGGTGGAAAAATGGTCTATGTGGGGAACAATAACAGCAACAATGTTTCTGTAATTGATACAGTTACAGGCAATGTTACGGATAGTGTAAATGTTGGAAACAATCCTGTAGGAGTTGCAGTTTCTCCGGATGGAACAAAGGTCTATGTGGCGAACTCTTATAGCAATACCGTTTCTGTAATTGACACCTCAAACAATACTGTCACAAATACTGTGAACGTAGGAATCAGGCCTGGGGGAGTTGCAGTCTCCCCTGATGGAACAGAGGTATATGTGACTAACTGGTTCAGTGGCAGCGTCTCTATCATTGATGCAGCTACAAATACCGTTAAGGACACTGTGAATGTGGAAAAACTGCCTGAAGAACTCGCAATCTCCCCTGATGAAGCAACTGTCTATGTGATTAATGGAGGCAGCGACACTGTTTCTGTACTTGATACGGAAACCGACACTGTTACAGCCACCGTGAAGGTCGGAAATAACCCTTACGGAGTTGCAGTCAGTCCAAGTGGAAAAAACGTTTACGTGACTAACCGGGCGGACAATTCTGTCTCTGTAATTAATGCGACCACAAACACTGTCGTAGCCACGGTGAATGTAGGAAGCTGGCCTGTTGGTGTTTCGGTGAATCCTGAAGGAACAAGCGTGTATGTGGTTAACTACAAAGGTGGGACTGTCTCTGTAATCGATACCGATACAAATAAGGTTACATCTACTGTGAAGGTAGGAAGCAACCCAATGGTAATCAGGTAGTTCACAGGTAAACTACCTGAGACAGATTTGCCTTCCAGACTTCGGAGTGAGGAAGAACTTACTTCCAGTATTTATGTATATATTCCGAATGGAGACAGCAATAGTGTCTCTATAATTGACACTGCCACAAAAACCGTAATAGCTACCGTGCCTGTATTATCCAGTCTTATTTATTTAATTCGAGTATCTCTGTACTATTCTCTGACCTGGCAGGCTGGTCTATGATCAGAAATCAGTTGTATTCCCGGTATTATATGTATCCTGTACCGAACTCGCAGGGATGTATATGAGCTGGTCAGGACGTATCTCGACCGGGATTCCGTCAATATAAAGCAGGCCCTGTCCTTCAAGGATATAATGAATTTCCGGATTTTTCACAAGATGGGGTGCAATATTTTTTCCGGGTTCTACAATGGAATGGACAATGCTGCAGTTAAGATCGAGGTTCCTGTCGAGACTTAGAGGATTAAAGAGTTCAGAAGTTTGAAACTTTCCGGGTCCTTCAGTATACTTGCACCCTTCAAGATTCCTGCAAACAATATAATTCTCCAGGTAGAGATCAGCGCCTACAATGTAGGTTTTCCTCCGTAAGAAGCCTTTTTGACGAAGGTACACTTGCGGAAAGGCTCGGAATTGTTTTTCTCTTGCCAGTTGTACTCAATCCAGCCTTCACCTTTTTCGCTCAGGGTTGTTTGGAGAAAGAGTTCTCCAATGAGAAGGAAGGTTTGCCGGTGTTCAGAATAGTTTTTTCTGAATAATTTTTTAAAGTATTATTTTATTACTACGGGAGCGCAGAGGGTCACGAATACCCCGTCCTTTACAGGCTGTCCGACAATTACTGGTAGTAATGAAATAAAGTCGTCTACTTGTAGGTTGGAACTTTTTTCTTTCAGCCGCTCCCAAAACTCAAAATCACTTCTCTGAATGCCAGGTCCCAAATAATCAATCGATTTTCTGATCACAAAAATAGTTATTAAGTTTTACTAATTTGAGGGCAAAATTGGTTTTGGGATGGACTCTTTATAAAATTTGTATTCGATTTCTTATGACTTAATCCTTAAAGTGCAAAGTTCCAATTTTTTCCATTTTTCCTTCCAATGATCTCGTTTTTATTTGAGTAAATCCATATTTTCCTTAAGTTAGCTGCATTACATACTAAATTAAATTCGTTTCTGACTGATTTTCAATCCTCTGGTTAAAAATTATCTAAACCCTAAATTCTCTTTATAGTTTCCAATTACAGGTTCCACTACCTGCTTTCTTTGTCCATTTATTCTTTTAGCTTCTTCTGTTTCCATTTTATCGGCTAATTGCTTTCTTTCTTTTGAAAATTCAGCTATTTTTAAATGCCTAATTCCATCCATCCTTTTGTACACTTTTTGCTGAATTCACATTTTTTACATTCAGTTCCCTTATAAAGTTTATATTCAAATTCACTAAAATTTTACATTCAGTTCCCTTGTAAAGTTTATATTCAAATTCACTAAAATCCGTTTCATCTACAAAAAACTCAACCAGGTAGCAGATATGATCTGAAGGAATTAGATCTCGAATATCTGGAGGTAAAGTCCAAACTTGATTCTTTGAAGATTTGATAAACGCCATAAATCAAAATATTCATAATAAAATTATATAATGAGCCTATCCCAAAACTCAAAATTGCTTCTCTGAATCCTATATTCCGAAGAATCAATCGAGTTTCATATCACGAAAAATAATTCTAAAAATTTAATGATTTGAGAATAAAATTGGTTTTGAGATGAGCTCAATAATTAATATATTCAAAACAGAAACTTTAATATCACAGGTAATTATCGGACAGCCTGTAAAGGATGGTGTATTCGTGACCCTCTGCCCTCCCGTAGTAATAAAAAGGAAATGTTGTTGAGAATTGATTTCTCTGAGAGTTAATTCTTTAAATGCGGTCGAATTTCAACCAGTCTTTAAAATAACTCAAATCTCTCAGTCCATCTTTAAATTAACTCAAATCTCAACAAGTTCATACTCACGGATTCCAAACCCGATTTCTTCTCCGTACTTGAGCTGGTGGGTTCCATCGATCATTGGCCACGCTCCCCTGAACTTATCGGCTCCGGCTTCGTGGTTGCATTGAAGGGAGGAGTTAACAAGCCCTTTCTGCCTATTTACGAGGTCATAACTTGCCTGGTCAAGGGCAACAGGGTCTTTTGAGGCAAGAATTCCTATATCCGGCACGATAGGAGCATCACTCCAGGGTACACAGTCGCAGTCAGGTGTAATTTTAAGCAGGAAATTTATGTAACCTACTTTTCCTTCTTTTCCTTTTACTGCCCCATAAGCGTACTCAGTAAGACATTCCAGAAAGTTCGGGATATCATGTTCCCAATCTATAGTTATAGCTCCGGCAGGGCAAACTTCCATGCACTGTCCGCAGCTTATACAGATATTGGGATCAATCATTGAGACTTCTCCCAGAAGATAAGGGGCTCCTACGGGACAGATTTTAATACATTTCTGGCAGCCTATGCACTTTTCTTCAACCACATGCGGGCTTGTCGGAAAATGCTGTTCCTTCTTGCCGGATGCCGGAGCACAGCCCATAGCAAGGTTCTTGATAGCTCCTCCGAAGCCCGCCATAATGTGCCCTTTAAAATGGGACATCACAATCATGGAGTCGGCGGCAGCAATATCCGACCCTATTTTTACGGATTTAAAATGCTCCTTCCCGATCTCCACATCTGCAATGTTCTGGCTCTTCAAACCGTCAGATATGATAAGCGGAGCCCTGACAACGGAATAATCAAAACCATGTTCAATCGCAGTAGTCAGGTGGTCAACCGAATTGTGCCGGCTGCCTGAATAAAGAGTGTTTGTGTCCGTAATAAACGGTTTTGCTCCTGATGCCCGGATTTTTTCTACGACCTGCCGCACAAAGACCGGATTTATATATCCGTCACTTCCGTACTCACCAAAATGAATTTTAATTGCAGTCAGATCACCTTCTCCAAGGAGTTCAGCAAAACCTGCTTCGTCAAAAAGCTTCTGGATCTTGCTGATCGTACTCTCCTCCGGATTTCTTGCTCTGAGATCTGCGAAATAAACTTTACTTGCTATATAAGTGCCTCCTAAATCTGAATTAATGATTTTATAAAACTATGAAGTTAAAAAAGTGTTGTTTATTTTTAGGTATTGTGCTGTTTGGAGAGAACGGGAGAGAACGAAAAACGCTGCTTGGGTCGTTTAGCTTCAGTCAATTAAACTCACATAGCACGCCGAGGCAGCAAAATATAACACAATATAATGAGACTGATAAATTAAGAGACTGATATATTAAGAAACTGGTAAATTCCTGATGAATCCTGCCTAAAAATACGCTTTTTCACAGCTTCCCCGTAGATTTCTTATATTTTTTAATATCCAACGCTATTTTCTTGCATTTTTCCTTTTCAAGCCGTTTCAGCCCAATTTCTGCTTTTTTTGACTGGAATATGAGTTCTTCAGTTAACCTGTGATAGCTGGCAAGCCGTTCCTCTGGAATAAGCCCGTCCTCAACTGCCTTCAGTACAGCACAGCCCGGCTCGTCGCGGTGAGTGCAGTCTTTAAACTTGCAATTGCGGGCTGCGTCAACGATCTCGGAAAAAGCTTTCTCAAGCCCGTCTGCAGAGTCTCCGAGCTGGATTTCTCTGATTCCGGGGTTGTCTATAAGGACTGCTCCGTTTGGAAGCAGAAAGAGCTGGCGAACTGTGGTTGTATGCCTGCCTTTTTCATCGTCTTTCCGGATATCTCCGGTTTTCTGGACGGTTTCGCCAAGAAAAGCGTTGATAAGCGTGGATTTTCCGACACCGGAGGAACCTATTAATGCAACTGTTTCCCCAGGGTTGAGGTAAGGTCTAAGTTCGCTAAGCCCGGTTTTTGAAAGGGCGCTTAATGGAATTACCGGCACGTCACCTGCAATGGACTGAATTTTCTCTACCAGCCGGGTTGGGTTATCTTCAAGGTCGATTTTGTTGAGTAAAATCACAGGGCTTGCCCCGGAAGAATACACAATGGCAAGATACCTCTCAAGCCTTCGAAGGTTGAGATCCTTACCAACCGACGTCACGATAAAAATGGTATCAAGATTTGCAGCAATTACCTGCTCTCCTCCCCCGTCTCCTGCTGCGCCTCTTGAAAGGCAGGTCCTCCTGGGCAGGATATTCACAACCATGCGTGAGCCCAGTTCAGGCTGGTTAAGCAAAACGACAAAATCCCCTACAACCGGCTGCTTCCCAATTTTCAAAAGTGCACCTGAGATTCCCGCCTGTACGACAGCCCCAGAGACAAGGACCTCGCAGACCGTTTTATGCCTTGATGCAACTCTTCCGGGAGTGTAGGGGCCTTTGTAGGCAGAAAATGCCAGTTCAAGATCTTTGCTCCATCCTGGGATTTTATTGGGGTCACAGTGAACTGAATTATGAACTGAACTTTCTGTTTCGCTATGATTGTTCATAAGATGGAAGTATCCGATTAAATGGATAAATATTTTGATACTTTACCAGTTATCAACTTGGTTGTAAGTGAAAATTTCAGTGGCATTTCATTCGATTTGATAATTGGCATTCTGATGAACAAAATCCAATTTTGTAATCTAACTTCTAAAAGTCAAACATTTTATTTGATTGTATCATCTATAATATTTAGTGAGAAGTATGCAAGCAGATAATAATATAAATGATTTTGAAAACAAAGTTGAATTTATTTACTATCATATCACAAAATATGGAATTGATTATGTTGGCGGTGATTTTGACATAACTGATGAAACAAAATCAGAGGAATTCATTAAAAAAGTTCATGAAGGTTGGAAAATTGCCCAAGATAATATCGTAGATGAACTAATTCTTATTGAAAATACTAGAAAAGAAAACAAAAAACATTTGAAAGAAGCAAATAGTAATAGAGATGAAATTTTAAAACAACAATATTTAAAAGAAAATAAAAATCTTGATTTTAATGAACATATTTTGAGGAAACTAGCCGACAGTATCGCTTGGCAGATTTTAAGAGAAAATCACATAGTTAGACGATTTTGTACAAGTGATAAACTACAAACGATTCAACCCTCAAATCTAAAAAGAGAAAAAAAATTTGTTGACAGCTATAACGAGAGCAATCCGCTTTCGTTTGCGTTACTTTCAGATATTACATCTTTTATACAAATTGGAGATGCGTTGATTTTTAATTATGAAGGTTATGCAATAGCAGTAGTAGAGTTAAAAGATGGAGAAATCAACGAAATTGTTGGGAAAGCCGTAGATAATTTTTATAAAACTGGTGGATGTGAAAGATATCTCCACTTTTTCAAAGAAGAACATGGAGAAAAAGCTTTAAAACAATTTGAAAGGATGATAAAACAAGATTTGAAAGGCGTAAGATTAACTCAAGTTCTTAATGAAGGAGAGGGTATAGACCCAATTGGAGATAAAATCAAAATTCCAGATCCTGTGTATCCAACTACACATTTTGAAGAATATATAGTACAATTATTAAAGGACGTAGATACAGAAAACTATTCTTTGGGATTCATTGATAGCTGCCTATATATAGGGGCGTATTCATCAAAATATCCTTGTCCAGAAATAGCTTTTAAACTTTGGATGAAAGGTCAAGGTAACAAATACTTTATTTGTGATTTTAGATTAATACTTTTCCAGCAAGTAGTAATTCCACCTTTTATACTGCCATTACCAAAAGAGCAAATATTTGATCTTATATTTGGACGTAAACTTATTCTTTTTTGTTTGAATTTTGATGAATGGATGAAACTTGGAGAAGAATTTGAATTACATATAGAATGGGTGTCGAGAAAAAAGATGGTCCATCTTTATTCGATTGATGTTTTAAAACACCTGAATGTTAGCAGTTCCTTTAAGGTCCATATTGAGTCCACAATTCCTGCCTCTCTTGCAGGTGTATTTTTGCATTCAACTCCTCTTTCATCTTTGTACCCTAATCCTCCATGACCTCTACAGAAGTTAAAGTGGGTACAATATAACCTCA
>Ga0268263_1000702_pt1 | contig 42594 bp, 43 predicted proteins | sample Biomet5_FD_190358 | JGI IMG/M metagenome (GOLD analysis project Ga0268263, IMG submission 190358) | Microbial communities from bioreactor (seeded with sewage sludge) at LBNL, California, USA - Biofuel metagenome 5 (SPAdes) (version 4) | ecosystem: Engineered > Bioreactor > Anaerobic >... | reverse complement strand
ATGCCCGGCGAGCCGCCTCGAGTGCAGCCGAGTCGGATGAACGCCGCCAACTGGGAAGCCGACTAGGGGTTTTCGCCGAGGACTGTAGCCAGGTCGAAGCGGGGGACCTCGACCAACTGATCGAAAGTGCAGGAAGTCGGATCGCGGTCCGGCCGCCAACGACGAAACTGCACGGTATGCCGGAACCGCTCTCCTTCGAGGTGGTCGTAGCCGACTTCACAGACCAGCATCGGCCAGATCAGCCGGGTCTGGCGGCCGGCTGCGTTCCACCGGTTGGTGGCCCGAGGGCCGCCATTGTTCGGGCTGCCGTCAGCCCAGGGGTGCGGTGCGTCAGCCGTAGCCTCGAGCTCGCCGAGCCACGCGGCCAGCTCGCGTCGCACGGCGCCGGTGAAGGCTGAGCTCGCGCCGACGAAGCGCAGGCCGCCGGTGGCGTCGTAGAGCCCGAGTTGCAGTGAGCTCACCTGGGGAACCGAGGAGGCCTGATCGAGGCGGTAGCCGGCAACGACCACGTCCGCCTCGCGAGCGTGCTTGACCTTGAACATGGCACGCTCGCCCGGGCGGTAGGGATCATCGCGTGGTTTGGCGACCACCCCGTCCAGGCCGGCCCCTTCGAACTGGGTGAACCACTGTTGCGCTACGTCCAGGTCGAGTGTGGTCGGGGTGAGGTGGATTCGGGCGGACGGCTCGGCAAGGAGCTCTTCCAGGCGTGCGCGCCGCTGGCGGAATGGCAGGTCGACCAACGCCTGGTCGCCCTCGGCGAGCAGATCCCAGAAGACCAGCGAAGCCGGCGTGCGCGTCGAGAGTTCGGCGACCCTTTTCGCCGATGGATGGATCCGCTCACCGAGCAGGGTGAAGTCGAGCCGGTCACCGTTCACCACGATCAACTCGCCGTCCAGGACGCAGCGCGGGGGAGTCCCGGCCAGGACCGCCGATACCACCTCGGGGAAGTAGCCACTCAGATCCTTGCCGTTGCGGCTGGAGAGGACGACCTCGTCGCCGTCGCGAAACATCAGGCAGCGGTAGCCGTCCCACTTCGGCTCGTAGGCCAGGCCGGGCGGAATCTCCGCGGTGGCCCGAGCCAGCATTGGCTCAATCGGCGGCAGGAGCGGCAGCTGCATCTCAATATCGTGGCAGTCGGGTGCTCCAGACCGGCTCGGATGGAGTAAGACTGCTGCAATGAGCTCCTCTTCGGCGAAACGAGCCGGACGCCGGCTGTCGGAACTGCTGCGCGTGCCGAACGGACCGGTTGACCTGGCCGGCTTCGACCCGTCCGCGACCCCGGGATATCCGGGCCACGGCAAGTCCGACTCGCAGGAGGAGACCGAAGCCCTCGGCGTCGAACTGTCCGACCTGCAGGAGATCCTGTTCGCCAACGGCTGCGCGGAGCCGGAGAAGGCAGCTCGAGTGCTGGTGGTACTGCAGGGAATGGACACCTCCGGCAAGGGTGGGGTGATCCGGCACGCGATCGGCTTGGTCGACCCGCAGGGCGTCCAGCTCCGGGCGTTCAAGGCGCCCACCCCTGAGGAACGTGCGCACGACTTTCTGTGGCGGATCCGGCAGGCGCTGCCCGGTCCGGGGATGATCGGCATCTTCGATCGATCTCACTACGAGGATGTCCTGGTCGTACGGGTGGAGTCCCTGGTGCCCGAGGCCGAGTGGAGGAGGCGCTACGACCAGATCAACGAGTTCGAGACCGAGCTCGTGGCCGGTGGCACCCGGGTGATCAAGTGCATGCTCAATGTCTCCTTCGACGAGCAGCGCCGCCGACTCGCCGAGCGGCTCGCCCATCCCAGCAAGTACTGGAAGTACAACCCTGGAGACGTGGACGCGCGCCTGAAGTGGCCTGCCTACCAGGAGGCTTACGCGGCTGCGCTGGAACTGTGCAACACCGCCGACGCTCCGTGGCACGTGATTCCGTCCGACCACAAGTGGTACCGCAACTGGGCTGTGGCCGAACTGCTCAGAGAGACCCTGGCCGGGATGGACCTGCGCTGGCCTGCGGCCGACTTCGATGTGGCCACCGAGCAGGCCAGGGTGGCGGCAAGCTGAGTCAGGCGCTGACGACGCTCAGGTGGCGCTCCGGAACCGGCTCGGATTCGGCGTCCTCCATGCCGAAGTCGAGCAGATCCATCGCGGCGAAGGCGTAGCGGGCCAGGACGAGATCGATCACCTCGCGGGCTGCCCCCAACGGCTCGCTGACGGCGACCGCACCGTAGCGGTAGGCCAGATCCGACTGCGTGCGGTAGGACTCATCGGCGGCCAGGAAGAAGGACCCGACCGCGATGTGTCGACGGCCCTGGGCTCGCAGGCTCATGATGGCCTGAGCGACCGAAGGGCCGGACTCGTCGGCGACGGCGGTCAGGCAGGGCAAGCGGTGGTGGGTCGACCACTGCCGGGCGCGGCGGGCCAGCAGCGAACTGCCGCGGACGTCGCCGCCACAGTCGGCCGACAGCACCAGGCCGTCCAGTTCGAGGCAGCGCGCCTGGCTCAACGAGGAGCGCAGCCGCTGGTCGAGAATTGTGAGCAGACTCAGTTCGGGGCCGATGGGCCGCGACATGGTGAAGCGCAGCTTGGGGTGGCGCGAACGCGAGCGGTTGAGCAACTCGTCGAGGAACGGGGAGCAGTCGACGGCATGCGTCAACTGGAGTGGAACCAGGACGACCTCGTCGATCCCGGCCTCGGCGATCTGGTCAGCAACCTGGCCGACAGAAGGCGGACTCTGCTCGAGGAATGCGCCGTGAATGGAGATCTCCGGACGCAACTGCTGCAATCCGCTGCGCAACTCGTGGGTGACCTGAGCCACCATCGGGTCGGCGCTTCCGCGGGCCACCATCACAAGTGCTGGGGCAGTCATGCGCGTGCCTTCCTGTCTGAAGAGGACGGCTCCGTTGCCGGGTTTCCTGTCGCATACAAGAGTGGTCGTAACCATCTCGTTATGCAATTTCACGTACCGGAACCTGAGATGTCAGTCCAAATAGTGAGATGCACTGTTACGCACCGGTTACATGCCGGGCTCCGGTGCGCCTATTGGTCCGGTTCTACTCAGATAGTGAGATTCGCGTGCTCGTCTGCCGAGACGGCAGGTGGAGGGTGATGGTGGGCGATACTGGGTTCGAACCAGTGACCTCTTCGGTGTGAACGAAGCGCGCTACCACTGCGCCAATCGCCCGCGACTTGGGCAAATCCTCGGCTGCGCGGAGAGCCGATCGTGGGCGACACTGGGATCGAACCAGTGACCTCTTCCGTGTCAGGGAAGCGCGCTACCGCTGCGCCAGCCGCCCGAGGTGGAGACGGGATTTGAACCCGTGTACACGGATTTGCAGTCCGTTGCCTCGCCTCTCGGCCACTCCACCGGCGAGAGCCGGTCTCGAAGTCGAGATGTTGAGACCTTCTCCGAGCGGACGACGGGATTCGAACCCGCGACCCTCACCTTGGCAAGGTGATGCTCTACCAACTGAGCCACGTCCGCACGCTCTTGCGTCCGGCGCAAGTGCGAGAGCAACCATAACCTAAGCCACGGACTGGCCGCAAAACCGGGGATTGGGGGCCGGTAATCCGGACCCGACAACGGCTCTCAGACGCTGTCGCGAGGCTCGGTGAAGAGTGGCTGAGCTGCGGAGGTTGCCGTGGCGCCGTACGACACGACTCGGCGATCTGCGGCAGACTATGAAGCCGCAAGGAAAGGAAGTCCACCCGTGTCCGTGTCCATCACAGTGTCAGCCCTTCAGTCCCAGCCCGAGGCGAGGACGGTCGAGACGGGCACTACTGCGCTGGCCTTGTTCGACGGTGATCGCACCGTGGTTGCCGCGCGGATCAACGGACGGCTGGTCGACCTGGCCACCGAGCTCACCGAGGGCGATGCTGTCGAGGCGGTCGCCATTGACAGTGCGGACGGCCTCAGCATCATCAGGCACTCCTGCGCGCACGTGGCCGCCCAGGCTGTTCAGTCGCTGTTCGTGGAGGCCAAGCTGGGCATCGGCCCGCCGATCACCGATGGCTTCTATTACGACTTCGACATGCCGGTCCCGTTCACCCCGGACAACTACCGGGCTATCGAGAAGTCGATGAGCCGGATCGTGAAGGAGAAGCAGCGCTTCATCCGGCGGGTGGTGAGCGATGAGGAGGCCCGCCAGGAACTCGCTGCGGAGCCGTACAAGCTGGAGCTGATCGGCCTCAAGGGCAACAGCGACGCCGCCGAAGGTGCCTCGGTCGAGGTCGGTGCCGGTGAGCTGACCATCTACGACAACGTCCGCCGCGACGGCTCAGTGGCCTGGCGCGATCTGTGTCGCGGGCCGCACGTTCCAGACACCTCTTACTTGAAGGCCTTCGCAATCACCCGCAGTTCGGCCGCCTACTGGCGCGGCGATCAGGCGAACGCGCAGCTGCAGCGACTCTATGGCACCGCGTGGCCGACCAAGGAGGATCTGGTCGCCTACACCGATCGGCTGGCCGAAGCCGCCCGTCGCGATCACCGCAAGCTCGGCATCGAGCTGGATCTGTTCAGCTTTCCCGAAGAGCTCGGTGCGGGCCTGCCGGTGTTCCATCCCAAGGGCGGTGTGCTGAAGCGGGTCATGGAGGACTACGTCCGTGAGGCCCACATCAAGGCCGGCTTCTCCTACGTGGGCACCCCGCACATCTCCAAAGAAGGGTTGTTCCATACTTCTGGGCACCTGCCGTACTACGCCGATGGAATGTTCCCACCGATGGACGACGACGGGCAGAACTATTACCTCAAGGCAATGAACTGCCCGATGCACAACCTGATCTTCAAGAGCCGGGGCCGGTCCTACCGGGAGCTGCCGCTGCGCTTCTTCGAGTTCGGCACGGTCTACCGCAACGAGAAGTCCGGTGTGCTGCAAGGGCTGACTCGGGTGCGGATGATCACCCAAGACGACTCGCACTCCTATGTGATGGCCGAGCATGCCGCCGACGAGGTCAAGCACCTGCTCACCTTCATCACCAACCTGCTGGAGGACTTCGGTCTCGACGACTACTACTTGGAGCTGTCCACCAGGGACACCGAGGGCTCGAAGTCGACCAAGTTCATCGGCTCCGACGAGCAATGGGAGATTGCGACCGCGGTACTGGAGCAGGTCGGCCGGGAGTCTGGGCTGGAGCTCGTGCCTGATCCGGGTGGTGCGGCCTACTACGGGCCGAAGATCTCGGTGCAGGCCAAGGATGCGATTGGACGCACCTGGCAGATGTCGACGATCCAGTATGACTTCAATCAGCCGGCCCGATTCGGGCTGACCTATACCGGACCGGACGGACACCCCGCCGAGCCGGTGATGATCCACTCGGCCAAGTTCGGCTCGATCGAGCGGTTCATCGGCGTGCTCACCGAGCACTACGCCGGCGCCTTCCCCGCCTGGCTGGCCCCGGTTCAGGTGATCGCTATTCCGGTGGCGGCTGAGTACGACGACTACCTGGCCCAGATTGCTGCCCGGCTGACCGAGGCCGGCATTCGGGTCGAAGTGGATCGTTCCGACGACCGCTTCGGCAAGAAGATCCGCAACGCCCAAACCCAGAAGGTGCCGTTCATGCTGATCGCAGGTGAGGCGGACGCTGCCGCTGGTGCGGTGAGCTTCCGCTATCGCGACGGTAGTCAGAACAACGGGGTGGCTATCGACGATGCCATCGCCGAGATCATCGCGAACACTCGTCCGCCGCGGCGATGAGCGAGGTAGAACCGGCGTCCGGCCTGCCCGGCGACCCGGACGGCTACCAGCGGCTCTGGACGCCGCACCGGATGGTCTACATCAAAGGCGAGAACAAGCCGGAGAGCGCGGCCGCTGAGGCGTGCCCGTTCTGCAGGGTGGCCGGATTGGACGATGGTGAGGCGCTGATCGTCCATCGCGGTGAACTGGCCTTCGTGGTGCTGAACCTGTACCCGTACGCGCCAGGACACCTGCTGATCTGTCCGAACCGACACATTGCGGATTGGACTGAGGCCAGCCCGGCCGAACGCGCCGAAATCGGCGAGCTGACGGCGAAGGCCATGACTGTGCTGCGTGCGGTGTCGGCTCCGGGCGGCTTCAACCTCGGCGTGAACCAGGGGTCGGTCGCGGGTGCTGGCATCGCCGCGCACCTGCATCAGCACGTCGTTCCGCGATGGCTGGGCGACGCGAACTTCTTCCCTGTGGTCGGGCAGACCAAGGCGATTCCGCAACTGCTGAGCGATACGCGGGCTGCCTTGGCCGATGCCTGGGACCGCAGTTAGTGGCCGTGGCCTAGGCTGGGCGAGTGGCTGGCGAACCTTATGACACCGACCGAGTGTTCACGGTCCCCAATGTCCTCAGCTTCATCCGGCTGGCGGGGGTGCCGCTGTTCCTCTACCTGTTGCTGGTTCGGGAGGCGGACGTCTGGGCGGTAGTGGTGCTCGCTGTTGGCGGTGCGACCGACTGGTTGGACGGTCATCTGGCGCGCAGCTGGCACCAGCGATCGCGGCTGGGGCAGGTGCTCGATCCACTGGCCGATCGGCTGTACATCTTGGCAACGCTGGTCGGATTCGCGATTCGTGAGGTCGTGCCATGGTGGCTGGTCGCTCTCCTCGCGGCCCGCGATGTGCTGATGTTCACCACTATCTGGCCGGCCCTGCGGCGTCGCGGCTTCATGAGTCTGCCGGTGCACTTCCTCGGGAAGGCCGCAACCTTCGCGCTGCTGTATGCCTTCCCGCTGGTGCTGCTCGGCTCCGGCGATGAGGGCTGGCAGATCGGTATGCGGGTGGTCGGTTGGGCCTGCGTGATCTGGGGCACAGCCTTGTACTGGTGGTCCGGTTTGCTGTATCTCGGCCAAGGTGTCGAGGTCATTCGCCGATTCCCGCTGAATCGCGGGCGTGCTCCACAGGCCTGATCGGAGCCTCACCGGTTGGTTGAGGGTAGGGTGTTGCCCGGCACCGAGAGGTGCTGCGCGACGAAACAAGGAGTGACCGGTGTACCCAGATGATCTCAGCTACACACCCAAGCACGAGTGGGTGCGCGAGGGCGCCGGCGAGGTTGTCCGGGTGGGCATCACCAGCTTTGCCGCCGGAGAACTCGGCGATGTGGTCTTCGTGTCGTTGCCCCAGGTGGGAGAGGAAGTCGCACTGGGTGACGCTTGCGCCGAGGTGGAATCCACCAAGAGCGTGTCAGACGTGTACTCGCCTGCCACCGGCGTGATCACCGCGGTGAACGAGCTGCTGAATGACTCGCCCGAGACAGTGAACTCTGACCCTTACGGTGATGGTTGGCTGTTCGAGATCGAGCTTTCCGATCCGAGTGAGTTGGATGACTTGCTTGACGCGGACGGCTACGCCGAACAGGTTGCGGGTTAGGCTGAACCTCAACTGTAGAGCTCCGCGACGCGGACAGGAGGTTGTGTGATGCTGAGTTGTCCGGCCTGCGGCCACGATCTGGTTGAGACTGTGAACTTCTGCCCGCATTGCGGGGCGAGTCTGGCGAAGCTGTCGGGCGACACCACCCGGGTGATTCCGACGGTGGTGGAGGAGTTCCGCGCCGAAGACCTGCCCGATGCTGATGCGGCGGCGATCGCCGCATTGCCGGCCGGCTCCGCGCTGCTGGTCTTGCTGCGCGCAGGCAGCGCCGACGGCCGCTTCCTGATCGACTCCGACGTGGTGACCGCAGGGCGGCACCCGCGCTGCGACATCTTCCTCGACGACATCACCGTCTCCCGCCACCATGCCCGCTTCATCCGCAGGGACGGCCTGGTCTGGGTCAGCGACGAGAACAGCCTGAACGGCACCTATGTGAACAAGAAGCTGGTCGAGCAGGAACGCGCCCTGCAATCCGGTGATGAGGTGCAGATCGGGAAGTACCGCATGGTGTTCTTCTCCGGGCAGGGCTGATGGCTCTCGGGCTGCGCAGCATTGGCCAGGTGCTGGCCGTGCTCAAGCCCGAATTCGAGGACATCTCCATCTCGAAGATCAGGTTCCTCGAATCCGAAGGGCTGATCTCGCCGGAACGGGCACCGTCGGGCTACCGGCGTTACGCCGAGTCCGACATCGAGCGGCTGCGCTACATCCTGGACGTCCAGAAGAACCACTACCTGCCGCTGAAGGTGATCCGCGAGCACCTGGACATGATGGATCGCGGCCAGCAGCCGCCGGCCCTGTCGTCGTCGGCGAATACGGCCAACGATGCCGACGCCATTGAGCAGGCCAACGCTCTGGCGCCCCGGCCGGCGCCGCCAAAGCGGGCAATCCGGGTGACCCGGCGTGAGCTGCTGGAGTTGAGCGGCCTGACCGACGCTGCGCTGAATGAGCTGGAGAAGCACCAACTGGTGGTTCCGCGCCGCGGCACCATCTACTACGGTCGTGACGCGCTGACGGTGGCAGTGATCGCTCGCAAGCTTGCGGCTTTCGGGATGGACGCCCGCCACCTGCGGGTGGTCAAGCAGGCGGCCGAGCGGGAAGTGGGGCTGATCGAGCAGGCTATTGCTCCGCATCTGCGACGCAACCCCACCTCACGCGCGCTGCCGGCAGAGGTGATGCAACTGGTGCTGCACGCCCACGCGGCCATCATGCGATCCCAGATGCCGCAGTGAGGCCGAGATGATCGAGGTCCGGGTAGCCGAGATTCGCGTATCCGGGGTGGAGACCGCCCCGGTGGTGGTGCTGGTCGAGGTCGGCGGGCATGGACGCCGATTGCCGATCTGGATGAGCCATGGCGGGGCCGCGGCCATCTTTGGCGCCACTGACGAGCCGGACGAGGATCGCCCCAGCATTCACGACGTCGCCGGGCAGCTTGCCCTGGCCCTGCCCGAGCCGCTGATCGAGGCGCGGATCACCGCCTGTGATGAGGGGGAGTTCTACGCTGAACTGGTCTTCGCCAACCGGGGGATCGCTACCCGGGCCAGTGACGCCATTGCCGTGGCTCTGCGGGTCGGATGTCGGGTCCTGTGTGCCCCGGAGGTCTTGGACGAGTACGGCCTGGCTCCGGAGTCCGACGGTGCGCCTTTGGCCGGGGATGACGAGGTTGAGCGCTTCCGGGAGTTCCTGGACAGCGTGAACCCTGACGACTTCTCCGGCGGTCCGGAGAAACTCTGAGGTTCTCCTTCAGAGTCGCCGACGTCCCGGTGGTGCCTCCGGCGTGTCGTTGACCGCGATCCGTGCCGCGGAATAGCGTCTGAATCCCAGCGCGGTAGTTCGCTGAATCGGAAGGGGCTAGACCAATGAACGCAGGGCATGAGGCAGTCACTGCCAGCCACGACGTGCAGGATCTGCTTTTCGACGGTGACTTCGCGCCCATGCCCGACGATCTGGGTTTCCGTGGACCGGTGGCGTGCCGCGCCGCGGGTATCACCTACCGTCAGCTGGACTACTGGGCCCGGACCGGCCTGGTGGTGCCCGAGGTCCGCACGGCGGACGGTTCGGGCACCCAGCGCCTCTACAGCTTCCGTGACCTGTTGATGCTGAAGGTGATCAAGCGACTGATCGATGCCGGGATCTCGTTGCAGCAGATTCGGACGGCTGTCGATCATCTGCGGGCACGCGGTGTCGGCGATCTGACCGAGGTCACGCTGCTCAGCGATGGGGCCTCTGTCTACGAGTGCACCTCCGACGATCAGGTGATCGACCTGCTCAAGGGAGGCCAGGGGATGTTCGGGATCGCGTTGGGCGGCGTGTGGCGTGACATCGAGGGCACCCTGCATGAGCTTCCGGCCGAGCGGGCCGAGGAGCCGGCTGCCCCGTCCGACGACGAGCTTTCTCAGCGGCGCCGGGCCCGATTCGCCGGCTGAGCCGGTCGTGGAGGGCTCCGCTCGGCGGGGCAGGATAAGTTTGTCGTGCTATGAGTGACTTCTTCGCGCGACACCTGGGCGCCATCGAATCTGACCGTGACGAGCTGCTGGCGAGCCTGGGTTTCGAGACCCTTGATGAACTCAGCGATGCCGTCGTTCCGCAGGCGATTCGGCTGACCGAGCCGTTGGCCCTGCCCGCCGCCCTCTCCGAGTACGAGGTGCAGCGTCAGCTGGCCGCACTGGCCGCACGCAACAACCCCGGGGTATCGATGATCGGACTGGGGTATCACGCCACGGTGACGCCGCCAGTCCTGCGCAGGATGGTGCTGGAGAATCCGGCCTGGTACACCGCGTACACGCCCTACCAGCCCGAGATCAGCCAGGGACGGCTGGAGGCGCTGGCGAACTTCCAGACGATGATCTCGGACTTGACCGGGCTGCCAGTGGCTGGGGCCAGCCTGCTGGATGAAGGCACTGCGGTGGCCGAGGCGGTCGCGTTGGCCCGCCGCGCATTGCGCAAGGGCGAGACAGTGCTGGTCGACCCGCAGATTCTCCCGCAGAGCCTGGCCGTGCTGCGCACTCGCTGCGCCGCGTCCGGGGTGAAGGTCGAGATCGCAGGGGATGGGCTGGCGGCGGCACTGGAGAATGGCAGCTACTTCGCCATTGTCGTGCAACTGCCCGGAGCCGACGGCAGCCTGCCGAGTCAGGCCGACCTGGTCGAGCTGGTCGAGCGCGCCCATCAGGCAGGGGCGCAGGTGATCGCCGCTGTCGACCTGCTGGCGCTCACCGTGATCGGCTCCGCCGCCGAGTGGGGCGTCGATATCGCCGTCGGCAGCGCACAGCGTTTCGGAGTTCCGCTCTTCTACGGCGGTCCGCATGCCGGCTTCATCGCCGTCCGCTCCGGGCTGGAGCGCCAGCTGCCGGGTCGGATCGTCGGGCTGAGCAAGGACGCCGACGGGGTACCGGCCTTCCGGCTGGCCCTGCAGACCCGCGAGCAGCACATCCGCCGCGAGAAGGCGACCTCGAACATCTGCACGGCGCAGGTGCTATTGGCCGTGGTTGCGGGCTTCTATGCCGTCCATCACGGAGCCGAAGGGCTCACTGCGATCGCGATGACAGCGCACGCCAATGCCAAGCGGCTCGCTGCAGCGCTGGTCGAGGCGGGCCTCGAACTGGCCAGCGACACTTTCTTCGATACCTTGACCGTGCACACGCCGGGACGCGCCGACCAGATCGTCGCCGCTGCTCGCGCCGCCGGGATCCACCTGCGCCGGATTGACACCGACCAGGTCGGGGTGAGCATCGGTGAGGGCGTCAGTGAGGCCGAACTTGCCGCGACCTGTGCTGCCTTCGGGGCATCGGCTCCGACCCAGGCTGAGTGGGGCGGCCTGGCCGACCATCGACGCAGCGGGGCCTTCCTGACCCATCCGGTGTTCCGCAAGTACCGCAGCGAGACCGAGCTGATGCGCTACCTGCGCACCCTGGCCGACCGCGACTTCGCACTCGATAAGGGGATGATTCCGCTCGGATCGTGCACCCTGAAGCTGAACCCGGCGGCCGCGATGGAGCCGATCAGCTACCCGGGCTTTGCCGGGTTGCATCCGTTCGTACCAGCCGATGACGCCACTGGCTATGCCGAACTCGTCGAGCAGTTGTGCGCCTGGCTCGCTGAGATCACCGGCTACGACCAGGTGAGCCTGCAGCCGAATGCCGGCAGCCAAGGGGAGTTCGCCGGGCTGATGGCCATCCGGTCCTATCACCTGGCGCAGGGCCAGGGGGAGCGCGTGATCTGCCTGATCCCGGCCTCGGCCCACGGCACTAACGCGGCCTCTGCGGTGCTGGCCGGCATGCGAGTGGTCGTGGTGGCCACGGCCAGTGATGGTTCGGTGGATCTGGATGATCTGCGCGCCAAGATCGCCGAACATGCCGGTCAGCTGGCTGCGGTGATGGTGACCTATCCGTCCACCCATGGCGTGTTCGAGGACACAATCACCGAGATCTGCGAACTCGTCCACGCCGCCGGCGGACAGGTCTACGTGGACGGCGCGAACCTCAACGCGCTGCTTGGCCTGGCCCGTCCGGGACGTTTCGGCGCCGACGTGAGTCACCTGAACCTGCACAAGACCTTTGCGATTCCGCATGGTGGTGGCGGTCCTGGCGTCGGGCCGGTTGCGGTGCGGGCCCACCTGGCGCCGTTCTTGCCGAACCATCCCCTGGTCGAGTCGGCCGGCCCGCAGACGAGCTACGGCCCGGTGAGCTCCGGTCCGTTCGGTTCGGCCGGGGTGCTGCCGATCAGCTGGGCTTTCATCGCGTTGATGGGGCCCGACGGGCTGAAACTGGCATCGCAGACCGCAATTCTGGCTGCCAACTACGTCGCCCACCGGCTCGCGCCGTACTACCCGGTGCTGTACACCGGGGCGTCCGGCCTCGTGGCCCACGAGTGCATCATCGACCTGCGGGAGCTCAGCCACCACACAGGGGTGAGTGTGGACGACGTCGCCAAACGACTGATCGACTTCGGCTTCCACGCTCCGACGATGAGCTTCCCGGTGGCCGGGACCTTGATGATCGAGCCCACCGAGTCGGAGTCGAAGGCTGAGCTCGATCGCTTCTGCGACGCGATGATCGCGATTCGCGCCGAAATGGATCAGGTGGCTGGCGGGGTGTGGCCGGCTGACGACAACCCGCTGCACAACGCGCCGCATCCGGTGGCTCGAGTGTTGGGCGGAGGGTGGGACCACCCGTACTCGCGCGAGTTGGGCGCATTCCCGGCGGGCTTGGCCACTGGGCCGGTCGGCTCTGGCGGACGGGACAAGTACTGGCCGGCGGTCGGGCGCATCGACGGCGCCTATGGCGATCGGAACCTGATCTGCACGTGTGCCCCGGTTTCGGCATATGAGGACCAGTCCGGGGAACGCTGAGTCCATGCAGGAATGGTGGCGTCGCTTCAGCCAACGCGTGTGGGTCGCCCATGTGCTGCGGACTGTCGAGCGGTTCAACGTCCGCGGTGGGGCGAACGCGGCCGCGGCGATCGCCTACTACTCGGTGCTGTCCATGGTGCCGGTGCTGATGCTGGTGTTCTCGGCGCTCGGTCTCACTTTGACCGTGTGGCGTCCGGATTCGCTGGTAGTGCTGAACGGCTACCTGAGTGATGAGCTGGCGGCCTTCGGCGATCTAGGCACGCAGCTGGAGCCGGTGATCCAGAAGGCGCTGAGCAGCTGGGCCGGCATCGGCACCAGCGGTTTGGTCATCGCGCTGTGGACCGGGACGAACTGGATCGGCAACCTCAAGCGGGCGACCCGGGTACTGATGCGCACCGACGTCGACCGGCCCGATGAGGCGCTGCCGTTCTATCTGGACCTGCCGGTGAACTTCGGCGCGCTCCTTGGTCTGATCCTGGGCGTGGTGGCCACTTTCGCGGCAACCGGAGCGGCGACATCGCTGGGCAGTGCTGTTGCCGAGTGGCTCGGCGTGACCGGCCCAGTGGCGGCGATCCTGTTGCGCTCGGTCTCGCTGCTGATTTCCCTGGTGGTCGGCGCCCTGCTGTTCTGGTGGCTGTTTCGTTGGTTCGCCCCGCACCCGGTGCCCCCGCGACTGGTCCGAATCGCCGCAGTGATCGGTTCGATCGCTCTGGCCCTCCTGCAGTGGTTGGCCGGTGCACTGATCGGAGTGTTCTCCGGCAACCTGGCGGCGAACCTCTTCGGCCCGGTGATCGTCGCCATGCTGTTCCTGAATCTGTTCGCCACGTTGATCTTGTACCTGGCCGCCTGGTTGGCGACCGCTGAGTCCCCGCTCGCGGTCGCTTCCGAGCCGGTCATCGAGCAGTCGGGCGATCCTGGACCGGTTGAAACCAAGCCGGGCCAGCACTGGGTCTCCGCTGCGGTCGCGCGGCGCAGCATGGGGGTCGGACTCGGCGCCGGCTACACCGTCGGTGCGGCCACCGGCCTCGGACTGGGGGCGTTGTTGGCCGCGCTGGCGGCTCGCCTGCGAGGCAGGACCCGATGACCAGGAGCCCGTCTCGGCGGGGCGGCACGCCACCGTTCCATGTGATGGAGGTCGCCCGGGTGGCGACCGAGCGGCAGCACAGCCACGCCGATGCGATCCTGCTGTGCGTTGGGCAACCAGCCACTCCGGCGCCGACGGTGGTGCGTCAGGCAGCGGCGCGGGCCGTGCGGGACGAGGTTCTCGGCTACACGGTCTCGGCCGGTCGGGAGGACCTCAGAGAGCTCATCGCCGCGCACTACCGGTCGCTGGGGGCGGAAATCTCCGCCGAGCAGATCGTGGTCAGCACGGGCTCATCGGCTGCGTTCAGTCTGGTGATCCTGGCCGCGTTCGAAGCCGGAGATGTGGTGGCGATGGCCCGGCCGGGCTACCCGGCCTACCGGAACACTCTGCTCAGCTTGGGCTGCCAGGTGGCCGATCTTGAGGTGGGGGAGAGCACTCGCTATCAGCCGACCGTCGAGATGCTGGATGCGCTGGTTCCGCGGCCGGCCGGACTGGTGATCGCCTCCCCGGCGAACCCGACCGGAACCATCATCGATCCCGAGGAGCTGGCTGCGCTTGCGCGGTGGTGTCGCGAGCACGACTGTCTGCTGGTCAGCGACGAGATCTATCACGGGATCTCCTACGGACGTCCCTGCGTGACGGCCGCACTCGACGACCAGGCGGTGGTTCTGGGCTCACTGTCGAAGTACCACTCGATGACCGGCTGGCGGCTGGGCTGGGCGGTGCTGCCGCAATGGCTGGCTCGCCCGGTCGAACTCCTGCAAGGCAATCTGGCGATCTGTGCCCCGGCCGTCTCACAGGCAGCCGCCCTAGCAGCTTTCGGGCCGGAGGCGGCTCGGGAGCTGGATGCCCATGTCGAGCGCTACGCGCGCAACCGCGAGCTCCTGCTGAGACGGCTGCCCGAACTGGGCATCACCGGGTTCGCTCCTCCTGATGGCGCGTTCTATGTCTGGTGTGATGTCACCCATCTGACCGACGACAGCCGAAGCTGGTGCGCTCGGCTGCTCGCTGAGACCGGGGTGGCACTGGCTCCGGGGATCGACTTCGATCCGGTGGAGGGGGACACCAAAGTGCGGCTCAGCTTCTGCGGCGAGACTGCGGAATTGGCGACGGCCCTGGACCGGCTGGAGGAGTACCTCCAGCACTGAGGCCCAGGACCGTCTGCGGAGAGAGTCAGTGTGCTGCCGGGGCTGCCGGAACCGGCGTCGGCTGGCCGATCTTCTCCAGCAGTTCGACGTACCAGTCCTCGGTCAGGTCGAAGGGCTTGCCGCCCTTGATCCGGTCGAACGCGATGACGCTGAGCACATCGCCGTTCTCTTCGTCATGGCCGATGACGCCCGGCGTACCCGCCAGTGCGGCATCGACGGCGAGCTCGGTCATCGACTTGATCAGCGCGCGGTCGAAAGCATTGGCTGCTGCCGAGCGCGAGTAGTAGCCCGATTTCTGGACCAGCACCTTCTGGGCATGGAGCATGTGCGCAAACTGCTTGCCGAACCAGGCGCCCGGGTTGATCCGCTCCAGGCGGATGTGGCCGAAGGCGTCCCGGGCGACTTCGTGGCCTTCGCGCTCCATCTCGGCGACGATGTCGGCGATCCCGGCACCTTCGGAGAGGAAGATGTTCACGCAGCCGACCCGATCCATCACCTCGAGCAGGCGCTCGGCCTCCTTGGCGATGTCGATCTCGGCTTCGGGCACGAATACCGCGTGCACGTCCCATGCCTCCTCGGACAGGCCGATCTCGGGCAGCCACTCGACGCTTTCCACCCACTCGTGATACTTGCGGGCGGTGGCGGCGGTGAGCCAGCCGCAGTTGCGTCCCATCACCTCATGGATGAGCAGGATCCGGGTCCCGGCGTTGTGCTCGGCCATCACATTCTTGGCGAACCGGGCGCCCATCTCGGCTGCCGTGTCGGCACCCAGCGACTGCCGAATCGGCACCACATCGTTGTCGATGGTCTTGGGCAGCCCGACGACCGTCAGCCCATAGCCGTTGCTGGCCAGGTAGGCGGCGAGATCAGCGGCGGTGGTGTTGGTGTCGTCGCCGCCGATGGTGTGCAGCACGTCCACGCCGTCGGCAACCAGACGCTCGGCTGCGACCTTCAGTGGATCCTGGCCTTCGGCGACCAAACCGCGCTTGACCAGGTCCTTTGCGTTGGTGAGCTTGACTCGCGAGTTGCCGATGGGGGAGCCGCCGTACTCATGCAGGAGGCTGGCCCGGGCTCGAACGGCGGGGGTCACTTCGAGGAAGTCTCCCTTGAGTAGGCCTTCATAGCCGTTGCGGTAGGCGATGATCTCTACCTCAGGGGCGTGTTCGGTATAGCCCTCGATCAGACCTCCGATGGCGGAGGAGAGGCAGGGGGCGAACCCGCCGGCGGTGAGCAGAGCAACCTTGTGCACCATCTTCGTTGGTTTCCAATCCTGAGCAATGAACCTTCAGCCTGGAGCCTACCCAGAGCTGGCCTCGGATGCCTTGTGCATAACGGCTGATGAAACGGGTGCCGAGTGGCCACAATAGAGGCACCCCCAGGAGGTGGCGATGCGGCGAGACCAGCGCGGCCTTTCGATGGCTCCGTTTGTGGCTGCCATCGTGCTCTCGATTCTGCTTCTGATCGGCCTGGTCGTTGACGGCGGTGCGCAGGCGACCGCGACCAGGCGAGCCGAGCGGTTGGCGGCGGCGGCAGCCCGGGCGGCCGCCGATGAGACCGCTGCAGCCCGGCTGGCCGGGCAGGAGCCCGACTATGCGGCCGCGATCATGAGCGCGCAGCGAGTCGTCGCCGAACAGCCGGATGTGACCGCAGAGGTCACCTTCGTGGCCGGACGAGTGCGGGTGGTCACCACCACGGGGGCCGATACGCTGATTCTCAGCGTGATCGGAATCTCCCGGCTGCCGGCGCACGGCTCCGCCGAGGCGGAACTGGTCGCCGACCGCTAGACTGCCGCCGCCACCATTCGATCGACGGCCTCGCTGACCACTGCTGGCGCGCAGGCCAAGTTGATCCGGACCCATTGCGAGTGTTTTGCGCCGAAGCCGGCCCCGGGAGAGAAAGCGACCCGGCCGGTCTCCAGGAAGCGAGCGGCTGGGTCGTCCAGTCCGAGCGCGGTGCAGTCCACCCAGGCCAGGTAGGTGCCGGGTTGTGGCTGGTAGCGGGCGGCAGGCAGCTTGGCGGCCAGCTCTGCGGCCAACAACTCGCGATTCGCGCCGATCTCCACCATCAACTCGTCCACCCACGACTGGGCATGGAGCAGGGCGGCCGTGTGCGCCAGGTTGGCCAGGTGGCCGGCCGAGTGCAGGGCAAAGGGCGGCAGCGCGGCGAACAGCTTCCGGACCTGTTCTCCGGCGACGATCAGACCGGCCTTGAACCCAGCCAGGTTCCAGGCCTTGCCGGCAGAGGTCACCGTGATCGCCCGCTCGCCGCCGGGGACGCTCTGGATGGGCACGAAGTCGGTTCCGGCATCCACCAGCGCAGCGTGGATCTCGTCGGCGACCACCTGGATGTCGTGCTCGGCGGCCAGGCCCATCAGACCGGTCAGTTCAGCCGCGGAGTGCACCACCCCCGTCGGATTGTGCGGTGAGCACAGCAGGAAGGCCTTGGGCGGGTGCGCATCGGTGAAGGCGGCCTCGACGGCGGCCAGATCCAGCCGGCCGTCGGTGCCCAGCGGCGCCTCAACCACTCGGCGGCCATAGCCGGAGACAACCTGGCGGAACGGTGGGTAGACCGGGGGAGTGATCACCACGGCATCCCCCGGAGAGGTGACCGCCTCCAGCACTGCCTGGATGGAGTTCATCACGTCCCCGGCCCGTCGAACCCGGGTCGCGCTCAGCGTCCAGCCCCAGCGCTGCTGGGCCATCGCGACGAATGCCTCGGCGTAGCCATTGCCGTGCGGGTACCCGGTGTCGCCGCCGGCCAGAGCCTCGGTGACTGCCGCGAGCACGGCGGGATGCATCTGGACGTCCATCTCGGCCACCCACAGTGGCAGCACGTCCTCCGGATAGATGCGCCACTTCAGGCTCTGGCGGGCTCGGAGATCGGTCAGCGGAACGGACAACAGCGACATGCTGGCACCTTATCCGGCGCCGACTAGGGTAAGAGTCATGGCTCGCTACTTTGACGTACACCCTGATAATCCGCAGCCACGCTCGCTCGGCCAGGTCGCCGAGCTCATCCGGGGCGGGGCATTGGTTGCCTATCCCACCGACTCCGGCTATGCGCTGGGCTGCCAGTTGGGCAACCGCGATGGCCTGGACCGGATTCGCGCACTGCGCGGGCTGGGCGAGCGGCACCACTTCACCCTGGTCTGCAGCGAGTTCGGCCAGCTCGGCCAGTACGTCCAGATGGACAACTACGTCTTTCGGGCGGTGAAGGCAGCAACTCCGGGGCCGTTCACCTTCATCCTGAGGGCCACCCGCGAGGCACCGAAGGTGATGTTGCACCCCAAGAAGAAGACGGTGGGGGTGCGGATCCCTGAACACACCACAGCGCTATCCCTGCTGCGGACGCTGGGTGAGCCGTTGATGTCGTCCACCTTGATGCTGCCTGAACAGGCCGACCCGATGACCGAGGGCTGGCTGGTTGACCAAGAACTGGGGAACCAGCTGGACGCCATCTTGGACTCCGGAGACTGCGGCCTGGAGCCGACCACCATCATCGACCTGTCCGAGGATGAGCCGGTGCTGGTGCGTCAGGGGGCCGGTGACGCGACGCCGTTCCTGTCCTGAGCGGGCTGGCCGAGGGTTGCCGGCGGTCGTAGCGACCTGGTGGCGGGCTCAGGCGAAGGCGGGGAGTCCGAGCAGTGCCGCGAGGTTCTCACGGGCTGGCTGCTCCCAGTTGTCGGCGCCGTAGCTGGTGTGGAAGAGCGTCTCGCGGGCCAGCATCTCCTCGATCCACGCGCGCAGTCGGGTACCTCGCTCGGCCTCGTCCAGTTCGCTCATCTCTGCCTCACGTTGGGTGAAGGCTTCCTCCACGAGAGGGAACGGCAGAGCAAGGCCGGAGAGGTCGGCGTCGCAGATCCGGTCCGAGCCAGGGACCTCCGGTCGTGGATGGTGGTCTGCCGTCACCAGGACGAGCCGCGCCACTAGGCCCACCTCGACCCAGGGAAAGCCGGCGCCGAACAACTCGGTTGCGGCCACCGCCGCCGAGGCTTGCTCATGGTGGCCACGCGTCCCGGAGCTCACCACATTGTGGTACCACAAGGCAAGATACTCAGCGCGACTGGTGCCACCGAGTTCTTCCAGGGCGCGGATGCACTGTCGCAGGTGGTGAACGTCATGGAAGGCTCGGCGCGAGTTGCTCAGCCGGGTGAGAATGCCTTCGCCGAGCATCGGGTGCAGCGGAAGCATGCGGCTCCAGCCGAGTCGCATTTCGTCGATCAGCTCAGCGTTAGCGGTCACCCGAACTCATCCTTCCTGCCCCCAGCCGTCGAGGGTAGGTCACGGCCGCCTCCGCGCCGTGCAGGGCAAGAGGATTTCCACCCCCGTTACTCGCACAGATCAGCCACCAGCAGATCGGGTCGCAACTGTCGCAAGGTGGCAGGGGAGAGCTCGATCGATGCGTCGGGGTCCCCGCTGCCGCAGTAGATCACCTCCAGGGAAAGCACCGGACGGTCGACGACCAGGCGCACCGATGGGTCCTCGCAGACGGGGGTGACTCCGCCGGCCGTCATGTGCAGCGCCCCCAGCGCGGACGCAGTGGCCGGGCGCAAGGAAGCCCGGGGGACTGCCAGCGCCTTGGCGAGGTTGCCGTACCTGAGTCGCGCTCGGCCCGGGATCGCCGCAAGCACGACGGTGCCATCGGGAAGGCTGAATGCCAAGGTCTTGGCCGCCGAGTCCAGATCCAGCCCGGTGAGGTGTAGCTCGTCTTGATTGCGGGCGGCGGGATGGCGATGCAGGCGGTACGGCAGGCCGGCCGCGGTGAGCGTCCTGGACGCTACGGGATCTGTCGGTGAGGGCACGCGAGCCACCTCTTCTCCTGGTGGCGCTCAGGCTAGACCCGCCAGTAGCTGGTGCAGAGCAGAGGCCCACCTGGGGATACCGTGAGCGGGCCGACGCGGTGACGGCCCGCTCAGCTGGTGCGCAAGGCGTAGGCGGGCTGGGTGAAGGGCGGCGTCGGTGCTGAGGACGCCGGAGCCATCCGCCAGCTCAGCGGCACCTGATGCGGATGCGCCATGCGGACGTGGGCTCGGCCTTGGTCGAAGCCGGCGAAGCGCTCGTCACAGATCGCGCACACCACTCGCTCATCGGCGTCGACCACACGATCGAGCCAGCCGATGAACTGCTGTGCCAAGGACTTGAGCATCTCGTTTTCGCCATCTCGCGGAGCGACTTGTGGACACGTCCAGTGAACTCATCGTCTCCCGGGGCGGCAAGTCCTCGCGCGAGGACACTCCGTGCGATTGCTTATCCGGCCCGGATTCGAGGCAGCTCGGTGTGCTCAGGACCTCCCGTGGAGGGATGAACGGTCTCGACATGACATAATGTACCTTATCGGACAACGTGCGGAGAGTAGAGAAAGGGCTTTGGCCGGGATAGCCACAGCCCGGCCGGACGGACCGAAATCCGCCCCGACCGGGCTGTGGCTCAGATCGACCTACAGGTTGATCATGTGGCCGGCGATGCCTTCGACGGCTTCCTTCAGCGCCTCGGAAAGGCTCGGGTGTGCGTGGATGTTGCGGGCAACCTCGTCGGCGGTGAGATCCCACTGCTGGGCCAAAGTGAGTTCTGGCAACAGCTCGGAGACGTCCGGGCCGACCATGTGGGCGCCCAAGATCTCGTTGTAGCGGGCATCGGCGATGACCTTCACGAAGCCAACGGCATCACCCAAGCCGTGCGCCTTGCCATTGGCGCTGAACGGGAACTTGGCGACCTTGACCTGGTAGCCGCGCTCCTTGGCCTGCGCCTCGGTGTAGCCGAACGAGCCGACCTGGGGCTGGCTGTAGGTGGCTCTCGGGATCATGTCATAATTGATGGGCATCGTCTCTGCCCCGGCGATCGTCTCCGCGGCCACCACTCCCTGAGCCTCCGCCGTATGCGCCAGCATCAGTTTCATAGTGACGTCGCCGATAGCGTAGATGCCCTCCACGTTGGTGCGCATGTAGTCGTCGATCGCGATCGCCCCACGCTCAGTCAGCGTGATTCCGGTGTTCTCCAGGCCGTAGCCCTGCGTCCGGGGGGCGAAGCCCAGCGACTGCAGCACCTGAGCGGCCTCGAGCACCCGGGGCTCTCCCCCGGCTGCCGGGCTGATCGTGACCCGGACGCCGTCCGCGTGCTCCTCGATCTTGTCGACCTTGGTCTTGGTGAGGACCTCGACGCCCATCTTCTTGTATGCCTTGGCCAGTTCGGCCGACACCTCGGGATCCTCGTTGGGAACCATTCGGTCCAGGTACTCGACGATGGTCACCTTGGCTCCGTAGTTGGCCAGGACATAGCCGAACTCGGTGCCGATGGCACCCGCGCCACAGATCACGATGGACTCCGGCACCTTGTCGGCGAGGATTTGCTCCTCGTAGGTGAAGACCCTGGCGCTGCGCTGGGTGCCCGGGAGCATCTTGGTGGTCGCACCGACGGCGATGATGGCGTTGTCGAAGGTGAGCACCTCCTCTGCCCCATCGCCGAGGCTGACCTTGATCGACTTCGCGTCGATGAAAGTTCCCCATCCATTGAATTCAGTGATCTTGTTCTTGCGCATCAGGTAATGGACGCCGTTGACCATCCGATCGGAGACGGCGCGGCTGCGCGAGAATGCTGCCCCGTAGTCGAAGCTCACCTCGCCGCTGATTCCGAAGGTCTTGGCTTCGGCATGGAAGATGTGGGCCAACTCGGCATTGCGCAGCAATGACTTGGTCGGGATGCAGCCCACATTGAGGCAGACACCGCCCCACCACTGCTTCTCGACAATGGCTACCTTCTTGCCCAGTTGGGACGCACGGATCGCCGCGACATAGCCACCCGGGCCCGCACCGAGAACAACGACATCGAAGTGTTGGGTCATGGCTTTCACTCTAGACCGGGCACCGGCAGCCCTGGCCTCATATCCCATGTGAGATAAGCTCTTCTTGTGACGGAACTCCTCCCCAGCAGCATCGGCACCCTGATTCGGGACGCCCGCAAGCAGCGCGGCCTGACTCAGCAGGAGCTCGCCGACGTGCTCGGCACTTCGCAAAGCGCCGTCCACCGAATCGAGTCCGGCGGCCAGAACTTGAGCCTAGAGATGATCAACCGGATCGCGGGCGCCCTGGAAAGCCCGCTGATTTCGGCCGGAGCCGGTGGACCGACCCATTTGCGGGTGCACGGTCCGGTGACTCTGTCCGGCTCGATCGAGGTCCGCTCGTCGAAGAATGCCGCGGTGGCGCTGCTGTGTGCGTCCCTGCTGAACGAGGGACGCACCGTCCTGCGCGGGATCGCCCAGATCGAGGAAGTGAACCGGATTCTGGAGGTGCTGACCAGCATCGGGGTCCGCGCGACCTGGTCCGAAGACAAGTCGGAGCTGGAGCTGCGGCGTCCGGCGAAGCTCAATCTGATCCACATGGACGAAACCGCAGCGCGGCGCACCCGCTCGATCATCATGTTCCTCGGACCGCTGCTGCATCTGGAAGACAGTTTCGATCTGCCCTACGCCGGGGGCTGCAACCTCGGGGCCCGTACGGTGACCCCGCATCTGCAGGCGCTGCGCAACTTCGGCCTGACCGTGCGTACCTCACAAGGGCTCTATCACGCCCAGGTGCAGCACAGCGAGGTGCAGGCTCGGCGGATCACACTCACCGAGCGGGGCGACACGGTCACCGAGAATGCCCTGATGGCTGCAGCCTTGTCGGTCGGACGGACCGAGATCCGCAATGCGTCCAGCAACTACATGGTCCAGGACCTGTGCTTCTTCCTGCAGGAGCTCGGAGTCCAGGTGGACGGGATCGGGACCACCACCTTGGTGGTGCACGGCCTCGAACGGATCAACGCCGATGTCGTCTATACCCCGTCCGAGGACCCGATCGAGGCGATGAGCCTGCTCACCGCAGCCATTGTCACCGGCTCAGAGCTGACCATCACCCGCAGCCCGATTGAGTTCCTCGACGTCGAGCTGGCCATTTTGGCCGAGATGGGCCTGGACTACTCGCTCAGCGACGAGTACCGCTCCCACAATGGGCGGACGGTGCTGGTCGACATCACCGTGCGTCCCTCGAAGCTGCATGCCTCGGCGGACAAGATCCATCCGATGCCCTTCCCCGGTCTCAACATCGACAATCTGCCCTTCTTCGCCGTGATCGCGGCCGTGGCCGAAGGCCGCACCATGATCCACGACTGGGTCTACGAGAACCGGGCTATCCACCTGGTCGAGCTGAACAAGCTGGGCGCCGACGTGCAGTTGCTCGATCCGCATCGGATCGTGGTCAACGGCCCGACCCGATGGCGTGGCCAGGAGCTGATCTGCCCGCAGGCACTGCGTCCTGCGGTGTGCCTGCTGCTGGCTGCCCTCGCCGCGCGGGGCACCAGCGTGTTGCGCGATGTCTACGTGATCAACCGAGGCTATGAGGATCTGCCCAATCGCCTGAATGCTCTCGGTGCGCAGATCGAGGTCTTCCGCGACTGAGCCGATCAGTCCGGTGGTGCCGGGATCGATGCCAGGCCGGGTGCGGCGCCGGCCGCCTGAGCCACAAGCTCGGTGGGCACCGTCGCCAGCAGCCGGACCTCGGCATCGGCGAAGAGCTCGGTCACCGCATCGATACAGACCGGCGCGGCGAGCCCACGTTCGCCAGATGCGTACAGGCGTAGACATGCGGTCCGGGCCGTACCCCGACCCGGGCAGCGACGGCGAAGACCAGTAGCAGCAGATGCTGAGGCCGTCCGGCGCTGCGCCGTGCCATGAGCTGGCCGGGCCACTCGAACAGGCCGTCGCGCGCGCAGCTCACTGAACATTAGGACGGCAGCCAGGAAGCCGACCACCGGGAGCAGCGTCAGCGACTCGTCCAGGGCGCGTTGTGGGCTGATGCCTCCGGTGACCAGGACGACCCAGAGCGGCTGGCACCGCCGCCGGGGCCTCGGGCAGTTTGCCGGGCCGGATCGCCGCACAGGCGAGGACGGCCAGCAGCAGGACCGCCGTGATCATCGCGCTAGGCCACGTGCTCCACCGTGAAGTGGTAGTCAGGGCTGACCAGCTGGTCCTGGGCCGGCGCGAGCAACAGCTCGGACGACTCGGCCTCGGCGGTGGCCCGCAGCAATGAGTAGACCGCATCGGCGGTGGCGCCCAGGGCGGCCCCAGGGTCGTGGTGGGCCAGGTAGTGGGCCAGGAACAGCGCAGCGGTCAGATCTCCCGAGCCGGTGAAGTTGCGCTCCAGCAGCGGCGTGCGCACCAACCAGGCGCCCGCGTCGGAGGCGGCGATCATTGCCACCGAGCCCGCGCCTGCCCCGTCCAGAACGGCCGATGTCACCAATACCAGCTTCGGGCCCCGGCTCCGCAGCGCGGCGGCGGCGTCCAACACCTCCGGGAGAGTCGTGGTGGTGCGCCCGGTGAGGAAGTCGAGTTCGAAGTGGTTCGGGGTGACCAGGTCCGCCTTCGGCACCACCTCGTCGCGCATGAACTCCGGGATGCCGGGACGGACGTAGATGCCGCGGCCGACGTCGCCGATCACTGGATCGCAGCAGTAGATCGCCTTCGGATTGCGTTGCTTGACCAGCTCTACTGCAGCCAGTATCTGGGCCCCCATCTCTGCTGCGCCCTGGTAGCCCGAGAGCACCGCGTCCGCCCGACCCAGCACGCCACGCTCGTCGATGCCGGTGATCACCTCGGCTACATCGGACGGGCTGAGCATCGGGCCACGCCACGCGCCGTAGCCGGTGTGGTTGGAGAAGTGAACAGTGATCACTGGCCAGACTTCGACACCCAGCCGCATCAGCGGGAAGGTTGCGGCGCTGTTGCCGACGTGGCCGTACGCCACAGACGACTGGATCGAAAGAATCGTTGTCAAGGCTTCAACTCCCGTTCACTTCACTGCGGACAAATACCCTCTGAGCACCCTAGAGTTCAGCCGTGCCTTCGCGCGACCATCCCTACCTCCGCGGACGATTTGTCGCGACAGCTCACCGGGGTGGCTGGGTCGACCCGACCGATGCCGATCGCGAGAACACCATTTACGCGTTCACCAGGGCGTGGGAATTGGGCTACCGGGTCTTCGAGACCGATGTCCATCTCACCGCAGACGGCCAGCTGGTCGCCTTCCACGACACCGACCTGAGCCGCATCACCGGTGTCGCCGGGCAGATCGGCGACCACAGCTGGGACGAGCTCAGCTCGGTCCCGGTGGCTGGCCGGGACCGGATCCCGCTGATGAGCGAGCTGCTCGCGGCATTCCCCGATGCGGTGTTCAACATCGACATCAAGGCCGATCCCGCCACCGAGCCGCTGGCGGCAATGCTGGCCGGTAGCGACGATGCGGGCCGGGTCTGCGTGGGCTCGTTCTCCTCGTCTCGGTTGGCGCGATTCCGGGAGCTCGCCCCCGATATCGTGACCTCCACCTCGAAAGTGGAGGTGGCTCGCTACGTGTTCGGCATCGGCCTGCGCCGCAGCCGGTTCGGCGCAGGAGAGGTGCTGCAAGTGCCGACCCGGGCATTCGGCGGGACGGTGCGCGTCGTTCGTCCGGACGTCGTGGCGGCCGCACATGCTCACCAACGCCCGGTGCAGGTCTGGACGATCGACGACCCGGTCGAGATGGAGCGGCTGATCGATATGGGTGTGGATGGCCTGATCACCAACGATCTGGTCGCACTGAAACAGGTCCTGCGCGCGCGCGGACTCTGGCAGGAGGAATCGTGAAGAGCACCCCGGAGCAGCGGTCCTGGTACTGGTACGACTGGGCAAACTCGGCGTACATCACCACCACCGCAACGGTGCTGATCGGTCCCTATTTGACGCACCTTGCCAACAATGCGGCTGGTTGCACGGACTTGGCCGATGGCCAGGTCTGCACCACCCCGGTGCAGTTGCTCGGCTTCATCCCTGTGCTCCCCGGCGCCCTGCCGTCGTTCGTGTCGACGATCAGCACCGTCCTGTCCGCCGTGCTGCTGCTATTCGTGGGCGCCGCTGCCGACCGCTCGGCTCATCCGCACCGCTGGCTCGGGGTCTCGGCCTGGATCGGCGCGGTGGCCGGCAGCCTGATGTTCTTCCTGACCGGGGACAACTGGGAGCTCGGCGTCTGGCTGATGATTATCGGAGCCTTCAGCTTCGGTGCGTCCACCATCGTCTACGACTCGATCCTGGTGCGGATCGCCGGGCCGGACGAGCGCGACCGGGTCTCCAGCAAGGGCTGGGCCTTCGGCTATGCCGGCGGCGGACTGCTGCTGCTGATCAACTTCGCGGTGATCACGTTCAACAAGCAGATCGGCCTGGACTCGGAGATGGCAGTCCGAATCTGTCTGCTGTCGGCGGGAGTGTGGTGGGCCGCATTCACGCTCATCCCCTTCCTCGGGCTGCGCCGACTGCCCCGCGAAGTGCCAAAGGAGGCTGCGGAGCGCAACCCGTTCACCCAGCTGGTCAGTACCTTCGGAGTGCTGCGCAGATACCCGCAGACGATGCTGTTCCTGCTCGCCTTCCTGTTCTACAACGACGGCATCCAGACGGTGATCTTCGCCTCCAGCCAGTACGCCTCCGCGGAACTGGGGATGACCCAGAGTCAGGTACTGATCACCTTCCTGCTCACCCAGATCGTGGCGCTGTTCGGCGCCCTGATCTTCGGGAGGTTCGCCGGACGGTACGGGGCGAAACGAACAGTTCTGGGAGGGATCGTCATCTGGCTGGGCGTGGTCGTCGTCGGCTTCCAGCTACCCGCCGGCAACTTTGGCGCGCTACTGGGGCTCGGTGCCGCGATCGGCCTGGTGATGGGTGGCACGCAGGCACTGTCCCGCTCGATGTACAGCCAGCTGGTGCCGATCGGCAGAGAGGCTGAGTTCTTCAGCTTCTACCAGGCCATGGAACGCGGGACGAGCTGGCTGGGCACGCTCGCCTTCGGTCTGGTCTTCCAGTTCGCCCAGTCCTATCGGCTTGCGCTGATCGCGCTGGTGGTCTTCTTCCTGGTCGGAGGCTTCCTGTTGACCCGGGTGAACATGCGCAAGGGAATCACCGACGCCGGGAATGCGTTACCAGCAGTGTTCTGATTTGTCGGTCCCGCTAACGTGGGCACGGAGGTGGAGATGGCTGATCGTTCACTACGGGGCTCAGGGTTGGGCTCCAAGAGCAATGCAGATCCCAGTGGGGTTGAACTAGCACCGCGCCAGGAGATCGGTTTCGACTGCCCGCGCGATCACCACTTCACCGTGGTCTTCGCTGAAGAGGCAGATCTGCCCGCCGAGTGGGAGTGCCCACGCTGTGGCGAGATCGGACGGCGTTCGGATGGCGTGGTCGCAGAGGCCAAGGAGGTGAAGCCGCAGCGCACCCACTGGGACATGCTGCGCGAGCGCCGCTCGCTGGAGGAACTCGAGGAGTTGCTGGCCGAACGACTCGGCGAGATCCGGGGCGATCGCTAGCGCGGAAGCTCGCCGTGGGGGTCGGTAGCTGCCGGCGGCTCCGCAGTCCCGCTCGGGTCGTCGACGGTCTCGCCGTCGATCACGGTGCCGGTATTGAACGCCGATGGTGGCCCGCTCCGCGGACCCGACGACATCGCGGACTGGCGTGCCAGGAAGACACCCAGTACCCGGCGTGCATAAGGGCGCGTCGCCGGGACCAGGAAGATCAGCCCGAACACGTCGGTGAGGAAACCGGGCAGAATCAGCAGGATTCCGCCGACCAGCACCAAAGCGGCATCGGCGAGCTGGCCGCTGGGCATTCTGCCGAGGCTGAGTGCATCCCACAGCGCGGCCCAGGCTTTGCGTCCTTCTCGTTGCAGCAGCCAGGCACCCAGGACGGCTTCAGCGATCAGGATGGCGAGCGTCCACGGGATGCCGATTCGGCTGCCCACCCAGGTGAGCAGCCAGACCTCGATCGCCGAGACCAGGATGAAGCAGGCCACCAGCACCGGCAGTGCCCAGCGCTTGATGCCAATCACGAAGCGGCCCCCTGGCCGCCTCCGCGACCGCGCCCGGTCAGCCTGGACACGGCGGCCGCCACCTGGCCGGTGCGGTACTTCCAGCCCCATCGGGTGGTCAGCCCCATCGCTTCGATGACGATGGCCCCACTCATCTTGGAGTCGCCGTACTCCCGCTCGACGAACTCGATCGGCACCTCGGCGACAGTGAAGCCGGCCCGGATCGCCCGGCGCACCATCTCGACCTGGAAGCCGTAGCCAGCGGCCTCGACGCCGTCGAGGCCCATCCCCTGCAGCGTGCTGGCCCGCCAGGCCACGAAGCCGCCGGTGGCGTCCTTGACCGGGAGCCCGAGCATCAGCTGAGTCCACAGATTGCCGCCGCGCGACAGCAGTTCGCGATGCAGTGGCCAGCCCTTGGTGGAGCCGCCCTTCACGTAGCGGGAGCCCTTCACGGCATCTGCGGTCTGCAGCCGCTCCAGGATCGAGGGCAGGTACTCGGGCTGGTGGGACCCGTCGGCGTCATGCTCGACCAGCACCTGGTAGCCGTGCTCGATCCCCCACCGGAAGCCGGCCAGGTAGGCAGCCCCCAGCCCCTCCTTGCCGGTGCGGTGCAGGACGTGCAGGTGATCGTCGGCCTGGGCCAGGTCGTCGGCGAGCTTTCCGGTGCCATCGGGAGAGTTGTCGTCGGCGACCAGAATGTGTGCGTTCGGCACTGCGGCCCGGATCCGGGCAGTGATCGGACGAAGATTCTCCAACTCGTTGTAGGTAGGGATGACTACCAGCACGGGTTCAAGAGGGGTCTCCGGGTCAGCCATCTTCAGCTCCACTTCGAGTTTGCGGTGTCTTCATTCTGCCCGAGATCAGCAGGTAACCAAGCCCGAGCAGCAGCCCGACTATCGTCGCCCCTTCCACCCAGCCGGCCAGCCAGGTGGCCGGCGTGGCGCCGGAGCGTTCGGCAAGACTCACCACACCCGAGGCCGATGAGTGGTCGCCGACCTTGAATGCCACCGAGCCGTCCGGCTCAATGAGCCCGGAGATGCCGCTGGTCGTCACCACCAGAATCTCTCGGCGCAGTTCCATGGCGCGCACTCTGGTCATTGCGAACTGCTGGTCGATCTGGCCGGTTCCCTGGTACATGGCGTTGGACGACTGCACGACGATCACTTGGGCATCGTTGCTGGTGAGGTCGTATACGAAGTTGTCAAAGGCGATGTCGTAACAGACAAGGATGCCCAACTTGAGCGGTCGGCCGTCGGAGAGCCGGACGTCCAAAACGCCGGGCCGATCACCGGCAACGGACTGGTCGCCCACGTAGGCGAGTTCGGGAATCAGAGGTAGTAGCAGGTCACGCATCGGCACCCACTCGCCGAACGGCACGATGCCACGTTTGATGTAGGTGGCATCTACCCGGTTGTGAGGATCCCACCACAGTGAGGCAGTCTGCCGCTCTCCGGCCCCGGGCCCAGCCAGGATCGCGCCGACCAGCAAGGGCATGTTCAGTCTGGTCACCGCGCTGCGGACGAGTGCGCCGGTCTCGGCGTCGAGGAAGGGATCCGCGTCGGTGGAGTTCTCCGGCCAGACCACGAAACCTGGGCGTGGCAATGTGCCGGCATCGATCTGGTCGGCGAGCCTGAGAGTCTGGGCGAGTTGGTTCTTGGTGATCGTCCGGGCTGGGCCGAGGCCGTACACACCGCCTCCGGGGGCACCGCCTTGCACCCAACCGACCGGGACGCTGCCGTTCTGCGGGCCGGGGGCGATCAGAATGCCGGTCGAGCCGCTCAGCAGCAGCAATGCGGTGCCGGAGAACAGTGCCGTGCCCCGGCGCCAGCTCATGTGCTGTAGCCACCAGGCAAGACCCTGACCGATCAGCGCCACTGCCAGGCTCACCCCCGGCACGCCGACCAACGGATAGGCCCAGGCCAGCGGTGAGTCGGCCATCGTGTAGCCCAACCGCAGCCAGCCGAAGCCGTTGAACGGAAAGTGCGCGTAGGCGAACTCGACCGCTACCCAGGACGCGGCGGCAAGCAGCGGCCACCAGCGACTGCGAGCACCCAGTCGGATCAGCACTGCCAAGACGACGAAAAAGACCGACTCGACCGCGACCAGGCCGAATAGTGCTTCCAGAAAGATCGCCTGCATCCAGTTCAGGCCGATTCCGAGGAAGCTCAGGCCGAAGACCAGACCGAGGCCCGCGGCACCGAAGGAGCTCCGGGCGGCCAGGACAGTGAGGCTCAGCCCGGCGACACCGAGGAAAGCCAGTGGCCACAAGTTGAAGGGCTGGAAGGCCAGCGCTGTGGCCACCCCGCTGAGCAACACGAGCACTACCCGCAGCGCACCGGGGCGGCGGGAGAGTGCGTCGATCACGTGCCGAGCCTAGTCGCAACCGTTGCCGACCCCGACATGGCACCATGGGGCGATGCAGAAGACGGGCCTACTGCTGTTCGACACAGCCTCGTTGTACTTCCGGGCATTCTTCGGGGTGCCTGCGACGCTGCGCGCCGCAGATGGAACTGCGGTGAACGCTGTCCGCGGCTTGCTGGATTTCCTGGCCCGCTTCATCACCGAGTACGCCCCCGAGCAGGTCGCTTGCTGCTGGGATGACGCCTGGCGCCCGTCCTGGCGGGTCGCGCTGATCCCCTCCTACAAGGCGCATCGGGTCGCCCACGGCGAAGTCGAGATCGTTCCTGACGAGCTTCGGTTGCAGATTCCGCTGATCCGGCAGGTATTGGCCGCAGCCGGTCTGGCGGTGGTGGGTTCCCCTGACGCCGAGGCCGACGACGTGATCGGCACCCTCGCGAGCGGCGTCGAAAGCGTCCGGATCGTCACCGGTGATCGCGACCTGTTCCAACTGGTCGACGACGACCGGGACTGTCGGGTGCTGTATGTCGGACGTGGAGTGGCCCGGCATGAGGTCGTCGACGATGCCTGGCTGCAGGCAAAGTACGCGGTGTCGGCCCGCGGATATGTGGACTTCGCGGTGTTGCGCGGCGACCCGTCCGACGGACTGCCCGGGGTGGCCGGAATCGGTGAGAAGACGGCCGCCAAGTTGGTCGGCGAGTTCGGCTCTGTGGAGCAGATTGTGGCCGCTGCCCAGGACGGACGGCTCTCACCGGCCCTGAGCCGACGAGTGTCGGCCGCGATCGACTACCTGGGCCCGGCCCGCGAGGTGGTGACGGTGCGCCGAGACCTGCCGTTGGGTGGGCAACAGTTGGCCGTCCCGACCGCTCCGGCTGATCCGGACGAGTTTGCGCGGCTCAGCGCCGAGTTGAACCTCGGCTCCAGTGCGAACCGGCTGCTCGCAGCTCTCGCCGCTGCAACAGCGTCTGATTAGCCTTTCAGAACGTATACGGCGGCGCCCGCGGCCAGGTTGGCGATCGACCCGGCGACCTTGAGGGGCTCACCGGTCGGGCTGAGCGCAATCCGCTGCTCGATGGTCAGGCCGAGCCGACCGAACAGCTCTTCGAGTTCGAGGAGGGTGGTGAATCGCAGGTTCGGGGTGTCGTACCAGACGTGCGGCAGGTCCTTCGAGATGGGCATCCTGCCCCGCAGCAGTCGCAGCCGATGCCGCCACCAGCCGAAGTTCGGCGCAGACACGATCAGCCGGGAGCCGATCCTGGACATCTGGGTGAGCACATCAACTTGTCGATGGACGGTCTGAATCGTCCGGGACAACACCACGACGTCGTAGGAGGCGTCTGCGAACTCGTCCAGCTGGGTGTCAATGTCCAGCTCGATCACCGGAACGCCGAGCCCGATGGCCTCGATCACCGACTCTGGATCGATCTCGACACCGGTCCCCCGGCATCCCCGGTTCTCGATCAGGTCGGCCAGCAGGGCGCCAGAGCCACAGCCGAGATCGAGTACCCGACTGCCGGCGGGGACCAAGTCGGCCACCAGTGCCAGATCTGGACGAAGGCTCATGCCTGCACCTCCCGCTGGGCCCACTGCAGATAGCTGCGCAGGGTGGCGTGGTAGTCATCGAGCTTGAGCAGGAACGAGTCATGCCCCCACGGTGACGTGATCTCGCGGAAGCTGACCGGCTGGCCGGCATGCTCCAGACGCCGGACGATCCGGCGTGAGTGTTCGGTGCCGAAGCGCCAGTCGGTGTCGAAGGAGATCACCAGCCAGCGCAGCGGATGCTGAGTGAGCCGGGACAGTGCCTGCGGATCGGCGAAGGGGTCGAAATAGTCCATCACCCGGCTCAGGTACAGGTAGCTGAGCGCGTCGAAGCGCTCCACGAAGGTCTTCCCCTGGTGGTCCAGGTAGCTCTCCACGGCGAAGTGGACGCCGAGGCCGGGCTCATCGACGGCCGGCTGGGCCTGGCGGCCGAACTTCTCGGTGAGCGCGTCCTCGGAGAGGTAGGTGATGTGGGCCATCATCCGAGCAATCGACAGGCCGGTGTCCGGGGTGAGCCCGCTGGCAGCGTACTCACCATCGCTGAATTGCGGATCAGTCATGATCGCCCGCCGGGCGACGGCGGAGAAGGCGATGTTCTGCGCGGTGAGGCGGCTGGACGCGGCGATCACGATGGCATTGGCGAGATCCTCGGGATTGTCCAAGGCCCATTGCAGAACCTGCATCCCACCGAGTGAACCACCCATTGCCGCCAGCAGGCGGTCGATGCCGAGGTGCTGAACCAGCGCCCGATGGACAGCCACCAGGTCACGCATCATCAGCACCGGGAAGTCCAGGCCGTAGGCCTTGCCGGTCGCCGGGTTGATCGAGGACGGGCCGGTGCTGCCCTGGCAGCCGCCGATCAGGTTCGGGCAGATCACGAAGTAGCGGTCGGTGTCCAGCGGCTTGCCCGGTCCGATCAGGTTGTCCCACCAGCCCGGCCGAGTCGCACCTTCGTGGAAGCCGGCGGCATGGGCATCGCCGGTCAGCGCATGGCAGATGAAGATCGCGTTGTCGCGGGTTTCATTGAGTTCACCGTAGGTCTCGTAGGCCACGTCGACCGGGCCGAGGCTGTCGCCGTTCGACATTCGCAGGGGGTTGTCGACACTGAACAGTGTCGCGGTCGCAGTTGTGACGATCCCGACGGAGCCGGATTCCGGCACCTGGTGACCCATCTGTTGACCCTCCTGCGAAGTGGGGTCTCAGCATAGACCGGGGGCTGTCGATGACCGTGACACAATGTCCAGGCAGTGACAAGGAGAGGGAGTAGCGATGAGTGAGTTGGCCGATCGGCTTCAGGCGGACCTGGTGGCTGCGATGAAGGAGCACGACGAGCTGACCCGCTCGACCCTGCGGATGGCCATCGCCAGCATCAAGAACGAGCAGGTCGCTGGCAAGCAGGCCCGTCAGTTGGAGCAGGCAGAGGTGCTCACCCTGCTCAACCGCGAGGTGGCCAAGCGCCGCGACTCCGCAGAGGCCTACACCGCCGGCAACCGTCCCGAGCTTGCCGAGCGCGAACTGGCCGAGATCGAGGTCTTGCAGCGTTACCTGCCCAAGGCTCTGACCGACGACGAACTGGACCAGATCGTCGCAGCTGAGGTGGCAGCCGCCTCCTCCGGCCTCGGCGAGACGCCGTCGATGAGACAGATGGGGATGGTCATCAAGGCGGTCAACGCCAAGGTCGCCGGACGGGCAGAGGGCGCCAAGGTCGCTGCCAAGGTCAAAGCTGCACTCGCCTGACTTATCCGTTCACCGCAGGCGGGCGGTAACGCCAGAACGCGGGGACGATCACCGCGGCCGCCGCGGTGGCCGCGATCACCAGCAGGCCGCCGCCGGTCACTGTCCAGGCTGTGCCCACGACCGCTGCCGCATAGCCGTGGAGAACGTCGGCGATTCGTGGGCCGCCGGCCACCACCACGATGAACACGCCCTGGAGCCGTCCGCGGACTGAGTCGTCGGCTGCAGATTGCAGAATCGCCTGCCGGAACGCTGCCGACACCATGTCGGCAGCGCCGCCGACGACCAGGAAGCCGAAGGCGGCCGCCAGCATCGGCAGCCGCCATTGATCAGCCAAACTCACCGCGAGGCCCATGGCGACGATGGCCGCACCCCAGACCAACACGCTGGCCACCACCGCGCGTCCCTGGCGGTGGACGCGGGAGACCCAGCCGGAGAAGACCCCACCCAGGACGGCCCCTACCGGCATGGCGGCCATCAGCAAGGCGAACTCGGTGCCGCCTTCGACCGGCCCGCCGAAGCTTTGGTGGGCGATCTGCGGGGCGAGCGCCCTGGGCATGCCGAAGATCATGGCGATCAGGTCGACCACGAAGCTCATCAGCAGGATCGGTTGGCCCTTGAGATAGGCCAACCCGTCGATGACCGAGCGGAGACCCGGCGTGCCCTGCCGGTTCGCGACAGGCAACGATGGCAACCGCCAGACGGCGGTGAGGGTGGCGAACAGGGTCAGGGTGTCGACGAGGTAGAGCCAGCCATAGCCCAGCACTGGGATCAGTGCGCCGCCGACCATGGGACCGGCGATGGCTCCGGCCATCATCACCGTCATGTTCAAGGCGTTGGCGGCCGGCAGTTGATCGGCTGGCAGCAGGCGCGGCAATACGGCGCTGCGAGTGGGCTGGTTCACCCCGAAAAAGGCCTGTTGCAGAGCGAACAGCCCGAGCAGGAGCCACACGTTGTTCACACCGGCGAAGGCCTGGACCGCAAACAGCGCGCTGGTGGCGATCAAGCCGACCGTGGTGACCTGCAGGATGCGGCGGCGGTCGAAGTGGTCAGCGAGCGCTCCACCCCATAGGCCGAAGATCACCAGCGGTACAAGGCCGAACAGGCCGGTCAGCCCGACATAGCCGGAGTCTTCGGTGATCGCATAGATCTGCGCTGGAACGGCGACTACCGTCAGCTGGGCACCGATCACGGTGATGATGTTTGCCTGCCACAACCGCCGGAAGTGCGGGTTGGCGAGCGGGGTGGTGTCGGCGAAGAGCCCGCGGATGCCTGCCATGATGCGGCCACCCTAGCTGCGACGGCCAGTGCCTCCGGGCTAGCTCACCCGGGCCACCACCAGGCCAGCAGTCTGAGCGGGGGCATCCATGGCGGCCAGTTCGAGGCCGGCCTGCTCGAGCCCCACGACCTTTCCCACCAGGACCGACGGGTTCAGGCGTCCGTCAGCGATCAGTTCGAGCAGCTGTGGGTAGTCCGTGGCTGCCATGCCGTGGCTGCCCAACACCTGCAGTTCCCGGGCCACCACCGGACCCCACGGCAATCCGGCGTCGGCGTTGGCATCGAGCATCAGGCCGACCTGGATGTGACGGCCGCGCCGGCGCAGACTACGCACTCCTGCCGCCGCGGTGGCCGCTGAGCCGAGGGCGTCAAGGCTGACCTGGACTCCCCCACCGCTCAGCTCGCCGATGATGTCCGGATCCGCCGCAGCCAGGACGTGCCCAGCGCCGAGCTCGGTGGCGCGCCGCCGAGCGGCTGGGGCAGGATCGACGGCGATCACCCGGGCACCCAGGGCTTTGCCGATCATCACCGCGGACAGTCCGACGCCGCCGCAGCCGAGAACCAGTAGCCACTCCCCTGCCCGAAGCTCGGCCTGCCTGGTCAGCGCGTGAAAGGAGGTGGCGAAGCGGCAGCCCAGGGCGGCCGCGGTCAGGTAGTCAACCTGGTCAGGCAGCCGAACCAGGTTGAAGTCGGCCTGACGGACCACTACCTGCTCGGCAAAGGAGCCATGGTGGGTGAAGCCAGGCTGGGTCTGGTGGGGGCAGACCTGGGCGTTGCCGCCGCGGCACTCCGGGCACTCCCCGCACCCATTCACGAAGGGTGCGGTGACCCGATCACCGATGCGGAAGTCCCGCACCAGCGGGCCGATCCGGACGATCTCGCCGGCGAACTCATGCCCGGGCACCATCGGCAGTGGCACCGGGTCGTGGCCGCGCCAGGCGTGCCAGTCCGAACGGCACACTCCGGTTGCCCGGACGGCCAGCACGGCGCCGTCCACTGGGCACTCGGGCTCGGGGAGGTCGACGAGTTCGGGAAGCTCAGCAACCTGCGTGTACTGGATCGCGCGCATGGCTGGGTTCTACCAGATCGGCCTAGTCGCGTCGGACCAGGACCACGGTGTCGTCGAGCTCGGCGGGGGTCCCATCCGGTCCGGTCGCCGCACGGCGGCGCACTTCGGCCACGACGATCTGCCAACCGACGGCGGGCAGGCCGAGCAGCGCCAACTCGGTCGCCGGCTGCGGGAACGCTGCGTGACCGTGCTGCAGCCCGCTGGCCCATGGAGGTGCGGCGGCATGCGACACCAGCAGCAGGTGGCCGCCAGGAGCTACGGCGTCCGCTGCCTTGCGCAGGATCTCGACGCGCTGCAGTTCCAGGGGCGACTGCAGGAATGAGGCGGTGACCAGGTCGAAGGCACCGGTCGGTGCCCACTCGGCAAGGTCGGCCGCGACCCACTCGATCCGCTCGGCCAGTCCACGCTCGGCGGCCATGGCGCGCCCTCGTTCGATGGCAGTCGATGAGATGTCGACGGCAGTCACCTGCCAGCCCTTCTCGGCCAGCCAGAGTGCATCTCCGCCTTCACCGCAGCCCAGTTCGAGGGCTCGTCCCACCGGCAGCTCGGCAACCACGGCGGCCATGGCGGCGTTCACTTTGCCGGACCAGACCTGGCGTCCGGCATACCGCTCCTCCCAGAACTGGGCTGCTGTCATCGCATGTCCTTCCGAAGTTGCGCCCATGCTAGGCCCGCCCCGGGGGTAAGTTCGAAGTAGCCCGTTGCGAGAGGAGCTGGCCATGGACCGTTCGATAGTGATCAACCGCGAGTTTGGAAGCGGCGGACGGGAGGTGGGCCGGATCATCGCCGAGAGAACCGGGATGGACTTCTACGACACAAGGATTCTTCAGGAGGCTGCTGAGCGCCAAGGGGCGCCGGCCGACCTGCTGGCCCGCTTCGACGAGCAGGTGGTCGGCGGCCAGTTTTTCGACGTGTCGATGCTGGGTGCCGCAGACCCCGAGGTGATGACACTTCCCTATCGCACCTACTCGACGATCGCAGAGGTGATTGTGTGTGCAGCCCAGCGGGCACCAGCGGTCTTCATCGGTCGGTGCGCCGATCGGATCCTGGCCGATCAGGGCCTGTGGATGCGCAGCGTCTTCATCTACAGCACCGACCTCCAGGCAAAGATCGCTCGGGCAATCGAGGTGGACGGCGTCGACCCCAAGCATGCAGAAGCGCACATCGCTCGGATGGACCGCAGCCGTCGCCGCTACCAACAGTTCTTCACCGACACCAAGTTCGGCGACCCGCACAGCTATGACCTGTGCCTGAACTCGGCACGGCTGAGCTACCGCGACTGCGCGGACGTGGTGCTGGCCAGCTGCTGAATACGCAACGGATTCGCTGCGGGCGGGCTCCTGTCCGGCACTGCTGGACAGGTACGGTCGGGGTTGCCAAGCGGGGGGCACGGCAACCCCGACCGTGATCCGGCTCAGAAGATCCGGTTCACCACTGATGCCGGGGCATCCAGGAGCGCCTCGATCTCATCGTCGAGTTTGACCAGAGTCAGCGATGCGCCAGCCATCTCCAGGCTCGTGCAGTACTCGCCGACGTAGCTCTTGGCAACGGTGATCCCGATGGCGGCCAGCTTTTCGGCTGCGATGCCGTAGAGCAGATAGAGCTCGCTGATCGGGGTGCCGCCGAGGCCGTTGATCATCAGCGCGACCCGATCACCGGAGCTGTAGGGCAGGTCGGGGACGACCGCGCCAAGCAACTCGTCGACGATCTCGTCGGCACTGACCAGCTTGGCGCGACGGCGTCCGGGTTCTCCGTGGATGCCGACGCCGACCTCGATCTCGTCCTCGCCGAGTTCGAACAGTGGGCTGCCTTTGGCCGGCGGGGTGCAGGCGGTGAGCGCGATACCCATGGTCCGGGTCACCGAGTTCACCTTCTCGCCGATGGCCTTCACTTCTTCCAGGCTGGCGCCCTGCTCGGCTTTGGCACCAACAGCCTTGATCACGAAGAAGTTGCCGGCCACGCCACGGCGTCCGACCGTCCAGGTGGAGTCCTGCACGGCGACGTCGTCATTGATGAACAAGGTGGTGACCTTGATGCCGTCGGCCTCGGCCATCTCCTGTGCCATTTCGAAAGCCATCCGGTCACCGGTGTAGTTGTTGACCAGAAGGAGAACGCCCTTGTCAGAGGCAACGATCTTGGCTGTCTGATAGACGTAGTCACTCGGCGGGGCCGCGAAGACGTCGCCGGGGCAGGCTGCGTCGAGCATGCCGGGACCCACCACCATCACGTGGGCGGGCTCATGGCCGGAGCCGGAGCCTTGGACGATGCTGACCTTGTTGTGGTTGGGAGCGTCGGCTCGCATGATCAGGTTGTATTCCGGCACGTAGGTGATGGTGTCGGGATTGGCCAATGCGATGCCCTTGAGCATCTGCGGGACGAACTGCTTGGGATCGTTCACGAACTTCTTCATGGGTTCGGGCCTTCCTTTGTGTTGCCGTGTGTTGCGTCAGTCTTCGGGCCAGGCCTCAGCCAGGGCTTTGAGCAGGACGGCGACCGCCTTGGCGCCGGCGTCGACCGACCCGATGCTCCGCTCGCCGGTGTACGAAGCCCGGCCACGCATGGCCTGCATCGTCTTGGTGTTCTCTGCGGCGACATCGGCCGCTTCAGCCATCGCGTCCAGCACCTGCTTGGCGCTGTGGCCGGCGTCGACCTCGGTTTCGAGGACATCGACGGCCGGGACGAGGGCGTCAAGAAGAGTCTTGTCGCCCACGTCTGCTTGACCGCGGGTCTTGATGCCCTCGATCGAGGCTCGAAGTGCACGGACAACGTCCGCGCCTTCGATCTGGGGGTGTTCCTTCAACTGGACTCCCGCCCGCAGCATGGCGGTGCCCCAGATCGGTCCGGAGGTTCCACCGATCCTCGCCGAGACGGCGGCGGCGATTCTGGTGAGGAAGACGCCGGGATCACTGCGATCGAAGTCGTCCCACCCGGCAAGGGCGATTTCGAATCCACGGGCCAGCGAGTAGCCGAAGTCGCCGTCACCGACGACTGCGTCGAGCTCCCCGAAGTACTGCTCGTTGGCGACGATGTTCTCGGCGAGGTTGTGCATCACGAACTCGACGTCGGCGATCGATCCACTCATCTGGGTTCCTCCTGGTGCTTGCTCGGGAGCAGGCTCTCGAGGGTGGTAAGGGTGATGAAGCCGTTCACCAGGCCGTCCGGACCAGCGAGCACAGTCAGTGGGTCGGTCGGCTCACCGAGGTGGTCGACGACCAGCACGGCACCGGTGAAGTCGTCGCCAGTGCTGAAGGTGCTCACCGTGATCACGGTGGTGAGACCCGCCGCGAGCGCGGCCTGAAGGCCGATGCCGGAATCCTCGACCACGATGCAGTCGTGCGGGTCCAGCCCGAGATCACGCAGCACCAGCTGGTAGATGTCGGGTGCCGGCTTCTTGGCGGCGACGACGTCTCCGGCATAGACCCGGCAGCGCGCGGCCAACGCGGCGCCGACGGCATGCTCCAGGACGCCGCGCACCGATGCCTCGGCCGAAGTGGAAGCCACCGCAACCGTCCAGCCCGACGACAGCGCCTCGGCGATCAGACGACGGATGCCCGGACGCCCGGGCAGCAGACCGTCGCGCACGCGTTCCAGGAACAACTCGGTCTTGCGCCTGTGCAGCCGCCTCACCAACTCGTCGCTGCGCCCCTCGACGGGAAGATCGGAGGCGATCCGCTCCTTGCCTCCGCCGATCTTCACCTTCTCGGCATAGGTCGCGACGTCCCAGCGCAGATCGAGGGAGAAATCAGCGAAGGCGGCATTGAAGGCGGGCAGGTGGCCATCCTTCTCGGTGTCGGCGAGCACTCCGTCGCAGTCGAAGATCAGCGCCGGCATGTCAGGCCTTCCCGGCACTTCCGAAGACCTGCGCGTAGTAGACCGTCATCGCCCGGACAGCCTCCCCGACCGAGCTGAACAGCGAGGGTGGATCCCATTTGCCCTTGGCCTCTGCGTCCTTGAGGAAGGCGAGGCTTGACTGCATGAAGGTCTCCTTCAGTGCGGTCGAGATGTTCACCTTCGCGCAGCCGCGGGCGATACAGTCACCGAACTGTTCCACCGACAAGCCGCTGCCGCCGTGCAGAGCGATGGGCACCGGATGTGCGGCGACCAGGTCGGAGACCCGCTGGAAGTCCAGAATCGGGGCCCGCTTGTAGGTGCCGTGAGCATTGCCGATGGCCGGGGCGAAGACGTCCACGCCGGTGGCCTCGAGATAGCGCAGCTGGACCTCCAGGGTCTGCCGGCGCGACTCCTCGTCGGACCCGATGCCGTCCTCCTGGCCGGTGATCGACTCGATCTCGCCCTCGACCTGGGCACCAAAGCGACGCGCCTCGGCGACGACCTCGACGGTTTGGCGCTGGTTCTCCTCCACCGGAAGCTGGGACGCGTCGAACAGCACCGACGTCCAGCCGGCGGCCAGACAGTCACTGATCACCTGGCGATCAGGGCAATGGTCCAAGTGCAGGGCACACGGCACTTCGATGCCCGCGGTCATCGCCTTCCACAGCTGATAGACGGTGTTCACCCCGATCGACCGGACGGTCTTGACCGAGGTCTGCAGGATGATCGGCGACCCGGCCTCGACCGCACCGGCGAGCACGTTCTCCATCGTCAAGTCGTTGACGATGTTGATCGCCGGGACGCCGTAGCGCTGATCGAAGGCAGGGGCAAGGATCTCGGCGAGCGACTGGACAGCCATCATCGGCTCCTCTCGACAGTGAATCCTGTCTCGAGGCTAAGAGGGCCGCCGGTCACCCGGAATGGGGTCTTCCCCCCACCGAGAGTGGGGGTTGCGGGTGGGGGTGGGGCGGGCCGACGGTGCGGCTACACCTTGGCCAGCAACTCGGTACGGGAGCGGACGCCGCGCTTGCGAAGGATCGCGCTGACATGCTTTTCGACGGTCTTGGCCGAGATCCCCAGTCGTGTGGCGATCTGCTTGTCCGGAAGGCCACGTGCAATCAGTTCACGCACTTCGACCTCGCGATCGGTGAGCCTCTCACCGTCGGTGATCGGAGCGCCGCCGAGTTGAGCAAGCATGTCGCCGAACACCAGCACGTCGCCACGGGCCACCCCGACCACCGCGCGTCCCAGGGTGGTGGCGTCGACATCGGACTGGACGAAGCCGCGCACCCCGAAACTGGCCCATTCGCGCAGCTCAGCCTCGGGTGCGGCCGGGTCGACAATCCCGATCACTGCGGCCGCGGGAGCGGCCCGGTGCAGGTGGGACAGCCAGGAGCCCGCGGTGCCACTGCCGATGCTGGTGCCGGCCAGCACAACATCGGGCCGCAGCAGCCGAGCGGCTTCGATGGCCGCAGCAGGCTCGTCCACCTCGGCGACAACCTGGACGCCCGGCTCGCTGGCATCAAGAAGCCGGACCAGGCCGGCTCTCATCGCGGGAACTGAGTGGACGAGCACGACGCGCAGCCGTGGGCTTTCGCCGGCGCCGCCCGGGATCGCCCGATACGGCAGGTCGGCGCGGATGCGGGTGCCCCACCCTGTGGTGGAGTCGATCCGCACCCGTCCGCCGACCTGCGCGGCGCGAGTGACCAGCCCGGACAGCCCGACTCCCTTGTCGGCAACTGCGGCGGTATCAAACCCGCAGCCATCGTCTTCGACGATCACCGCGATCCCGTCAGCACCGTAGACCAGGCCCAGGCGCAGCATCGACGCCTTGGCGTGCTGGACGGCATTAGCCAGTGATTCTTGGACGATCCGCACGATCTGAGTCTCGACATCTCGGCCCAGCGGCAACGGATCGCCGAACACCCGGAACGTGGGAGTGAGCCCCGAGGTGGCCTGCACCCACTCCAGCTCGAGTTCCAGGGTGTGATCCAGGGTCCGTCCGGCGAGCCCGGCCGGACCCAGCCCCCACACCGCGCGGCGGCCTTCGTTCATCGTCTCTTGGGCGGCCTGCTGTGCCTCAGTGAGGGCCGGTAGCGGGTCCTCTCCCCTGCTGACAGCCGCATGCGCCTCACCGATGCGCAATGCGACGCTCGCCAAGCCCCGGCCAATGCCGTCATGAACCTCAAGCATGGCTCGCTCTCGCTCGCCCGCGATCGCTGCGGCCTTGGCTCGCTCGGAGGCTTCCTGGTGAAGCCGTGAGTTGGCGATGGCGATCGCTGCGTGGGTGGCGAACCGCTGCAGCAACTGGGCGTCGGCCGCATTGAAGCGACGGTCATCGGAGGCCGCGAAGACAATGCAGGCACCAATCAGGTCTGCGCGCAGCCGGATCGGTACGCCGATCACGCCACGGGTGAAGCGCGGCTCGGTGGGCCCGATGTGGCCCTTGCCGATCTGGGAGTAGCGCTCGAAGATCACCGGCTTGCCCGAGCGGGCCACCGCCCCGGTGCATCCCTCGTCGAGCGGGAAGACAGTGCCGGTTTGGCACCCCTCGTCCAGATCGATCTCCTTGCGGTAGGTGTGGCTGACCTGATCGATCAGGCACAGCGAGCCGCTGGTGCAACCCAGCAGCTCCACGGCACTACGCAGGATGCGCTCCAGCAGACGCTGCAGCTGGAACTCGCCGGCCAGATCATTGGCGACCGCCGCCAGGGCATCGTCCAGCGCGGCTTGTGATCGTGGATCGGTGTGCGTCATTGCTACCTCCGCCGTGCGGGGTCCAGCCTAGGCGCGACATCCAGCCACTGAACAGGTGCGAAACCTGCTCCTCGGTTAGCGCTGGAGATAGGCCAGCACGGCCAGTACCCGCCGGTGGTCTGCCGCGTCTTCGCTGAGCCCAAGCTTGGCGAACAGCGACGTGACGTGCTTTTCGACCGCCCCGGTGCCGATCACCAGCTTCTCGGCGATCCCCAGGTTGCTATGGCCTTCGGCGATCAGGGCAAGCACCTCGCGTTCGCGGACGGTCAGAGCGGCGAGTGGGTCGG
>Ga0268263_1000699_pt1 | contig 42727 bp, 31 predicted proteins | sample Biomet5_FD_190358 | JGI IMG/M metagenome (GOLD analysis project Ga0268263, IMG submission 190358) | Microbial communities from bioreactor (seeded with sewage sludge) at LBNL, California, USA - Biofuel metagenome 5 (SPAdes) (version 4) | ecosystem: Engineered > Bioreactor > Anaerobic >... | reverse complement strand
GATGCTGGCCGCGTTGGCTCGCAAGCAGGGCGGCGGTGACGGGGCCCACGGCCAGCGGCACCAGAAGGAGAAGGGCCCGGCCGAGCGCGGTCGCCAAGGCGGCGGCGGCATGTTCCGGCGCAAGGCCGGCGGCGGGGGTTAACCCAGCGGCTTAGCCAGCGGCAATTGCCGCAGCGGCACCACACCCTGATCGGCGAACTGGGCGTAGGCGGTGGGCAGCACGGCCCGGACGTACTCCTCGTCGTAGGGCCATTCGCCGGCCTCGAAGGCGTTTTCGATGGCGATTCCGCGTCCGATCACGTGTTCGACCTGTCCGTAGAAGCCGGACAGTTCGGCGCGCTGTTTGAAGGCGTCGAATCGGTCCATCGCCGGACCGTGGCCGGGGATCACCATCGAGTCTTCGGCGATCACGCCCAGGATTCCGTCGATGGCGCTGGGCCATTCCTTGAGGTGGGAGTCCGTTCCGATCGCCGGCGGAGCTGAGCTCTCCAACAGATCACCGGCGAAGACCACCGATACATCGGGGACGAACACCGCCAGATCGCCGTCGGTGTGGCCGGGGCCGAAGTGCAGCGCCTCGACGCGGCGTCCGCCGACGTCGATCACCTTGGCCAGGTGGAAGTCCTCGCTCGGCGGTACCAGCTCGCTCGGGTCGACGCCGAGTTTCGCAGCCGCGTCCGCTGTCTCTGGCCGTTCGAGGCGGTCAGCCACGCTGGCGTGGGCGTAGCTGGGCAGGTCAGCGAAGCCGGCCAGGCCGAAGAAGTGGTCGAAGTGCCAGTGAGTGACCAGAGCGCCGATCACCGGGACGCCGGCGGCAGCCTCGGCGGCGGCCCGTAGCGCACGTCCTTGCGCGGGGGAGGACCCGGTGTCGATCACCAGGCAGCCGGTGTTGCCGACGATCACACCCAGATTCACCCCGGCCGGTTCGGCAACCGCCACCAGGATCCCGGGCCGCAACTCTTCGAACTCACCGAGGCTGAATGTGGTCATGGGCTCAGCCTAGGCGGTTGCCGTTGCGGACGCCGTGGCTGCCCGGGCGCGGTGGACGTGCGACCATTCGCGACGGGCAGTAAGCTGGCACTCAACCATCGAGAGTGCCAACAGCTGACAGGAGGTCGAGCAGTGTTGGATGAACGGAAGCTCACCATCCTGCGGGCCATCGTGACCGACTACGTCTCGATGCGCGAGCCGGTCGGCTCGCGCACGCTGGTCGAGCGCTACTCCTTGGACGTCTCTCCGGCCACGGTCCGCAACGACATGGCTGTGCTGGAAGAAGAGGGCTACATCACCCAACCGCACACCAGTGCCGGTCGGATCCCCACGGACAAGGGCTATCGCCTGTTCGTCGATCGGCTGGGCCAGGTCAAGCCGCTGTCGATGGCCGAGCGCAAGGCGATCGAGACCTTCATGGCCGGTGCCATCGACGTGGACGATATCGTCCGCCGGGCCGTCCGGCTGCTGGCCCAGATCACCCAGCAGGTAGCGATCGTCCAATACCCGTCGCTGTCCAGCGCCACGATCCGTCACATCGAGTTGGTGCCGCTGAGCGCTGAGCGCGGCCTGCTGATCCTGGTGAACTCCACCGGACGGGTTGATCAGCGCCCGATCGAGCTCCTGGGCAGTACTGCCGAGCAGGTGGCCGACTTGCGTGATCGGCTGAACACGGAGTTGGTTGGGTTGAGCCCGGCCAATGCCGTCGAGCAGCTGCGGCAACTGCTCGATCGGTTGCCCGGCGGCCTGCAGCTGATCGGTCAGCCGGTGATCGCGGTTCTGTTCGACCTGGTCGGCACAGATCCGTCCATGCAAGTCGCGGTGGCCGGCGTGCCGAACCTGACCCGCTTCTCCGACCAGTTCGACACCACGATCCGTCCGGTGCTGGAGGCGCTGGAGGAACAAGTGGTCCTGCTGCGGTTGTTGGGCGAGGTGGGCTCCACCGCCGAGGTGAAGGTCCGGATCGGCCACGAGAACAGCTACGAGCCATTGCAGGCAACCTCCCTGGTGGCCAGCGGCTATGGCAGTAGTAATGACATCTGGGCGAACCTCGGGGTGGTCGGCCCGACCCGAATGGACTACCCGTCGACGATGGCCGCAGTGCGGGCCGTGGCCCGCTACATCGGTCGCTACTTGGTTGAAGGATGATGCGTGAGCTCTGATTACTACGAGGTGCTCGGAGTCCCACGGGACGCCACTGCGGAGCAGATCAAGAAGGCCTACCGCAAGCTGGCGATGAAGTACCACCCCGATGTGGCCGAGGAGCCGGACGCGGCGGAGAAGTTCAAGGAGATCGGTGAGGCCTACGAGGTCCTGCACGATCCGAACAAGCGGGCGATGTATGACCGCGGCGGCAACCCGCTGGGTGGTGGCGCCGGTGCGAACTTCGGCGGGTTCGGTGGGTTCAGCGGTGGCGGCTTCGACTTCACCAACCTGATGGACGCCATGTTCGGGGGTGCCACGACGTCCCGCGGTCCGCGGTCGCGGGTGCGTCCGGGCCAGGACGCGCTGGTGGAGCTCAAGCTCACCCTGGCCGAGGCTGCCTTCGGTATCACCAAGCCGTTGAAGGTCGACACTGCCGTGGTCTGCACGCACTGCAACGGTGCCGGCAGCAACTCCGGATCCGCTCCGGTCACCTGCTCGACCTGCCACGGTGCCGGCCAGGTGATGACCGTGCAGCGCTCGATCATCGGTGACATCCGGACCAGCCAGCCCTGTCCTGCCTGTCGCGGCTACGGCACGGTGATCTCCGATCCGTGCGGCGAGTGCGCTGGTGAGGGCCGGGTTCGGGCGACCAGAACGATCAATGTGAAGATCCCGCAAGGGGTCGCTTCCGGCAATCGGGTGCACCTGGCACATCAGGGCGAGGTCGGCCCCGGTGGCGGACCCGCCGGCGACCTGTATGTCGAACTGACGGTGCTTCATCACGAGGTGTTCACTCGCAATGGCGACGACCTGGAGCTGGTTGTCGAGGTGCCGATGACCGCCGCCGCGCTCGGCACCACTGTGAGCGTGCAGACCCTTGAAGCTGAGCGGGACGATCTGGATCCGGCTGACGGGTCGGTCGAGGTGACGATTCCGGCAGGCACCCAGTCGCATACCCGTATCGCTGTGGCCGGCCGGGGCATCCCGCGCCTGCAGCGGTCCGGACGTGGCGATCTGGGGGTCACCTTCATCGTCAAGACGCCCACCAAGCTGGACGATGCCCAGCGGGAGCTTCTGCGTCAACTGGCTGAGGTACGCCAGGAGACCCAGCCGGAGGTGGCAGTATCCAAGCAGGGCAAAGGCGTCCTGGGCTGGCTGAAGGAGGCGTTCTCATGACCGAGCCGATGTTTCTGGCAGTGCTCGCCGACCCGCAGATCGGGCAGTCGGTCTCGCTGGCTGGTGAGGAGAGCCGTCATGCCACTCAGGTCCGCCGGATCCGGGTCGGCGAGGTGGTGCTGATCAGCGATGGTGCGGGAACAGCCGTTCGCGGTCCGGTGACGGTCTCGGACAAGACCGGCCTGACCATCAGCGTCGCCGAGGTGCTCCGAGAGCCGTCGCGTCCGGTGCGTTACGTCGCCGTGCTGGCTCTGGCCAAGGGGGACCGCGCCGAGCTGGCCGTGGAGACATTGACTGAGCTGGGCGTCGACGAGATCATCCCGTGGTCGGCCGAACGCTCGGTCGTCCGCTGGGCCCCGGATCGGGTCGAGCGTGGCCTGACTCGATGGCGCGCGACGGCGCGAGAGGCGGCCAAGCAGAGCCGCCGATTCCGGGTACCGACAGTCACCGTTCCAGCCACGACCGCTGAGCTCGTCCAGCGAATCGAGCAGACCCCGCTGGCACTGGTGCTGCATGAAGAGGCCGACCGGTTGCTGGCCACTTTGCCGGTGCCGACCAGCGGCGAGGTGATGTTCATCGTCGGTCCCGAGGGTGGTCTGACCTCCGAGGAGGTCGCGGAGTTTGTGGCTGCCGGCGCCACGTCAGTGCTGATCTCGGACGCCGTCCTGCGCACCTCCAGTGCGGGCGTGGTCGCATTGGCGCAGTTGCAGGCCCTGGCCGTCCGTGGCTGACTTCGGCTTCACCGTCGGCACGGTTCTCGACAACGGGCTAGGCCGCACTGGGGTGATCGACACCCCCCACGGGCAGATCAAGACTCCAGCGTTCATCGCGGTCGGCACCAAGGCCACGGTGAAGGCCGTCCTGCCCGAATCTGTCGCCGCGTTGGGCGCTCAGGCAGTGCTGGCCAACGCTTACCACCTCTACCTGCAGCCCGGCTCGGACCTGGTGGACGAAGCCGGCGGCCTGGCCGCCTTCATGAACTGGCCCGGCCCCACCTTCACCGACTCCGGCGGTTTCCAAGTGATGAGCCTGGGTGTCGGCTTCAAGAAGGTGCTGGCGATGGACGCCACCGGCCTGGCCGATGACGACGTGATCGCCGAGGGTAAAAGTCGGCTGGCCCACGTGGACGACGACGGGGTCACTTTCACCTCGCACCTGAATGGCGACCGGCATCGGTTCACTCCCGAGGTGTCGATGCAGATTCAGCATCAGCTCGGTGCTGACATCATGTTCGCCTTCGATGAGTGCACCACCTTGATGAACACCCGCAGCTACCAGGAACGCTCGCTGGCCCGCACTCAGGCCTGGGCGGTGCGCTGCCTGGACGAGCACGCCCGGCTCACCGAGCAGCGGGCCGACAAGCCGTACCAGGCTCTCTTCGGTGTCGTCCAAGGCGCCCAGTACGAGGATCTGCGCCGCACAGCGGCCCGGGACCTCGCCGCGCTCGAGACGTCCGGGCGGTCCTTCGACGGCTTCGGTATCGGTGGTGCGCTGGAGAAGGAGAACCTCGGCACCATCGTCGGCTGGGTGTGCTCCGAACTGCCCGTTGACAAGCCCAGACACCTATTGGGCATCTCCGAGCCGGACGACTTCTTCGCCGCCATCGAGGCCGGAGCCGACACCTTCGACTGCGTGATGCCGTCCCGAGTGGCCCGTAACGCCGCGATCTACACCTTGGATGGCCGGTTCAACGTGAACACCGCGGCCAACCGGCGCAACTTCGCTCCGTTGGACGCCGAGTGTGACTGCTACACCTGCGCCAACTACTCCCGGGCCTACCTGCATCACCTGTTCAAGGCCAAGGAGATGCTCGCCTCGACCCTGGCGACGATTCACAACGAGCGGTTCACTGTCCGGCTGGTCGACGACATCCGGACCAGCATCGAGGAAGGCCGCTTCGCTGAGTTCAAGGACGCCTTCCTCGGGCGGTTCTATTCCAAGGCCCGCTAGCGCGGACGCTGTCGAGACTCCCCGGTTCCCGGTCGCCGAACCGACCGTAGCCTCGATCGTCTATTCCGAGGTTCTCTCGCGCTGACGGCATCGCTGTGCGGCGATCCGGGCATTGGGGCGCGGGCGATCCAATGAGGATGGTTCTTTTCGCAACTCCTGAGGACTAAGCCATCCGCTTCAGACCAAATTGAGGCGGCCCGTGACGCTCGATGATTGATCGAGGTCCGGTCCCGATCATTCGTGATCCATGCCGCCTCGGCTTGCTATCGTGTCACTCGCCGTCGGCCCACCTTTCTGCCGGCGGGAGTTATGGCTTTCCTTGGGGGACTGGTGAGGATCTCGGCGGCTGGGCGAACCGACATTGGTCGGCGGCGCGCGCATAACGAAGACCGGATCCTCGTAGGTAAGCAGACCTGGGTAGTCGCGGACGGGATGGGCGGACATGCGGCGGGTGAAATCGCCAGCGAATACGTGGTGACCAGCCTGCAAGCCATCGACGATTTCGAGGATCTGCGTTCGTCGGATGTGATTGACGCCGTCGGTGCGGCTAACCAGCGGATTCTCGATCACGCACTCGCCTGGCCCGAGTCGGCGGGAATGGGCACGACGGTGGCCGGTCTGGCGAGTGTGCAGGTGGGTGGGGCTGCGCACTGGGCGATCTTCAACGTCGGCGATTCGCGCGTCTATCGGTGTCAGGGGGGTGCCCTGAAACGGGCGACCGTTGACCACTCCGAGACGGAGGAGCTCGTTCTCGCCGGCAAGATCACCGAGGCTGAGGCTCGTCGCCATGAGTCGCGAAACGTGATCACTCGATCGATTGGGTCGCAGCCCCCGCCGCAGGTTGATCTGTGGCTTCTGCCTCAGACGCCGGGCGAGCGGTTCGTGGTGTGCAGTGATGGGGTGACCTCAGAGTTGCCCGATGAGCAGATCGCGGAGATCGTCCTACCTGCACCCAGTCCGCAAGCCGCGGTGGACGGCCTGATCGAAGCTGCTTTGGTCGCTGGCGGGCACGACAACATCTCGGCGATCGTCGTCGACCTGTGGGCGGACGCCGATGCCGAGCCGGATGAGGCCACTTTGCCTCGAGTACGGATTGAGGAGGTCTAGTGGTCAGCTGGGACTACACACCTGGGCGGTGCGTCGCTGTCGTGGGCCGCGACACGGCGCTGCTGGTCGACCTAGCTTTGGATGATCCACTGGTCGCCGAGCTCGTCGCTTGCTTTGAGGGGGCCCCCAGCTTGGATCAGGTGGCCGAGGTTCTCCTGAATGAGGGCTTGCGGCGGGTTGCCGGCTTTGCTGCGGTGTCGTTCGGGGCGGGCGAGGCTCGGGTTCTGGTTCGCGGCGGGTTCTCGGCACGAGCTGACGATGGCGAGCCGATTCTGGGCTCTGGGCTGTGGGTGGATCGCACCCTTGCTGGTGCCCACGCCGTGACCCTGGCCACAGGCTCACCTTCGGGGCCGAGCCTGCCGGTCACTGGCGGAGTGGTGCTCGCCGGTGCGCTCACGGCGCACCTCGATCATGAGGGCACCGTCGGCCAGATCCGCGTCTCCGTCCCGGCACCGACGGCGCCAGCCGAGCCGCCACGGGGCGCCGACGATCCCGCTCCAGATGTTTCCGCCGTCGAACCGGCCGCCTGGGAGCCGGGCGAGCAGTCACCGGTGGCAGCCGTGGCCGAGGAGCGACCCGCGACGCTGCAGTCGACTCCCGAGCCTGTCGTGGTTCCCGTGGCCGCCGCTGCGAGTGTTTCGGCGCCGGTCGATGCTGTCGGTGCTCTGATCGAGTCCTTCCCCTGGGCCGACGCTCGCGAGCCGGATGCGGATCGTCCGGACTTCGCACCTGCGGCCGAAGAGGTTCACCCCGACCTGGACCAAGAGTCCCTGGAGATGACCATCGACCGGAGTCGCCTCATCGAGCACCTGAGTTCGGTCGGATCGGCCGAACTCGTGGTTGCAGCGAGATGCCCCGCGGGCCATCTCAGCCCCGCCTACGCCGACGGCTGTCGGGTCTGCCACCAACCGATTCCCCCGCAAGTGCCGGTCGAAGTCCCTCGACCGCCGTTGGGTGTGCTGCGGCTCTCCAACGGCGATGTGGTCACCCTCGATCGAGGAGCCATCCTGGGTCGCAACCCGCGACTTCCCGCCGGCTACACGGGAGAGCAGCCCAACCTCGTCCGTCTCTCCGACCCGGGCAAAGACATCTCGGGGCAGCATCTGGAGGTACGGCTCGACTACTGGCACGTCTTGGTCTCTGACCTCGGCTCCACGAACGGCACCCAGGTGATCCTTCCCGGGCAGCCGCCGATACAGCTTCGCGCAGAGGATCCGCTCGTCATCGAGCCGGGCACCAGGGTCATCCTCGCCGGGGTGTTCGAGTTCACCTTCGAGGTGACCAGTTGAGCCGTTCGCTCCTGGCCCCGGAGATTCCCGGCCTCACCTACGTGAGCAAACTGGGCTCCGGCGGCTACGCGGACGTCTATCTGTACGAGCAACAGATGCCGGCTCGGCGGGTCGCAGTGAAGGTCCTGCGCGAGACTGGGCTCTCCGCTTCGGCGGTCAGCCGGTTCACCGCTGAGGCGAACGCGATGGCTCAGCTCGAGCACCCGCACATCGTGCCGGTGTACGCCGCCGGACTTGCGCCTGACGGCAGGCCTTACCTGGTGATGATGTACTACCCGAAGGCGAGCCTCGCCGAGCGGGTTCGCACCGAGAAGCTGTCGGTCGCCGAGGTACTGAGGATCGGCATTCAGATCGGCAGCGCCGTCGAGACCGCACACCGCGCCGGGCTGCTGCATCGCGACATCAAGCCGGCCAATGTGCTCACCAACCAGTACGGCACCCCGGGTCTCACCGACTTCGGCATTGCCGCACAGATTGCGGACGTGGACGATGAGGACACCGGTGTCTCAGTGCCCTGGTCGCCGCCTGAGGTGCTCTATGCGACCTCACCGGCGTCCGCGCGTTCAGATGTGTACTCACTGGCATCGACCCTGTGGCATCTGCTGGTCGGACGGTCTGCCTTCGAGGTTCCCGGCGGAGACAACTCCAGCTTCGCGCTGATGAAGCGGATCCGGGATACTCCACCGCCCCCGACTGGCAGGCCGGATGTCCCGGCGTCATTGGAGCGGCTGCTGCGTTCTGCAATGGCCAGAGAGGTGACGGCGCGACCCGCGACTGCGCTGGATCTTGTGCGCTCGCTGCAGGCGATCGAGCAGGAGCTGCGCTATCAGCGCACCCCCATTGTCGTCGCGGAGGATCGGGAGTCGAGTCGATCGAGCGTGGAGGCCACGCCTCCTGCGGACGCGACTCGGGTCAAGGGTGCACAGGTCGTCTCCCCGCAGCCGATCGTCCGTCAGGACTATCCACCGACGTCCGCTTCTTCGGATCGGACCGTGGTGCGCGGCGGCACTCCGCAGGCGAGCGATGAGTTCTCTCCCACTCGCGAGATGGCTGGTCGCCGCGAGCCCGAGCCGGCCGAACCGGCCGAGCGACGGGTGTCGGTGCCGGTGATGATGGCGGCTGTTCTGGCTGTGGTGGCCATCGTGGTGGGTGCGGTCTATCTGTCCACTTCTCGACCCAAGGCGCCACCGGCCGCAGCTGATGCTGTCTCGGTCCAGCCCCCTCAGTTCGGAGAGGAGATCTTGCGTCCGGGGACCCTGCGGTTCACGCACGAGATCAAGGGTGGATCGGTCACCTTCAGCTGGGACTACGACCATGCCCTCGCCTCCGACAGCTACAGCTGGCGGCACAAGGATCAGGCAGCGGTCAGCACAATCACCCAGCGCACGCTCACCCTGCCCCTGGACGGCGCTCGGGTGTGCGTTGAGGTGCGGGTTGTGCGCGCTGACCATTCCTACGCTGACCAGGCCTATGAGGGGGATTGCAGCTCCTAGCGGCAGGGTTCGCCACAAGCGCCGTGGGTGGGCTAAGTACCAGTAACCGCGGTGGGGCTGAAGTCCCATGTCCATTAGCGATGACTATGCACTAATCTCCCGCTCGGATGTCTATCATCAGTGCCAATCGGCGAAGCGAATTCGGGGGAAACGGAATGGTGCGTGCGGGTCGGGCAATCACGCACCAGGTTCCGTCGGTGGCGTTCGCGGCGGTGGTGGCTCTCGTTGCGGTAATGGCTGTCAATGCCGACGGTCAGAAGGTGCAGCGGGTAGAGGCGAACAATGCCGCAATCTGGGTCACCAATAACGACGGCGGACGCTTCGGGCGCTTCAATAAGGCGTCCTCGAAGCTCGAAATGCAGAATTGGGCCGGTGCAGACGGCACTATAGGTGATGTCGCCGTCCGGCAAGATGGAAACAGCGTTGTTGTCCTGAATTTGTCCGCTGGCACTATGTATGGGGTCGACACCGCCACCGGTGTGGACGGCCACGAGCAGCCGGCCTCACTTCCGGCGGGTGCGATCGCGGATCTGCGTGGTGGCACTTTCGCGTTGGTCGATCCGGCCAGCGGCAAGGTGTGGGCCACTCGGACTGGCGGCTCGTCCCATGTCCTGGACCTGTCAGCACTGGCAGCGGCGTCAGCGCCGCTGGCTGAGCTGGGCCCATCGCCGGCCGGATTGAAGCGGCCGGTCGGGCTCAGTGTGGGGGCCGACGGCTCCATTCATGCGGCGAGCGCTTCCGGCAAGCTGGTCTCGATCTCGGCGACGGAGCTCGGCTTCGCCAACCCGCAGTACAGCCAGCTTCCCGTCCAGAGCCTGAGCGACGTGCAGGTGGCCGCGCTCGGTGGTGGCGCGGCGGTGTTCGATGCCACCAGCGGCCAGCTGATTCTTCCCGGGGGGCGAACCGCGCAGCTGCCTGCCGACCCTCAGGCGACTCTCCAGCAGGGTGGCGCGGATGTGGGGAGCGTGGCGGTTGCAACGTCCGCCGGGTTGTACACAGTGAGCTACGACGCCGTAGTGCAGCAGCTCTTCACGCGCTCAGCGCCCTCCGCACCGGCTGAGCCGGTGAACTTGGGCTCGTCGTCGGCGTCGGGGCACTGCATCCTGGCGGCATGGTCGGGCGATCCGGGCCAGGTCGTCCGATCCTGCAATGGGGCTGCCGGAGTTGACGTGTCCGGCACGTCCCGGCAACGCCTGACCCTGCCCTACTTCCAGGTCAACTGGGGACTGGTCGTCCTCAACGACCGCGCCGACGGCCGAATCTATGACGTCGACCTCCAGCAGAGTTTCCAGGACTGGAACGCGATGCGTGACCTCGAGAACCAGCAGCAGCAACAGGAGGAAGAGGAGACCAAGACCCCGACCGATGCCCTGCCGAAGGCCCGCGACGACAGCTACGGAGCGCGCCCGAATCGGACCTCGGTGCTGCACGTGCTCGACAACGACGTCGACCCGAATGGCCGGATCCTGGCCATCACCAAGGTGGAGCAGCCCGGTGGGACCGGCGCGAAGGCGCTGATCTCGCCCGATGGCCAGACCGTGCAATTTCAGCAGCCGCTGGACGGCAAGGATGCGTCCTTCAGCTACACGATCAGCAACGGCAAGGGCGAGGCGACGGCGCGGGTTGTGGTCAAGGCGGAGAACGGCACCGAGGATCAAGATCCGGCAAAGCGTGATCACTACACCGAGCCGGTCTACCCGGTGGCCCCGGCAGGCACCGTCTCGATCCCGGTCGCCGACGATTTCCGCGACTTCGACGGGGATCCGATCACGGTGGTCAGCGCCACCGACGGGGATCAAGCCGTCCCGGTGACTGCGGACGGCCTGATCGAGTACACCGCGCCCGAGGGGCAGAAGACCGTTCAGAAGCGGACCATCAGCTTCGAACTTCGGGGAAGCCGGACAAACGTCAAGGGCTCGGTCCAGGTGCACGTGGACAGTAGCGAGGATCTCGACGGGATCAAGCCGGTCGCGCGCCCGGACGCGGTCAAGGGCGAGGTCGGCAAGCCGATCTCAGTGCTGCCGCTGGCCAACGACGTCCCCGGAGTTGATCCGGCGAGCGAGGACACGAAGCTCACCCTGGCCGACGACGTCACCGGCTGGAAGGGCGCCAAGGTCACCACCGACCGGGTCGGCGGCCGGGTCACCTTTGTGTCCGAGAAGCCGGGGGTCTACTGGGTGCCGTACACCGCAGGCTTCGGCAGCGCCGCCACCGACGACGGTCTGATCCGTGTTGACGTGGTCGACAAGGCCTCGGCAGACCCGATCGCCATGCCCGACCAGGCCGTGATCCGAGGGAACCAGGCGATCACGGTGGACGTGCTGGCCAACGACTCCGATCCGCACGGCGGTCTACTCACCGTTCAGCAGGCCACCCCGAGCGATCCCGCGCAGCTCCAGGCCGCCGTGGTGCAGGGCCGCTGGTTGCGCGTCGTTCCGCGAGGCTCAGCCTTCAGCCCCAATCCACAGTCGATCAGCTACCAGGTGGTCAATGGGGAGGGTGCGACGGCCACCGGCAGCCTCACCGTGACCGGGCTGGATGCCATCGAGGACCGTCCGGTTGCGCGCGGCGACACCGCCACCGTCCGGGCGGGCGACAGCGTCCTCATTCCGGTCTTGGCCAACGACTACACCCTGGGTGGTTCCAACCTCACCTTGGCCTCCTCAGTGCAGGGAGCAAAGCCTGGTGAGTTGCCGGTGATCGATCCGCTGAAGAGCGCGACGGAGGACCAAGGGGACGTGGGCTCCGCCTTCGTCGTCGGGAATCAGGTGCGCTACCTCGCGCCGGCCAGCGTCACGGCACCGCTCACCGTCAATATCACCTACCAGGCGATGGCGGGGGTGGTGGGTGCCGAGGGCGTTGTGGCTGTGACCGTGAACCCAGAGCCGACCGAGGCCGTCCCCGACTCGCCGCCGCGCCCGGTGTCCCTGGAGGCGAGGGTCGCCTCCGGCGACACGATCACCATTCCGATCTCGGCCTCCGGCCAAGATCCGGACGGTGACAGCGTCGCCCTGGTGGGGCTGGCCGAGGGGCCGAAGCTGGGCCGAGTGACCCGGATCACTCCCAAAGGCATCACCTATCAGGCATTTCCCACCGACGAGGGGCTGGGCACCGATCAGTTCCAGTACCTGGTGACCGACAAGTACGGCCAGACCGGGGCGGGTGTGATCCGGCTGGCCGTGGTGCAACCCGGCCAGACTCAGGTGCCGATCGCGGTGGACGACCTGATCCAGGCCAAGCCCGGGGCCAAGGTGAACATCGATGTGATGGCCAATGATCTGATGGCTGCCAATGACCGCGTCCGGATCAAGCCGCTGGTGGGTGCGCCCGCCGGGGTCGAGCTGGTGGGGGAGCAGGGTCCGATCACGGCAACCGCTCCTGCCGCGAGTGCGGAAGCCAACACGATCAACTACACCCTGACCGGCAACGGCGGGGACGGGAACATCGGGACGGTCACGGTGATCGGCGTCGACGGCTTCGTCAACCCGCCTCGGGTCAAGGACCAGCTGGCCACCAGCGATGGCAAGCTGGCCAGCGTCGACGTCCTTGCCGACGCCTGGGATCCCGACGGCAGCGTCAGCGACCTGGTCGTCGAATCAGTATCCGATCCGGAAGCCAAGGTGGTGAACGGCACGGTGTCGGTGCCGATGGCCGCCACACCGCGGGTGCTGAGCTACGCGGTCCGCGACCTTGACGGGGCGCGCTCCTCGGCACTGATCTACGTGCCCGGTGACGGCACCGGAGCACCCTATGTCACCGGGACGATCTCCATCGATCCGGGGCGCACCAGCACGGTCGCCTTGGCCGACGTGATCTCATCCACTCGAGGAAAGCCGGTGCGGATCACGGTCACCAACTCGGTGGGCGTGTCCCCGTCCAGCCACCTGAAGGTGAAGCCAAGCAACGATCTGACCCAGGTCGAACTTGCCGCCGACGACTACATCGGGCCGGCAAACCTGAACCTCGAGGTCACCGACGGCACCTCGCTGACCGATCCCGACGGGCTGACCTCGTTCCTGTCGGTGCCCATTCAGGTGGGGCCGCCGACACCGGTGCTGCGCTGTCCGTCCGATCCACAGACGATCACCCGCGGGGCCGCCAGCAAGGCCATGGACCTGATCGGGCTGTGCCATGTCTGGACCGCGAACCCGGCCGACCAGGTAGGACTCTCCTTCGCCGCGAACTGGAAGGCTGGAGCCGAACTGGCAGCAGTCACTCCGAACCTGGACGGTCAGTCGCTGGTTCTCCAAGCAGGGGGCAACTCCAAGCCGGGCGCAACCGGAGCCCTTGAGCTCACGGTCCCCGGCACGAGTGCGAAGCCGGGAGAGCTCAACATCGTCGTCAAGGATGCGCCCGCGGCCCAGTTCAAGGCCCAGAAGCTCGAGGTGAAGCAGGGCGAGCAGATCTCGCGGACCATCTCGCTGGAATCCCAGATCAGCCTTGATCGCAAGGACACCATCGTGGCCATGCCGGATCTTGCGCACGCCACTGAGTGGTTCGACGGCCCCAACTGGAAGGTGACCGCCGACCCGGACTATGTCGGTCGACTCAGCTACGACCTGACCCTGACCGATGTCCCCGGTGCCACCGATCGCGAGATTCACGGACGCCTCGACATCTCGGTGTACGGGCCGCCGGACGTTCCGGGGGTGCCGCGTGGCGGCAAGCTGGCCCAGAGTCACGCTGTCACCCTCACCTGGGCGCGGCCGAACTCCAACGGCGCGTCGATCACCGCCTACAAGGTTCTGCAGGTGGGCGGACGCAACGATTCCAAGGAGTACGACTGCAAGACCGAGCAGTGCACGATCAAGGACCTCGATAACGATGTCCCGGTCCAGTTCCGGGTGAAGGCCTACAACAAGGCCGGCTGGTCGGAGTACGGCGACCCCTCGGCCGAGATTCGACCCGACGCTGTGCCGAGTTCGGTGACCGGCTTCACCACCAGCGATCCGCTCGACAAGAAGATCACGCTGTCGTGGAACCGGGTGAGCGGCGACTTCTCCGCAGTCCTGCGCTACGAGATCCGCTGGCCGGGAGGAAAGGCCACTGCCGGTGCGGGTGAGTCCAGCAAGACCGTCAATGTGAAGGCGAACAAGAAGACCACCTTCTCGATCTGGGCGGTCAACCGTACCGGCAAATCGAAGAAGGCGGCCACTGTGGAGGGCTGGCCCACCGGTCCAGTTGGAGACTTCACCATCGATGAACCGCATACGGTGAATGCCACCTCGAGTCGTTCAGCGGTGAAGCTCAGCTGGGCCGCTGCTGACCCGAACGGCGAGGGGCCGACCCGCTACACGGTGTACGTGGATGGCTCTGCCCAATGCCAACCGAACCAAACCGCGACGTCATGCGTGACGGACGGGTTCGCTCTCGACGGCAGCGCACGGACCATCACCGTGAAGGCGACGAACAAGCCAGACCACTATCCGGCGAGCGAGGCCACCCGTACCTGGTACTCGGAGGGCCCGCCGCAACCGCCGACCTCTCCCTCGGTGAAGGCGACAGGCACTGACCGTCAGTTGCGTGTGTCTTTCGATGTTCCCGCGCTGCGGTCCTACAAAGACGGTCGAGTCGAGCTTCGTGCGGCCGGCGGCGAGTCGAGGAGTTGGTCGGTGGGCAAGAGCGGTGCCGCCAACTGGTCCGAGGTGATCGGAGCGGGTGTCAACGGCAAGCAGAGCGACGTCGAAGCGCGCGTCTGCTACTCACCGATGGCCGGCGGCGACGACTCCTGCACGTCCTGGATGAACGTGGGGTCAGACAGTCCGTACGGTCCACTTTCGGAGATATCGGCATCTGCGAACAAGGACGGCATTCTGATGTCGGCCTCCGCCTCAGCCAACGGCAATGGACGAAGCGCGACCTTGCGGATCAGCGGGACGGATGGGACCAACAAGAGTGTCACCGGAAGTGGCGAGCTCAGGATTGATGTCGACTGGCATGCCGTGGAGCCGGGATCTACGGTCACCTATACCGCCACGCTCGAAAGCGCGGATCATCGTCCGCAGGGCCCAGACAGCCGCGAGGAACGGCGCAGCGCGACAGCCGACTCGTCGTCAACTCATTGGGAGCGGGGGGTAGCGAGTACCGGTTGTTCCTGGACCAGCTGCTATCGGGTGAAGCTGCAGTTGCGGAACTTCCGAGCAAACTCCTCGGTCTATTGCTTTGTCGGCGGCGTAGGCGCGCCGGACTGGTCGCACACCTTCGGAGTCGACGGTCGGGGCAACTGGGGTCTTGACAATGCGCCCGGTCTTGCTGCAGGTGACGTATCCGTGACCGACGACTTCGGTAGATGCGAGCAGAAGTGAATGGTCGATGAGTTTCAAGAGAGGGACCAATGAGCATCACGAGTGAGCAGGCGGCCTGGTTCGCCAAGACCTTCGACCAGCTGGTCGACAACGTCGAGCTGGCCATCCGGGGGAAGCGGCAGGTGATCGAACTCGCCCTGACCTGCATGCTCAGCGAGGGCCACCTGCTGCTGGAGGACAACCCCGGCACCGGCAAGACGGTGCTGGCCAAGGCCATCGCCAACACCGTCCAGGGCTCGCACAGCCGGATCCAGTTCACCCCGGACCTGCTGCCGTCCGATGTGATCGGGGTGACCGTCTACGACCAGCACAAGCAGGAGTTCGAGTTCCACTCGGGGCCGATCTTCGCCACGGTGGTGTTGGCCGACGAGATCAACCGTGCATCACCCAAGACCCAGTCGGCCTTGCTCGAGGTGATGGAGGAGAGCCGAGTCACGGTGGACGGGGTCGCCCACGGCGTCGGCCGCCCGTTCATGGTGATCGCCACCCAGAACCCGATCGAGCAGGCCGGCACCTATCGGCTTCCCGAGGCGCAGCTCGACCGCTTCTTGATGAAGTCCTCGATCGGCTATCCCGATCATGACGTGGCCGTCGAGCTGATGGGCCAGGCGGCGAACCGGGATCGCGCAGCGCAGGTGGGTCCGGTGATCGCAGCCCAGGCGGTCGCCCAGATGGCCTCGTTCGCCAACGAGGTGCACGTCGACTCGTCGATCCTGAGCTACGTCAGCTTCCTGGCGGCCGAGTCCCGGCGGCACGCCCAGGTCAAGCTGGGCATCTCGATGCGTGGCTGCCTGGCCTACATTCGCGCAGCCAAGACCTGGGCGGTGGCGAAGGGACGCGAGTTCGTCAGCCCGGACGACATCAAGGACCTGGCGATCCCGATCATGAGCCACCGGATCATCCTCAACGCGGAGGCCCAGTTCTCCGGGGTGACCGTGGAACGGGTGATCGACGACCTGCTGAGCAGCGTCACCGCTCCCGCCGATCGGCTGGGCTGATCAGGAATGTCCGATCCCACAGTGGTGCGGGCGCCGGCGGTGGCGCCCCAGGCTTCGCCTGAGCCTGGCTCAGAGCAAGGCCGCGCGCCACGTCCCCGACGGGCTCGGCGCGCCGTCGGCCGGCGGCTGCCAGCAGTGGCCTGGCTGCGCCGGATCACGGCGGTCGTCGTCCGGGTTGGCCGGGCCGGCTGGGATCGGGCATTGACCGCATGGGAGCGCATTGACCCGGTGCTCGCCGGGCTGGCCAAGCGACTTGAGGTCATCTCGCCGCTGGGGTGGACGCTGCTCGTGGCCGGCGCCGTGTCGTGGCTGATTGCGAAGCGACTCGGCTGGATCGAGTTCAGCTACATCGCTGCGGTATTCACCATCCTGCTCGGGCTGTCGGCGCTGTTCACCATCGGCCGACTGCGCCTCGAGGTTCGGCGCGAGGTGGATCCGCTGCGCGTTGTCGTCGGCGAGTCGGCGGCAGTGCGACTGGATATCACCAACCGTGCGCCCACCCCGCTGCTGCCGATCGGGATCGAGATGGCCGTGGGGTCCGCTGTGGCTCGCTACACGACGCCGATGCTCGTTCCCGGAGCCTCCCATGAGGAGCTCACCTTGATCCCCACGCAGCGACGTGGTGTTGTGCTGATCGGTGAGGTGAAGAGTCAGCGCGGAGACCCATTCGGGGTGTTCCGTCGGGAGATCGCCTGGACCGATTCGGTGGAGATGTTCGTCCACCCGCGGACGGTCCCACTGGAGCCGCTGGGATCGGGTCTCCTGCGCGACCTAGAGGGCAGAACCACCAACGAGATCTCGATGAGCGATCTCGCCTTTCATACCTTGCGTGAGTATGTCCCCGGTGACGACCGCCGCTATATCCATTGGCGGTCATCGGCGAAGGCCTCGGCCGCATCCGGCAGCGGCTCGTTTCTGGTGCGCCAGTTCTTGGACACCCGACGATCCCATGTCGCCGTCGTGGTGGATGTGAACCCAGCGGCTTACGCCGATCCGGAGGAGTTCGAGCTGGCCCTGTCCGCTGGTGCCTCGATCACCATGCGCGCAATCACCGATGAGATGGATCTCACCGTGCTGTGCGGTGAACATGCGGCGGTGCAGCCGGTTCCGCACGTTGCCCTGGACACATTCGCGCGTGCCGAGTTGAAGGCGTGGACCTTGGGCAAGGCCGCCGGTCGGCTGCTGAAGCTGGCGCCGGACGCGAGCGTTGTCGTGCTGATCACCGGCGGTCTGACCGACTTCACCGAGCTGAATCACGCCCGAGCGTTGCTTCCCTTCGAGGTCAACGCTGTCGCACTTCAGGTTCGCCTCGGGGCGACCCCACAGCTGAAACAGGTCGGACGGATGCCGCTCATCGGGATCGGTTCGCTCTCGGACCTGGCCCCGGTGCTGGCGAAGGGGGGCATCTCGTGAGAGTGCTCAGCCCCGATGCCGTGGGGACCAGCAGAACCCGGACGATGACGACCCGCCTGGTCGCGCTTCGCCCTTCGGCCACCGATCTTCTGGATTCGTCCTTCTTGCTGGTGCTGGTCCTCCTGGGTTTGCTCGGCTTCGCAACCTCCTTCGACTCTCCCCGCTATCTGGTACTCGGCCTACTCGGGACCGTCCTCGGGCTGCTGCTCGCTCACCTGAGCAATGTCTTGCGCTGGCATTGGACGGTGCCGCTGCTCGCCGCGGCTGCCTTGTACTTGATCCTGGGCGGTGCACTCGCTCTTCCCGACGGTCTCCTGGCCGGCTTCATCCCGTCGGTGGCAACCTTCAGCGCTTTGCTCTCGCTGCTGATCGGCGGGTGGAAAGAGTTGCTGACCACCCTGGCCCCGCTACCCGGCGATAGTGCCCAAGTTGTCTTGGTCTACCTCATCGGCCTCGTGGCCGGGGCAGCGGGCTTCAGCGTGGCCCGGCGCTCGCGGTCGACCTGGACGGCTGCCGTCATCCCCTTTGGAGTGCTGGCGGCGTCGATCCTGCTCGGCACCAACGATCCGGCGGCGGTGCTGGCCCAAGGTCTCGGATTCGCCGCAGTCTGCTTCGGCTGGCTCACCTTGCGGGCGCAACGTCGGCGACGCCTCGTCGGAACCGGCGCCGCGAACCTGGTGCGCGTCGGCCTGGGGATCGGTGTGCTGGTGGTGGCCATCGGTGGCGGCCTCGTGCTGGGGCCTGTCATCACAGGCGGCCAGCAGCCCGATCGCGTGATCCTGCGCAGCTACGTCCAACCGCCGGTCGAGTTGCCGAGCTACACCAGCCCGCTCGTCGGCTTCCCGAAGTACTCCAGCAACGTCCCCGAGCGCAAGCGCTTCTACGACGAGGAACTGGTGTCGATGACCTCCTCGGCTCCCGTTCCGTTGCTCCGATTCGAGGTTCTCGACTCCTACTCCGGCATCGCGTGGAGCGCGACTGCGGGGGGAGGCGGCAGTGCAATGACCGCCTTCCAGCGGATGGGGAGCAGCCTGCCGAACCAGCCCGCTGGCGGCATTGTCGAGGCCAAGGTCACCATCGCCGGTGCCTACGCGGCGATTCCCGAGCTGGCGCCGTGGGTGCCGAGTATGGGCCAGGCCAAGGCGATCAGCTTTGCTGGCGACAACGCTGCGTTCCATCTGCGCAGCTTCCGGTTCAACCTCTCCACCGGGCAGGGGCTGGTCCCGGAATCGCTACGCGCTGGCGACCAGGTACTGCTCAGTGGTGTGCCGACTCCCGAGATCGGAGAGGGTGAACTCGTCCCCGGCGGGACTCCCGCGCTGTCGAGTTCTGACTCCGATTTCATCGCCAGCTTCCTGGGCAAGCTGATTCCGGACACCAAGGCGTCCGCGGGGGCTCAGCTGCGGCAGGCGATGGCGAGCATGGCCAACGGATACTTCAGCGATGGCACCAAGCCGAAGGAGTTGAACCATGCCTCTGGACACGATCAGCGGCGCTTGGCGAACTTCCTCGCCGAAGACGATCTGATCGGTAGCGATGAGCAGTACGCGGCGACCCTTGGTTTGGTCGCGGCCCGGCTGGGGTTCCCGTCCAGAGTCGTCTTTGGGGCTGTCGTACCGGCCGGCGGAGTGGTGAAGGGCAAGGACGTCCATGCCTGGGTCGAGGTCCAGGTCGAGGGCGGCGGCTGGGCGGCGATCCCGCCGTCCAGTTTCATTCCGACCCGAAGCCCCGACGAGATACAGCAGAAGAAGAACCGAGACGCTGCCCCGACGATCGTGCCGCCGCCGAACCCGATCCGTCCGCCCTCGACCTTCGAGTCGTGGTTCGAGTTTGATCCCGGCCTGCTGGGGTCCGCCTCGGGCTGGGATCGCTTCCTGCAGGTGCTTCTGCTCATCCTGCGCTGGGTGGGCCCGCCGGTTGCCGCTATGGCGCTCATCGTCGGTGGAATCCTCGGGGCGAAGGCGCTTCGTCGTCGACGGCGACGTACCAAGGGGGCGGTGACGGCCCGAATCGCCGGCGGCTGGCGAGAGGCCATTGACCACGCACGAGACCTCGGCCACGTGGTGCCACTGGCCGCCACCCGCCAGGAGCAGGTTCTCGCCCTCGGTAGGGCGGAACTCGTCGATTTGGCTGTCGTCGCGGATCGGGCGATCTTCGGTCCTGGCGATCCCACCGAGGAGTCGGTGAATGCGTACTGGGAGCAGGTGGAGGCGGTACGAGCCCAGCTTTCTCAGACCGTTGGGCGCGGGCGTCGTTGGGTCGCCCGGCTGAGCCTGCGGACCTTGCTCCCGGCGAGATTGGCCGAGCGTGCCGACGGCCTCCGGCTGAGCGCACTGCCGTGGCGGCGCGGTGCGGTCGAGGTGACGCAGTGAGCGGGTCGAGCCTGCCTCAGTTCCCGGCCTTGTACTGGACCGCCCCGGTCGGATCCGGGAAGCGGGTGCTTCGTGGATTGCTTTCTGGGCTTGTGGTGCTTGCCGTGACGGCGACGGCTGCGGTGGCGATCGTGCTCGCTGCCGATCTGGCCGGGGACCCGGTGATGGTGCGGGGAGTCGTCGCCGGCTGCTTGGTCGTCGTGGCAGCAGTGGCAACGATCCTGGACTGCCTGGCCGGAGGCTGGCTTCCCGACGCGGTCGTGGGAACCCGGTTGGTCCGGGTCCAGGATGGCCGCGCGACTGGCATATCAGGACTGGGTCGGCTGGCCCTCGTCGGATTGCTGACTGCCGCAACTGCCGGACTGGCTACCCTCCTCCTCACCCTGATCGGGCGTGACCAAACAGGGCGCGTGTGGCTGGACCGGGCCACCGGCACCGCGATGATCGATATTCGTGCTGGCCGCAACGTGTTGGCGGATCCGGTGTCGGGTGCGGAACTGGAGCGGGCCCTGCGTCCGGAGGCGCCACCGCGACCGACTGTCGTCGAAGTGCGCGGCGGGAGCGGAGAGCTCAGGCCGGTGCCATTGGAGGTGCAGGACGCGCTGGCCGCGCTCCCCGGCGACATGGTGACGCCGGTTGGGTTCGGCTCGGCGTACCTCGAAGGCGGCCCGACCGTGATCAGCAGTATGCGCGCCTCCGCACCTCCACCGTTGCCCGCGCTGGCCTGGCTGCTGACCTTCGATACCGGAGAGAGCCATCGCCTGCACGGCACCGCGCTGATCGGACGACATCCGGTGGCTCACAGCAGCCATCGAGGGGCTGAGTTGGTCACGGTGGCGGATCCGTCAGCCACCATGTCGGGCACCCATCTGGCCATCACGGCCAACGACGTCGGGGTCTGGGTAGAGGATCTGGGCTCGACCAACGGCAGCGAGATTCGCTTGCCGAGCGGCCGGAAGGTGGCGTTGCCGGTCAGGGTCCGCACCCCGGTCGCGAAAGGCTCTCGGGTCAGACTTGGCGACCGCTGGATGACGGTGGAGAGGGCGCAGGAATGACTACGGTGAGCTGGGTGCCCGGCATCGGCTGGGCCGTCGTGACCAGGGACTTCGTGGTATGGCTGGCAGGGGAGGCCGAGCCCGATCTCGCTCAAGGGCTGTTCGCCCTGGAAGGCCCGGACGCCTTCGGTGACGCCGGTGATCTGCTCGCCGACCGGTCCTCGGGCTATGCTCTGCTTCAGCTGGGCCAGGCCCGGACCATCCAGCGCAGAGGTGGGATATCGGCCACGGCCTGGAGCCAGGACGGCACGCTCCTTGGCGACGACGTGGCTACAGCGGCGGGGGGGCGGATCGGGCCGGCGGTCGACGGTCCTGCGTTCCCGATCAGCCATGGGGTGGTGACCTGCGGCGCAGTGATCTGGGGCGCACCGCAGACCCGGGACTCACAGCCGCCGGCCGCCTCCGATGCGGTGGCATCGCAACCGCCGGGCTTCATCGACTCTGTCCCAGAGTGGGTCGCGCAGGCAGCCCCGAACCCATTCGCGGCGCTGTGGGGAGAGACCATGCGGCGGCCGGTCGAGGCCGCAGCCGTCCGCGTCGTGCGCAACTCCGATGCCGAACCCGGCGCAGAGGCTGTGCCGACGGCCAGACCGACCGACTCTCCGTCAGAGCTGTCCGCTCCGCCGATCAGCACCTCGTCGGTGCCGGCGAGACCCGTGCCATCGTCGACGGCGACCCTGATCGGCAGCGTTCTCGACTTGGAGGAGTCCGCGGGCGATTCCGACCACGGTGAGGTGATCGCACCGGATGGCCGGCATCTGCCGATCATGAGCACTGTGGTGATCGGACGGGCTCCTCGGCCACTGCCCGGCGCCGAATGCCAGCTCCTGCGGGTCGCCAGCCCCGAGCGTGGCATCTCTCGGAGCCATGTCGCGCTATCGGTGATCGATGGGTTGGTGCGGGCGAGGGATCTCGGCAGCAACAACGGCACCACCCTGGTGCGTGCCGGGGCTCGCAACCAGCTAGATACCGAGAGCTGGACGGCGCTGCGCGGCGGCGACGTGCTGGATCTGGGGGAGTCCGTCACCGTCCTCCTCAGGGGGCTGCCATGAGCCGAGTCGAACTTCGCGGAGAGGCGCCTGCCGCTGACGAACTCAGAGTTGAGTTCGCCGGTGAGTGGTACTCGCTCCATCCTGACCAGGTCTTCGTGATCGGCCGTGAGGGCGATCTGAGGATCGACGACAACCCCTATCTGCATCGCAGCTTCCTGCGTCTGCAACATGCCAGTGGCCTGTGGTGGCTGATCAACGATGGCAGTCGGTTGGCCGCGACGCTCAGCGACGTCGACGGCCGTGCGCAGTCGTGGCTCGCGCCGGGTGCGCACGTCCCGGTGGTATTCGGGCACATGTGCCTCACCTTCGCTGCGGGTTCTACGACCTACGAGGTCTATCTGTTCAGCGGTGCGGCACCATTCCTGCCGGGCAGCGAGTCGGCGACGCCGAACACCGGTGAATCGACGATCGGCGCAGTCCCGTTGACCCCGTCCCAGAAGCTGCTCATCTTGGCCTTGGCGGAGACGCGGTTGCGGCGCATCGGCTCGGGCGCTGTGGAGGTGCCGTCCTCCGGTGCTGCCGCGGCCCGCCTCGGCTGGGGGCTGACCCGGTTCACCCGGAAGTTGGACAACGTCTGCGACAAGTTCGACCGAATCGGGGTCGAGGGCCTGCGCGGTGGTGCGGACGGCTACGCCATCAACCGACGCGTCCGTCTTGTCGAATATGCCGTGACTTCCTTGCTGGTGACGGCGGCCGATCTGCCGCTGCTGGACCTGGAGGCCGCGGTGAACCGCGGCGCGATCAGTGATGGAGGGCCCACATGAAGCTCAAGCTGACAGTCGTTCGCGGCGGCAGGGCGCACAACTTGGTGGTGACCGCTGACGGTACCGCCAAGGTCGGCGATATCGCGGCGGCACTTTCCGCGGCCAATCCCGGGCAGCCTGGACCCGCAGTCGACCCCGGTTCGGTGACACTGCTCACTGCGGACGGGCAGCGCCAGCGGCTTCTGGATGCCGGGACGTCACTGATCGACTCTGGTCTCCGGTCCGGAACGAAGGTAGAACTCACCGCGAACCGCCAGGGCAACTCCTCTGACAAGGGTGGATCGGTTGCGGTCGTCCGGATCCTCAACGGGCCCGCGGCCGGCACGGAGATCCCACTCCCGGCAGGCTCTGCAACCGTGGGTCGGGTAGAGGGCAACGATGTCGTCCTTCGCGATGACCTGGTCTCGAAGAGCCACGCCCGGATCCAGGTCGGCGACGGAATCGAGATCATCGACCAGAACTCGGCAAACGGCGTTCTGGTCGGAGGTCAACGCGTCGGTCGAATCCGGGTGAGTCCTGACGATGTGATCACTCTGGGTGAGACCGAGATCGCCGTGCGTCTCCTCCGGAGCACCGGGGCGCCCTCCAGCAGCACCGATATCTCCTTCGTTCGCTCGCCGTCGGTTCTGCCCCGGGTAGAGCCGAGAGAGATCGACTTGCCCGCCGCACCAAAACCGCTGGACAAGCAGCGCTTCCCCCTGCTCGCGCTCGTCGCTCCACTGGTGATGGGGCTGGCGATGCTGGCGATCCCCAACACGGGCCGGACCGGACTCATCTTTGTCGCGCTCAGCCCGATCATCATGATCGGCACCTTCGTCGACCAGCTCATCCGCTCCAAGCGGCGCTACCGCCAGGATGTCTCCAACTTCGCTGAGAATCTGTCGCGAACTCGTGCCTCCTTGCAGGTGGCCCACAGTTCTGATCGGGCGAATCTCCTCACGGTCTACCCCAGTGTGGAGGACTCCTGGAATAGCGCCGTCAGGCTTGGCCCGGTGCTGTGGTGGCGGCGCCCTGAGCATCCCGAGTTCCTGCAGTTGCGCCTGGGCCTGGGCGACGTGCCTGCGTTCTCTGTACCGAAGCGCTCAGGTGCGGGGGACGGCGTTGCCGCGTACGAGCAGCAACTCAGCGAACTCGAGCAGGAGTTCGCAACGCTGAAGGATGTCCCCGTTATCGCGGATCTTCGCTCCTGCGGCTCCCTCGGCCTATGTGGAAGCCAGGAAATCCTTGCGGGGGTCGCTCGTGGTGTGGTGGTCGAGCTGATCAGCACTCACTCTCCTGCTGAGGTCTGTGTGGCTTGCCTGACGTCACGCAAGGCGACGCAGCGATGGAGTTGGCTGGAGTGGACGCCGCATACCTCGTCCCCTCACTCCCCGCTCGGGGACCTTCACCTGGCATCGGACCCGGCCACCGGCGCCACGCTGGTCGCTCGGATCGAGGAGCTGATCGATCAGCGTCTGGGTGTCGGGCGATCGGCCTCTCTTCGTGGCCCGCTGTACAAGGCGGAGCATCCAGAGCCGGCGACCGTACCGTCCGTGGTGGTTGTGGTGGATGATCCGCAAGTCGATCTGGCTCGGCTGACGCGAGTCGCAGAGCGCGGGCCCGACGCAGGCGTCTACGTCGTGTGGTGTGCCGCTTCGCAGGCGGGGCTTCCGGCAGCATGCCGCACTTTCCTCGAAGTCGATGCATCCGGATCCAGAACGGGCAACGTGCGTTGGGGTCGGGTGACCACGGCCGTTCAGGTGGAGACTGTGGATGCCGCTGTGGCTGACAAGTTGGGAAGAATGCTCGCTCCTGTGGTCGACGCGGGAGCTCTCATCGAAGACGCCTCGGACCTGCCAAAGGCGGTCTCTATGGTGTCGCTGACCGGGCAGGAACTCGCGAGTAGCGTGGAGGCTCAGGTCTCTCGTTGGCGGGAGAACCAGTCGATCATCGACCGGCGGGCGAATGCCCCGCTGACCCCACTCAAACACCCGGTGAGCTTGCGGGCTCTGGTGGGTCATGCCGGGACGGACAGCTTCGCCCTCGACCTTCGGAGCCAGGGACCGCATGCGCTGGTGGGTGGAACCACTGGCGCAGGCAAGTCCGAGTTCCTCCAGGCGTGGGTTCTCGGAATGGCCTCGGCCAACTCTCCAGACAGGGTGACCTTCCTCTTCGTGGACTACAAGGGTGGATCGGCCTTCGCAAAGTGCCTGGAGCTGCCGCATGTGGTCGGTCTCGTCACCGACCTGTCTCCGTATTTGGTGAGGCGGGCACTGACGTCGCTGCGGGCTGAGCTGCGATACCGCGAGCACCTTCTCAATAGCAAGGCGGCCAAGGATCTCGCTGAGCTCGAGAAGCGGGGCGATCCGGAGTGCCCACCGAGCCTGGTGATCGTGGTGGACGAGTTCGCGGCCCTCGTCGGTGAGGTTCCCGAGTTCGTTGATGGCGTCGTCGATGTCGCCCAGCGTGGTCGGTCTCTTGGGTTGCACCTGATTCTGGCCACTCAACGCCCGGCCGGTGTGATCAAGGACAACCTGCGAGCGAACACCAATCTGCGAGTTGCGTTGCGAATGGCTGACGAGCACGACTCTGTCGATGTGCTCGGGGAGAAGACGGCGGCTTTCTTCGACCCGGGTACCCCAGGCCGGGCGGCGGCGAAGACCGGTCCCGGGCGGGTCGTTCAGTTCCAGGCTGCCTACCCCGGAGCCAAGACTCCGGCGACGGCGATCACCGCTCCGGTCGACATCGTTGAGATGAACTTCGGAGCGGGTGTCGCCTGGCAGGTTCCCGAGCGCAAGGTGAACCTCGACGATCTCGACACCGATATCGAGCGTCTGGTGGCGACAATGTCCAGTGCAGCGCGGGGGGCGGCGATCCCGAAGCCCCGAAAGCCCTGGCTGGAGGCGCTGGCAAGCGCCTACGACCTTGGCAAGCTGGATCAGCGACGCGACAGCGAACTCGCCCTCGGTGTGCTCGACGAGCCGAGCAGCCAAGAGCAGCGCGTCGAGTACTTCCGACCCGACGATGAGGGGAACATCGCCTACTACGGGGCAGGTGGTTCGGGAAAGACGACCGCGCTTCGCTCGTTGGCGCTCGCCGCCTCGATCACCCCTCGCTCCGGGGGTGTGCACATCTACGGAGTGGACTACGCCGGCGGGGGCTTGAGCCTGCTTGAACCGTTGCCGAATGTCGGTTCGATCATCGACGGTGGCGACGACGAGAGGATCGGCCGGCTGTTCCGATGGCTGCGCGAGGTCGCCGATGAACGACAGGCGCGCTACTCCATGGCCAAGGCGTCGACGTTGACGGAGTACCGGCGAAGCACCGGCAATGAGCAGGAGCCCCGCATCCTCGTTCTCGTCGACGGCATCGGCGCCTTCAAGGCCGACTATGAGGGCTCCGCCGACAGACTCGCGGTGCTCGCGATCTTCCAGCAGCTGCTGGTGGACGGCCGCGGCGTGGGGATCCACTTCGCGGTATCGGCCGACCGGCCGGCGGCCGTGCCCGCGTCGCTGGCAACCTCTTTCCAGCGGAAGGTCGTCTTGCGGCAGACCGATGATGACGGCTACCGCTACCTGGATCTGCCCCGCGACGTGCTCTCTCCGACGTCGCCACCGGGCCGGGCGATGCAGGTGGGGAAGCCGCAGGAGCTTCAGCTGGCGATTCTGGGCGACAACATCAACGTCGCCTCCCAGTCGCGGACGATAGAGCAACTGGGTGAGTTCCTGGCGACAATCGACCGGCCGATGCCACACCAGGTCCGCGCACTGGCCAGTGATATCCCGGCATCGACGATGCCCGCCGTCGACGGTACTGAGCCGGTGCTTGGAGTAGCCGACGAGACCCTGCAGCCCGTCGGGTTCAACCCGATCGGCCCCGCCATCATCTGGGGGCCGGCACAGTCCGGACGTACCAATGCCCTTCACTGGTTCGCCGAGTCGCTGCGGGCGTGGCGCCCCGACTTGCCGCTGGTGCATCTTTCCGCACGGCGTTCGCCGTTGTCGGAGTTGAGCCTATGGACGACGAGCGCCCAAGGACTCGACGCCTGCGAGAAGCTCCTCGAGCGGGTCAAGCCGATTCTCGCCGAGGAGAACAGTTCAGGCGAGCCGCTGATGGCGATGCTCATCGAGGGCTATCCGGAGTTTCTCTCGACACGCCTGGAGTCCGCTCTCGTCGAAGTGGTGAAGGCTGTGCGTGGCAACCAGCACATTCTGATCGCCGAGGGGGAGGCCAGTGCGTGGAACAGTTCCTGGCCATTGCTCATGGAGGTCCGCAATGCGCGATGTGGACTCATGCTGCAGCCGGACTACACCGATGGCGACTCCATTCTTCGCACACCCTTGCCGAGGTTCAAGCGAGGTGAGCCGCCTGCCGGGCGTGGCTATTGGATCCGGTCTGGAAAGGCCGTGAAAGTGCAGCTTCCGCGGGTGGAATCATGATGGTTCGCGGTTCCCATCGACATCGGCCTTCGGCATTGATCTACTTGGCTCAGCAGTGACCCAGCGATGAGCCAGAAAGGCGGGCGATAGTGAGTTCGACACCTGACTTGAAAATCGTCGACGACGATATTCAAGCGCTCCATCGCGATCTGAAGACCGTGGCAGACGCCTTTGCTGAGGACACCCACGTCGCCGACGATATTGGCGGCGCGCTCGGGCATGCGGGGCTGGCGAAGAAGTTCGCCGATTTCTCCGAGTCCTGGCGAGTGAACCGGGAGCGGATGCAGAAGAACATCAACGAGCTGGCCGATCAGATGGGCAACATCAAGCTGGCCACGGACGAGGTGGATACCCGGCTGTCGGAGAACGGGCCTTCTGCCCCACAACGCGATGGCACGGCCACTTCGCCCAGTTCGGACGCGCCGCTGCCACCATCGCCCACCCACAATTCGGGTCTCACGGGCACTGGCGGCAACGATGCGGCGACAGCGCCGTCCGCCCCGTCCTCGGGCGCTTCGATACCGGGACAGGCCGTGCCGGCTGACCCAGCCGCGACCGATCCGACGCCCGCTGAGGCCCTGGCGGCCGCAGAGCCGGTGGTCCGGGTCGGGGATGACGGTGATTTCTACGCGGCGATGACTGTCGGTGGAGCTTCGGCGGCCGGGGCCACTGCCACGCTGATGGCGCTCTACAAACTGTGGGACGCGCATCGGGCGCAGCTGCAGGGACAAGGGGCGCCGACCTCGGAAGCGGGTCAGGCCGACGCCAGAACTCGACTGCTGGCCGGTTTGCAGGAGCTGTCCAGCGGCGGCCGCGATGTCAGCGTCGAGCTCGTCTCGGACGGCCGCTCACCGGATCACATCTCCGCGATCCTGAAGGGCGAAGACGGCAGCGTCAGTGTCGTGGACCTGTCCGAGCAAGCCGCCGCGGATCCCGTCGACCAGGCGGTCGCAGCTGACCCGGATCTCTCGCCGACTGCTGACCCCGGGACGGACCCCGGTGATTCGCCAACACAGCCCGGGCCCGGTGGCGTCTCTAGCGATGGTGGTGGGGCCCCCGGAGATGGCGGCAGTGGCCAATCCGCAGGGTCGCCAGCTGCGGACCTTTCTCAGATTCCCGATCCTCCTGGTGTCGAGGCGCCAGCCGGCGGTGGTGCAGCTGCTACTTCGGGTTCGGCTTCGTCGGAGCTCGGCGCTGGCGGTACCGGCTATTCGGGTCCGGCCCAGCCTGGTGGGCTCCCTGACGTCTCGATCGCGCCTGAAGCGTCCGCTGCATCGAGTGTCGATCAGGGCACTGAGTTGCCGCACGCCTCATCCTCGACCGCGGCGATGGGGATGGCCGGCATGGGGGCGATGTCGATGGCGGGGAGGGGAGGCCAGGCCGCCGCACCGGCCCCGGCTCGGAGCCAGGGCGAGCCGCTGCGCAAGGTACCCGAGTCCAGCGATGACGAGTCGGCGAAGGGGAAGGACCGATGAGTAGACCAACCGATTGGTCGGCTGCGGGCTGGGATCGAGATCCGGTGCCGGGTGACTCGGCTGCGGTGGCAGGCGCCGCCGCCAAGTACCGCAAGACCGCCGAAGCGGTAGGCACAGCCATCGCCAATCTCGATCGAGTCGACGCGGCGAACATGACGGGGCAGGCCATCACCGCCGTACTGGACCGGATCAAGACCGTCCGGGGCCAGCTGGACAGTGTCGAGGGGCGGGTCGCTGGTGCCGCATCGGCTCTGGAGGGGTACCACCCGGAACTCGCCGCCGCTCAGAGTGAGTCGCTGGCCGCACTCCACGAGGCCGAAGTGCACCGTTCCGCGGAGCGGCACGCCGCGCGGGTGGCCAATGATGCCGCCAACCGGCACAACCTCTCTCACGATCCGGTCGAGAAGGCCGATGCGAAGGCGGATTACGACCGGGCCTGCGGTGATCTCGATCGGGCGAGCCACGACCTGTCCGCGGCGCGGGCTCGGATCCAGCGTGCCATCGACCAGCGTGATGAGGCCGCCAAATCGGCGGTCAACCAGCTGTCCGCGATCGAAGACCAGAGCCCGGTCAAGGACACTTGGTGGGACAAGTTCAGCGATGCGTGTGGGAAGGCGGCCGACTGGATCGAGAAGAACCTCAAGCCGCTGCTGGACAAGCTGGCCAAGGTCTTGGATATCGCCTCCATCGTCTGCACGGTGCTGGGTGTCATTCTGAGCTTCACTCCGCTGGCCGGCGTTGGCTTTGCATTGCTGGGGGCAGCCAATGTGATCGGCATGGTGTCGATGGGGCTCGCCGCGTTCAGCACGGTGATCGTCGGCTTCATGAAGGCGGCCGGCGGGCGGCAGAGTTGGGGTGCGTACCTCGGCTCGGTCGCGTTGTTCGCCGGGACGATGGTGGCTAAGCGGTTCCTCAAGAAGGGATTCAAAGAAGGTGCCTTCGCGGGCCTGACGAAAATCGCGAAGGTGGCCAAGACCGGTGTGATCCGATCGGTGGTCACCAAGATCTGCAACAACGAGATCAAACTCACTCCTCTGATCAAGTTGGGTGCGAGCAAAGCCGCCGGTGCCGTGGTGAGCGGCGTGAAGGCGGCCGGCTCCTGGGCCTACGAGAACCTGGTGAAGCCAGTCTCCACACCGCAGCAGATGCCGCAGCGCTACGTCCGGCACGAGACCTGTGGGGGAGGTTCCGGCGGACGTGGATTCGCCGGAGCCGGTGGTAGTGGCGGCAGCATCGGAGGCTGGTGATCGGGATGGACCGAGAAGGGACGAAATGAGCGCTCGAACGTACGCCTTTATCACGCCGCCAGGCTGGCTGCGCCTCAACCTCCGGGGAGAGCCGGGGCCTCAGGCGAAGCGATTCGCCGAGGTCGTCATGGCGGGCTACCCGATGGACAGCTCGGCGGCTGCGCGGGCCTCTGTGGTGCGCTCCATCACCGAGCTCGCAACCTCAGCCAAGGCCGACGGCGTGCTCGATCTGGTTCTGCCGGTGAAGGTGGTGGACGGTTCGACCGCTAATGCCAGTTTCGCCGTCACCGCCTTCGACACCGACGCACTCGACCCGCTGGATGTCATCTCCGGGATCGCGGCGCAGGACAGCACCGCTGAACTCATCGAGGTCGCCGACTTGGTGGCCTTGCGCACCGTCGCTGAGGAGGCCGTTGACGCCTCGGCCGCTCGCGCCGAGATTGTCGCCATGGCCCGAGCCGCTGGGGGGGTGGATTCTCCCGCCGGCGAGCCGGAGCCCTCGCTTCCTGAGCTCACCTCTCGCCGGGTGCGTTATTTCATCGGCCACCCGGATCGGCCGGGAGACTGGATCATCGCGATGGTCTCGGTGGTTCAGGCGGACAATCCGTCCTCGCGCCAGTTCAGCGACACCATGATCGAGCTCTTCGATCAGGTCATCCTCACCTTCAGGTTCCAGGAATGAACGCAATCCAGATCAGCTACCGTGACGATCTCTGGATTCGTCCCGATGAGCCTCGGGAGAGCCTGACCGAGCGTCTGGCGAATGCTCCAGGCGACTGGACGCTCGAGCAGCTGCTGCACATCCTCGATCTGGCTGGCACGGCGCCAGCCTTCGCGTCGGACTCGGAACGCTTCGTGCTGGTGGCCGAGGACCACTCCTGGTTCCTCCTCGAGGTGAATCTGCTCGTGGAGGAGTCCGCGTCCCCACTCGACACGGATGACGACTTCGCCGGCCTGAATGCCGAGGAGTTCGCCATCCCGGGAGTCGGAGCGGGATATCGGTTGGTGAGCATGGAGGCTGCCGGCCAGTGGGAGGGTGCCCCCGAAGCGAGTTCGGAGTTGCTGATCCCGCGATTGCATTACTTCCTGCGGCCCATCTTTGATGAGGCGTCGTGGCTTCACGCCACCGTCCCAGTCCCCGACCCACTCGACCTGCCGACAGTGGCGACCCTGGTTGAGGAGCTGCTCAGTGGTGTGAAAGCAGCTCGGGACTAGGTTCCCATCGACGAATGCCGCGCCGGCCTCCAGACTAGAGGCGACCTGGACCGACAAATGATTCACCGAGATTTGACAACGAAAGGAATGAGGGCACATGGCCAACATCAATGTCTCGTATGAGCGGATGGCCGAGGAAGCGCGAAACCTGCGCAGCGCCAAGGACTCGATTCACGATCAGCTGCGCACCCTCGCGCAGAAGATTCAGACGCTGGTCACCGATGGTTTCGTGACTGATTCCGCTTCGGTGAAGTTCCACGAGAACTACCAGCAGTTCACCACGGCCACGACCAATGCTGTGGCAGCGCTGGACGACATTGCTGCGAATCTCGACAACACGGCGCGAGTCCTGCAGGAGACCGATCAACAGCTTGCCGGCCAGTAGTTTCTGGATGCTGGCGGCAGGTGACTGCCGCCAGCAAAGCCGGTGTATGTGAGCGGGGAGGCCGTCCGGCCGTCCCCGATTCTTGCGTCGGCGTGATGCGATAATGCCGATGCATAAGTGAGGGGAGTGCAAATCGCGATGAAGTGCAGCATCTGTGGTCACGAAGGCCGCGCTGGCGCCATCGCCTGCTCGCGTTGCGGGGCACCGATGAACCAGGGTGCGCCGGAGCCGGAGGTGGACGACCGGACGACCTTGCGCTCGATCGCGGCGCAAGTCCCTGTGCAGTCCGCACTAGCGCCCGTCATCCCAGAGCCGACACCGGCCGACCTGAGTCCGGTCTCCTCGGCCGTCCCTGATCCGGCCTGGTTGGGCTATGCAGCCGGAGGAGAGCAGAACTACCGGCCCGCCGCGTCGTTGCAGGCCGCAGTGTTGTCCACCCTGCCGGCTTCCGTCCAACGGCTCAAGGTCCTGGCCTTCGTCATGGCCGGCCTGGGGCTGGTCAGCCTGATCCAGGCGACGACCACTCTCGGTTCCAGGGCCGGAATTCAGGCAGTTGCAGCGATTGTGGGGATCGTCTTGTACATCGTCCTCGCATTCCAGGTGCAGGCCCGGAAGAATTGGGCCCGGATCGTGATCGGGGTGTTCGCGATTCTTGGCGGCGTCGGCAACCTGTTCACCCTGATCTCCAGTCTCGGGGTTCTCGCGCTTCTTCAAGGCATGATCGGCAGCAGCTACGTCGTGCCGATCGTCTTCGGCCTGATCTTGGTCGTGGTAGGCGAAGTGCTCCTCATTCTGGTGGCCGTCAACGCCTTCCACCGCGACACCGTGACCTGGTGTGCGCCGGTGCCGCCGCCGGTGCCGCTGCCGCCCAGCTAGCCAAGGCTCAGCGAGTGCGCACCGCGCTCGTCGCGCAACTCGGGCATCATCGGACGGTGCGGTCGGAACTCAGGCGGCCTCGCGGCGCTTCACCCAGGCGATCACCTGGTAAGTGACCGGCAGCATCACGGCTTCGACGGCGACCTTGTAGATCCAGCCGACCAGGAAGAAGTTCAGCAGGGACGGCCACGGCAAGGCCTCGCCGCCGAGGAAGTTCCCCAGGATGCTCCACGCGATCAGGCTGAAGACCGCGGTATCGGCGAGTTCGCCGACCACTGTGGAGGTGATCAACCGCACCCACAGTCGCTTCTCGCCCCAGCGCTCCTTGATCCTCACCAGCACCAGTGCATTCAGCAACTGGCCCGCCAGGTAGCCCAACAAGCTGGCCACGACGAAGCGGGGGACGACACCGAGCACCGCATGCCAGGCATCCTGGTTCGGCCAATCCGGGGAGGGTGGAGCGATATCGACGATCACGAAGGTCAGCGACATCACCGCGGCCAGCACGAAGCCGGTGATGATGGTGCGGTTGGCTCGGCGCAGGCCATAGGCCTCGGCCAGCACATCGCCCAGCACATAGGTCAGCGGGAACAAGATCGCGCCACCGTCGGTCAGGATCGGCAGAATCGGAAAGCCGCCCACCGTCCATTCCGGACCGAACGCGATGACCTTGGTAGCTCCGATATTCGAGATCAGCAGCATCCCGACGAAGGCGGCGACCACCAAGTCGTAGACCGAGCGGCTCGCACGGGTCTCCAGCGTCGTCAGTTCAGGCACGAGTGCGGAGTGTAGTCGGCGTCCGGGTTGCCCAGCGACCTCGGCTCGACCGAGCTTCGGGCGGCGTGCGCAGACCCGACACTCGATCCGCACTGCGGCTCGCGACCAGCGGTGCCGAGTGGCAGGCTAGGGGTATGAGCGACTTTGACGAAGAAGTCCCAGACGAGGCCGAACAGCTCGACCAGCTGCAGCCCGAGGAGACCTTGCTCGATCGCGGCGTCTCGGACGTGCTCGATGAGGGCTACGTCAGCGCCGAGAACTGGTCACCTGCCCAAGGCTTCGGCAACACCGCAGCCGAGATGCGTCAGGGCGAGACGCTCGAGATACGGGTCGGGCAGGAGTTGCCGGAGAGCGCCGAGCCTGGCGAACCGTGGCACCCCGAGCCGGGGGAGCGACGCCAGGTGGGCGCCGAGCGCGCCGGACGCCTGGTCGCAGCCGGCGGCGGTCTCGACGGGGAGGACACTGAGGCACAAAGCATCGGCCGGGACGTCGGCATCGACGGAGGTGCGGCTACCGCAGAGGAAGCCGCCGTGCACATCATCGATGACCTTGACGATGACCAAGCCTGACCCGCAGCGGCTCGATCCGCGCTACCCGCCGATCGAGCCCTACCTGACCGGACGGCTTGAGGTCGGCGATGGCCACAACCTCTACTTCGAGGAAGTCGGCAACCCTGAGGGCAAGCCGGCCGTCTTCGTCCATGGCGGGCCGGGTGGTGGTCTGGTGCCCGACTACCGGCGCTTCTTCGACCCGGAGCGCTACCGGGTGATCCTGTTCGATCAGCGCGGCTGCGGACGTAGCACGCCGCACGCGTCCGCTCCGGACGCCGATTTGAGCACCAACACCACCTGGCACCTGGTTGCCGACCTGGAGAAGCTGCGCGAGGACCGCGGCGTCGACAAGTGGCTGGTCTATGGCGGCTCGTGGGGCAGTTCGCTCTCCCTGGCCTACGCCGAGGCGTACCCGCAGCGGGTCACCGAGCTGGTCCTGCGCGGCATTTTCACGCTGCGCCGCAGCGAGCTCGACTGGTACTACAACGGCGGTGCCGGCAATATCGCCCCGGAGTGGTGGCGCAGCTTCGAAGCGCCGCTGCCACCAGGCTTCAGCGGTGATCGGATCGCCAAGTTCAACGAGTTGCTCTTCGATCCGGATCCGGCCATCCATCTGCCGGCGGGAATCGCGTGGACGACCTGGGAGGCGGCGACCTCGACGCTGGAGTTCGATCCGGCCCACGTCGAGGAGTTCTCCGACCCGTCGTTCGCGTTGGCGTTCGCCCGAATCGAGAACCACTACTTCCACAACGCAGGCTGGCTCCGCGAGGGCCAGTTGCTGGAAGAGGTCGACAAGATCCGGCACATCCCTGGAGTGATCGTTCAGGGCCGCTATGACCTTCCCTGTCCGATCACCACCGCGGACGCGCTGCACAGGGCCTGGCCGGAGGCCGACTATCACGTCGTCCTGGCCGGGCATGCGGCCGGGGAGCCGGAGATCGCACAGCAGTTGGTGGCCGCGACCGACCGGTTCGCCGCCAACTGGCCGCTGGCCTAGCCGGGCTACGATTGGCATCTGACCTTTCCAGGAGGACGCGCTGAACCAGCCGCAGGAGTCGACCGCAGAGCGTCGAGTCGCCATCCCCGTTTCGATCAACATGGTCTCTGTGCTCGGCCCACGAGATGAGTTCCTTCGCATCCTCGAAGCCGGGCTGGATGCGGACATCCATGTCCGCGGCAACCAGATCACCTTCTCCGGCTCACCCGAAGAGGTGGCCCGGGCAGCCGACGTGCTCACCGAGCTGATCACGATCGTCCGCACCGGCCAGGGGCTGGCGGCCGACACCGTCGAGCGGGTGCTGGGAATGGCCGGCGAAGAGGTGAGCCCGGCGGAGGTACTCACCCAGGACATCTTGTCCAGTCGCGGCAAGACGATTCGTCCCAAGACGCTCAACCAGAAGCGCTACGTCGACGCGATCGACGCGCACACGGTGGTGTTCGGGATCGGCCCGGCCGGCACCGGCAAGACCTACCTGGCGATGGCCAAGGCCGTCCAGGCACTGCAGGCCAAGGAAGTGAACCGGATCATCCTGACCCGTCCGGCGATCGAGGCCGGCGAGCGGCTCGGCTTCCTGCCGGGCACCCTCAACGACAAGATCGATCCCTATCTGCGTCCGCTCTACGATGCGCTGCACGACATGATCGACCCCGAGTCGGTGCCGCGGCTGCTCACTGCCGGCACCATCGAGGTGGCTCCACTGGCCTATATGCGCGGGCGGACCTTGAACGACGCCTTCATCATCCTCGATGAGGCGCAGAACACCTCGATGGAACAGATGAAGATGTTCCTGACCCGGCTCGGCTTCGGGGCCAAGATGGTGGTCACCGGCGACGTCACCCAAATCGACCTGCCTGGTGGCACGAAGAGCGGTCTGACCATGGTGGAGGAGATCCTCGACGGGGTCACCGACATCGCGTTCTGCCGGCTGACCAGCCATGATGTCGTCCGGCATCGGCTGGTCGGACGGATCGTCGCCGCCTACGACCGATTTGAGGCGACGTTGCCCCAGCCCAGGAGGAACTGATGATCGAGCTGAACAACGAGTCCGGAGAGGCTGTGGACGCTTCCCGGCTGACCCAGCTGGCGACCTTCGCCCTGGACGCGCTGCGGATCCATCCGGAGGCCGAGTTGTCGATCCTGCTGGTCGATGAGGACACGATGAGCGCTTACCACGAGCGGTTCATGGGCGAGCCGGGGCCGACCGACGTGCTCAGCTTTCCGATGGACGAACTGCGCGAGCCGGAGCCGGACGAGGAGCCGCCGCTGGGGCTGCTGGGTGACATCGTCTTGTGCCCGAAGGTGACCGCCGCCCAGGCGGCGAGCATGGGTCGCACTCCCGAGGAAGAGGCCGACTACCTGTTGATCCACGGCCTGCTCCACCTTCTCGGCCACGACCATGCCGAGCCCGACGAGAAGAAGGTCATGTTCGACCTCAACGACAAGATCATCGCCGCCTGGACGGCCAGCCGCGGCTGAGTCTCAGGCGACCACGGGCCGCGGTGCGGGCCCGCCACGTCGGCTGGGGGAGTCCTGGACGCTGCGCCAGGCTGCACTCAGCCGGCTCATCGCATCGGTGACCACCTCGGCCGGGTCCTTGTAGGGCAGGCGGACGAAGCTCTCCAACCCGTGATGCAGTGCGAACTGTGGCCCGGGGCTGAGCAGCAGGCCGAAATCGCGTGCTTCGGCGGCCAGTTGGCGTGAACGTGGCTCGGGTAGCTGTACCCACAGGCTCAAACCGCCGGCCGGGACCGTCCAGCGTGCGCCGGGGATAGCGGCTGGAAGCGCCTCGAGCATCGCCTGCCGGGAGGCGTGCAGGGCGGCGCGTGTCTCCGGATGCAGACCCGGCCGGGCCTTCAGCAACTCGGCCAGCGCCAACTGCTCGATGATCGGCGCACCCAGATCGTCGGCGATCCGTGCCTGTAGCAGCCGGGGGAGTAGCGTCCGCGGCACCCGTAGCCAGCCGATCCGCAGTCCGCCCCAGTGTGACTTCGATGAGCTGCCCACCAGGATCGTCCGGGCCAGGTGGGCGGCGAAGGGGAGCGGCCGAACGACGTCGTCGAGCTCGACTTCGAGGATCGTCTCGTCCACGATCGCCACCGTGCCGGCTCGGCGCAGTGCGGCCGCCAGGTGCTCCCGATCGGCGTCGGTCATCAGTGCCCCGGTCGGGTTGTGGAAGTCCAAGATCAGCTGGGCGGCCACCGGCCGAGTGGCAGCGATAGTCCTGGTTGCTGCCTCCAGATCCCAGCCATCGGGCTCCACCGCGACCGGGATCAGCCGGGCACCGCAGCGGCGGGCGGCGTCGACGGTGTTCGGATAGGACGGGCTTTCCACCAGCATCGGGTCGCCCGGACGGGTCAGTGCGCGCACTGCCAGGCTCACTCCGGACAGTGCCCCGCTGACCACCAGCACCTGCTCGGCGTCGGTGGGCAGGCCGCGCTGTTCGTAGCGCTGTGCAATCAGAGTGCGTAGCTCGGGTAGCCCGGCGGTCGCATAGCCGGTGCCGGCCAGAAAGCTGGGCAGCTGCTGGAGGGCTTTGGCATAGGCGTCGGCGGTGCCGGCGGGCGCTCGGCTGGCGGCGCAGGTGAGGTCGAGCAGTTCCTCGCCGGACTCGTAGCCGGGAAGGAGCGCGCCGCCGACGCCGACCCGACCACGACCCAGCGGCAGCGTGGCCACATGTCCAGAGCCCTGCCGCGCGGAGAGGAACCCGTCCTCGACGAGCAGCGAGTACGCCCTGGTCACCGTGGTCCGGCTGAGTCCGAGCGCCTCGCAGAGCCGCCGCTCACTGGGCAGCGCCTGACCGCTGGGCAGGCGTCCGTCGGCGATCACCAAGCGCAAACCGTCGGCCAGCCAGCGGTAGGCCGGGACGTCCGGATCGCGCGAGCCCAGCAATCCGGCGAGTCGGGCGAGTCCGATGCTGGGTAGTGCCACCAGGCCACCTTCTTCCAATTGGCTCTTTTTTGCAATGCCAATCTCCGTGATCCTTGACACATGTCCCGTAGAGTCCGCTCGTCCGTCGCCCTCGCCGATCTCGGTCCTCTCGCCCAGCTGCGAGCCGGCAAGCTGGCGCGGAGGCTGCCGCAGCTGCTGATCGGCCTGTGGCTGTACGGCTTCGCGATGGCCATGTTCATCCGTAGCGGCCTCGGTCTGGATCCCTGGGACGTGTTCCACTCCGGTCTGCAGCGCCTGCTCGGGCTCTCCTTCGGCACGGTCGTGATCGCGGTGGGCTTCGCCGTGCTGCTGCTGTGGATCCCGTTGCGGCAGTGGCCCGGTCTTGGCACCATCGCGAACGCGGTGGTGATCGGGCTGGCCGCCGACGCGACGTTGGCGCTGATCCCGCAGGCTACCGACTGGCGAGTGTCCTGGACCCTGCTGATCGGCGGGCTCCTGCTCAACGGGCTGGCCGGTGGGCTCTACATCGGCTCCCAGCTCGGCCCCGGCCCTCGGGACGGGCTGATGACCGGCCTGGCCCGGCGCACCGGCTGGTCGCTTCGGCTGGTGCGTACCGGCCTGGAGCTGTCGGTGCTCGCGATCGGCTGGCTTTTGGGCGGCGCCGTTGGGATCGGCACCGTGGTCTACGCGCTGGCCATCGGGCCGCTGGTGCAGTTCTTCCTGCCGCTGGTGATGGTGCGGCTGGACGAACAGCCGGCTGAGCGGGATACGGCCGCCGAGCCCGCTCAGTGCTGATCGGGCTGTGGGCCGGTAGGATGGGCGTCCACCAACCCGGACGAGGCGTGTGAGCACCCTTTGACCCAGAATGACTGGATCCTGGCGGCGGTAGCCGCCCTCAGTGTGGTGTTGGCCGCGCTCCTGACCGCAGCCGAAGCCGCCCTGGCCGGCGTCTCCCGCGCTCGTGCGGAGAGCCTGATCGACGAAGGACGCCCCGGCGGACGGCGGTTGCTGCTGATCGCCCAGGATCCGGCGCCGGCCTTGAACAGCTCGCTGTTCGGTCGGATCCTGTTCGAAGTGGTGGCCACGGTGAGTGTCGGCTGGATCTTCTTCTCCCACTTCAGCCAACTGTGGGAGCAGCTCATCTACCCGGTGTTGGCGATGGTCTTGGTCTCGTTCATCATTTTGGGCGTCGCGCCGCGGACTCTCGGACGCCAGCACTCCGATGCGGTGGCACTGGCTGCGGCCGGCCCGCTGAGCGTGCTCTCGGTCGTGTTCGGCCCGGTGTCCCAGTTGATGATCCTGATCGGCAACGCACTCACCCCCGGCAAAGGCTTTGCCGAAGGCCCGTTCACTTCCGAGGCCGAACTGCGTGAGCTCGTCGACATCGCCGAGGCCCGCGAACTGATCGAAGCCGACGAACGCAAGATGATCCACTCGGTCTTCGAACTCGGCGACACGATCGTCAAAGAAGTCATGGTGCCGCGCACCGAGATGGTCTACATCGAGCGCACCAAGACCGTCCGGCAAGGGGTGTCGCTGGCCTTGCGGTCGGGCTTCAGCCGAATCCCGGTGATCGGCGAGGACGTCGACGATGTCGTCGGCATCGTGTACTTGAAGGACATGATCCGGCGGATGTACGACAACCCGCAGGCGCAGACCTCCGAGGCGGTGGCCACCCTGATGCGTCCGCCGACTTTCTGCCCGGACTCCAAGCCGGTGGACGAGTTGCTGCGCGAGATGCAACTGACCCGTAGCCATGTGGTGATCGTGGTGGACGAGTTCGGCGGCACCGCAGGACTGGCCACCATCGAAGATGTCTTGGAGGAGATCGTCGGCGAGATCGTCGACGAGTACGACCAGGAGTTGGCTCCGGTCGCGGAACTGGGTGACGGGCGGTTCCGGGTTTCGGCCCGGCTCGGCATCGAGGACCTCGGCGAGTTGTTCGGCCTCGACGTCGACGACGATGATGTTGACACCGTGCTCGGGCTGATGGCCAAGCAGCTGAACAAAGTGCCGATCCCCGGTTCGGTGGTGCGCTGGGAAGGCATCGAGCTCACCGCCGAGCGCGGTAGTGGACGGCGTCACTCGATCCAAACCGTCCTGGCTGCACTGGCCGCTGACGATGACGACCCGGCCGCAGAGGCTGCCGCGAAGCTGGCCGCGGAGTCAGCCAGGAGGAATACATGAAATCTGGCTTCGCCTGCTTCGTCGGACGTCCCAACGCCGGCAAGTCGACGCTGACCAATGCCCTGGTCGGCACCAAGATTGCGATCGCATCGGCCAAACCACAGACCACCCGGCATGTGGTGCGGGGGATTCGCAACACCGCCGACTCCCAGCTGATCCTGGTCGACACTCCCGGCCTGCACCGTCCACGCACGCTGCTCGGGGAACGGCTCAACGATCTGGTCTACCAGACCTGGTCGGAGGTTGACGTGATCGGAGTGTGCCTGCCCGCCAGCCAGCGGATCGGCCCGGGCGATACCTACCTGGTCGCCGAGATCGCCAAGCTCGACAGGGTGCCGAAGCTGGTCGCTCTCGCCACAAAATCCGACCTGGTCAGCAAGGCACGGCTGGCCGAGCACCTGGTCAAGATCGCCTCACTGGAGGAAGAACTCGGCATCCGGTGGGCAAGCGTCATTCCGGTGTCCGCGCTGACCGGCGATCAGGTGGACGAGGTTGCCGACGAACTGGTCGCACTGCTGCCTGAGGGACCCCAGCTCTATCCCGACGACGCTGTCACCGACGAACCGACCGAGACCCGGATCGCTGAACTGATCCGCGAGGCCGTGCTCGAGGGTGTGCGCGACGAACTGCCGCACTCGGTGGCGGTGATCATCGACGAGATGGGTCAGCGCGAGGGCCGTCCGGAGGATCGTCCGCTGTTGGACATCTTCGCCTCCATGGTGGTGGAGCGGGATTCCCAGAAGGGGATCATCATCGGCCATCGCGGTGAGCGGCTGAAGGCCGTCGGCACCGCCGCCCGCGTCCAGATCGCTGAACTCGTCGGAATGCCGGTCCATCTGGACCTGCATGTGAAGGTGCTGAAGGACTGGCAGCGCTCCCCGAAGTACTTGGATCGGCTGGGCTTCTAGGCGTCCAAAAGCTGCGGCGACCTTTGCCAAGGGCCGGCTGTTGTGACAACATGACTGACATGTTGTGGGCGCGACTCCTGCTCGTTCGCCGCAGCGAGGCCTCGAAGATCTGATCAGGCCTCCTCGCTGCGGAGTTCGTCACGCGCCTGGCATTCAGCCCGCACAGCGAGGATCCCATGACCACCAACATCTTCTCTTTCTCCACGCGTCCGCAGTCTGCGCTGACGCAAAGCCCGTCCCCGATGCCGTATCAGCGCTACCACGCCTTTCAACCGGTGGACGTTCCCGACCGCACCTGGCCGACCAAGAAAATCACCCAGGCGCCGCGCTGGCTGTCCACCGATCTGCGTGACGGGAACCAGGCGCTGATCGATCCGATGACCCCGTCCCGCAAGCGCAAGATGTTCGACATGCTGGTCCGGATGGGCTACAAGGAGATCGAGGTCGGTTTCCCCTCGGCCTCCAAGACGGACTTCGACTTCGTCCGCAGCCTGATCGAATCCGATGCCATTCCCGATGACGTCCAGATCAGCGTCCTCACCCAAGCCCGTGAGGATCTGATCGATCGCACCGCCCAGTCCCTGATCGGGGCCAAGCGGGCGAACATCCACCTGTACAACGCAACGGCCGAACTGTTCCGTCGGGTGGTCTTCAAGGTGAGCGAAGCCGAGTGCATCGACCTGGCCACTCGCGGCACCCAGCTGATCATGGAGTACGCCGACAAGTACCTCTCCGATGTGGAGTTCGGCTACCAGTACAGTCCGGAGATCTTCACCCAGACCCCGACCGACTTCGCCATCGAGGTCTGCAATGCGGTGATGGATGTCTGGCAGCCCGGGGTCGGCCGCGAGATCATCCTGAACCTGCCGGCCACCGTGGAGATGTCCACGCCGAACACATATGCCGACCAGATCGAGTACTTCGGCCGGCACATCAACAACCGTGAGTTCGTGGCCATCTCGCTGCACCCTCACAACGACCGCGGCACCGCCGTGGCGGCCACCGAACTGGCCCTGATGGCCGGTGCGGATCGCGTCGAAGGTTGCTTGTTCGGCCATGGCGAGCGCACCGGAAATGTGGACCTGATCACCCTGGGCCTGAACCTGTTCACCCAGGGCGTCGACCCCAAGATCGACTTCTCCGACATCGACGAGATCCGTCGGACGGTGGAGTACTGCACCAACCTGCCGGTTCACCCGCGCCACCCATACGCGGGGGACCTGGTCTTTACCGCCTTCTCGGGCTCCCACCAGGACGCCATCAAGAAGGGGCTGGAGGTGCTGGAGAAGACGGCTGCCTCCCAGGGGAGGTCTCTGCACGAGATTCCCTGGGAGGCGCCGTACCTCCCGATCGATCCGCACGACGTCGGCCGCTCCTATGAGGCCGTGATCCGGGTCAACAGCCAGTCCGGCAAGGGCGGCATGGCTTACCTGATGAAGTCCGAGCACAAGCTGGATCTGCCACGCCGGCTGCAGATGGAGTTCTCCCGGGTGGTGCAGAGTCATACCGATTCCGAGGGCGGCGAGGTTTCTGCGCAGCAACTGTGGGAGATCTTCTCCGACGAGTACCTGACCTTGGCCGAGCCGCTGAACCTGGTCACCGTGAAGTCGGTGGCCAACGGCAACGGCTATGCGATCACCGCCACTGTCGTCGACCACGGCGGGACCAGAGAGATCTCCGGTGAGGGCA
>Ga0268263_1000692_pt1 | contig 43303 bp, 50 predicted proteins | sample Biomet5_FD_190358 | JGI IMG/M metagenome (GOLD analysis project Ga0268263, IMG submission 190358) | Microbial communities from bioreactor (seeded with sewage sludge) at LBNL, California, USA - Biofuel metagenome 5 (SPAdes) (version 4) | ecosystem: Engineered > Bioreactor > Anaerobic >... | reverse complement strand
TGGCCGCCGGCAAATGGATACCGTGCAATAATGCCGGAATAAACACGCTGTTCCAGTGTGCAGATCGCGCAGTAGCCGACTTTTACCAGTACTTCCGTGCCTTTCGGAGACGGAAGTGCAAATTCTTTATAAGAAACTTCGTTTTTTCCGCTTATATAACCGACTTTATATTCACTCATAATGATTCCCTTCTGCTTTCTCTTTGTGACGATGAACGGTTCTTCCTATACAGCAAATTTCTTGTCCATTTCCTTCATGGCTGCTTCGACGCTGCAGTCTTCATGGATCAGCTTCGCGATCGCCGCCGCATAGCGTGCCGGCTCTTCGTAGCCCCAGATATTGCGGCCCATGCAGACACCGGATCCGCCTGCTTCTACCGCATCTTTGATTTCCTGAAGGAGTTCGGGAACAGGAACCTTCTTTGCTCCCCCGAGGATCACGACCGGTGCGTAAACGCTCTCGCAAAGTGCATGAAAACTGTCCTGATCGCCTGTATAATTTGTCTTGATGATGTCTGCGCCGTACTCCGTTGCCTGGCGGCACGCAAACGTAATGTTTTCCGGTGTACGGGAATCATCTGCCTTCTCAAATCCGCGCGGCAGCGCTTCCGCTGTTACAGGAATGCCCCACTTGTGAGCTTCCAGAACGACACGCACGATATTGCTCAGTACGATCGCTTCGTTGTGGCAGCCCGGAAAACTCATGGTGATGACGGAATCCGCGCCGAGACGGATCGCATCTTCCGCGTTTGCAACGATCTGCATTGGCTGCGAATGATCGCCAAGCTGTGAGACACCGCCGTCAACACGGAGAATAATGCCCTTGCCATGGAAGGAATCGGCATATTTATCTGCCATTCCGATCGTTGAAAGATATGCATCAGCTCCTGCCAGCGCCGTTTCGCTGATTACCTTGCCGACATCCTTCAGTGCCGGCAGTACATTGAAATTGCTGCCGTGATCCATGGCCAGAATAAACGTCTTGTGGTCAGGACGGAATATATGATTCATTCTTGCTGTTGTGCTCATTATTCGTAAACCTCCCGTTTCGTTAAATCGATTTTTTCGAAGAAATCATGAATACTCTCGATATCTTTGTTTACCTGCTGCTTTACTTCCTCAAGATTGGCAAATTTCTGTGTGCCGCGGATCCATTTACAGACTTCAACGATCTCTGTTTTTCCGTAAATATCCTGATGAAAATCAAAGATAAAGCTTTCGATCGTGATCTGATCCCGGTCATCGACGGACGGTCTCTTTCCGATATTCGTAAGTCCCTTGTAAAGACCTCCGTTTACAAACGACAGTGTCGCGTATACGCCAAGCGGTACCAGCTTCTTATGGTCCCCTGCGACCTGATTCGCCGTCGGCATCCCGACCTTGCGTCCATTCTCCATTCCGTGTCCGACAATGCCGATGGATGTATAATAATGACCAAGCAAATCGTGAAGCGTTTCCATATCGCCGCTTTCGAGCGTATCATACAGAAGCTTATGTGTGATCAATTCTCCCTGCCCGGATTTGACCATATCGACCGCGACGACCTTGAATCCGTATTTCCTGCCTGCTTCTTCAAGGAACGCGAGATCTCCTTCCTGATCCTTTCCAAATCTGCAGTCCCTTCCGACTACAAGAACCTTCATTCCCAGTCTGTCAAGAAGTACTTCCTGTAAAAACTGCTCAGCGCTCATGGCTTTCGTTGCTTCCGTGAATGGATAAGAGATCATCACATCCGGATCCTGCTTACCGATCTGATAAGCTTTCTCTTCTTCCGTATCGAGCAGCAATTCGCCGGGATACAGCAGATCGAACGGCTCCGTTTCAAACGACAGCACTACTGAGGTGTACTTTCCTTGTGCCGCTTCCTCTTTCATGCGACTGATAAGTGCCTTGTGACCAAGATGGAATCCGTTGAAGGCTCCGAAAACAACGCAGGTATCATTCAGTTTAAAAGAAGCGGTTTTTTCAATATAAATCACCGTTTTCACCTCTTTTCAAAAATTTGAAACCAACTATGTATTAAATAATACATGTTGTTGTAATTGATGTCAATATAAAAAGTGCCCGAAATTGTCATTCCGTTTTCGTTAATATTTGAATTGCTTTCGGTAAAAAGCCTTGACAATTGCAAGGTGAAGCGTTATTAATTAATAGTGACGTTAATCGGTCATCCGGGGGCGTAGCTCAGCTGGGAGAGCGCCGCGTTCGCAACGCGGAGGTCAAGGGTTCGAATCCCTCCGTCTCCATCGCGGAAACAGATTCTGCGGCAAAGCAGTCTGCTGATAATAGCAGGCTGTTTTTTTTATGCGTCTCCGATGCATTATGCATAACATAATTTTATCTTTATATAAAGAAATATAATTTTAATTAATATTAATAATATGGTATTCTTTTTTTGACAAGTTTATCACATAGTACGTTTTCAGTAAAGAAGAGAGGCGGTTTTACAGTTATGAGCTGCAGACTGAATATGGAACAGGCAGACAGCGTTCTGACGGAACTGCGCAAAGCATACCGCGTTTACGCACCAACGCTGTTCCCGAAACAGGGAAGATATTCCGATACCGACATCGTGCGGTACGCGGAAATTGAACATGTGAATGAAATTGAATTTGAACGGAAATCTGATTTTCCGGCCAAAGAAGTATTAAGCCCGATCCAGCGGACTACCTTTTATTTTACCGAAGAAGAATATCACGAAAACCTCCATGAGCAGCTGCCGGTCCTTGTTTTCGGAAGGGCGTGCGACATCAGCGCGCAGAAAATCCAGGCCAGGATCTACGACGGCAACGGCGATTTCACCGATCCGTATTATAAGGCGATCCACGATAAAGCGAAATTCGTCCTGATGGAGTGTGACGGCGGATGGGACAGCTGTTTCTGCGTCAGCATGAACACAAATAAAACAGATGATTACGTAATGGCCGTCCGGAAAGACGGAGATACTCTCTCCGTACAAATAAAAGACGAAGCGTTTGCGCCTTATTTTAATGAGGCGGAACCCTGTGACTACAAGCCCTCCTTCGTTGAAAAGAATGAGCTTACGGTACAGGTGCCTGTTATTCCCGACAAACAGGTTCTGACAAAGCTTAAAAATCATCCGATGTGGAGGGAATTCGATAAACGCTGCATCTCCTGCGGAAGCTGCACGGTCGCCTGCTCGACCTGCACCTGCTTCACGACACGTGATGTCGTATATACGGAAAATGAAAACGCCGGAGAGCGCCGCAGGGTAGCGGACTCCTGCCAGATCGCCGGATTCGACCAGATGGCCGGGCAGCGCGAGATCCGTTCGCGTGCCGGCGACCGTATGCGTTATAAGGTACTTCACAAGTTCCACGATTATGACGCCCGCTTCCACGAAGGCAGCATGTGTGTCGGATGCGGACGATGCATCGACCGCTGCCCGGAATTCATTTCGATCGCAGCAACACTTGAAAAGATGAACAAGGCACTGGAAGAAATACAGAGCAGTCAGGAAACGGAGGCGGCAAAATAATGAAAAACGAATTTCAGCCATCCCCTTGCAGAATCATCCAGGTAAAACACGAATCCGAAGCTGAATGGACATATCGTGTAGAAAGCAGCGCGAAGCCCGGTCACGGTCAGTTTATGCAGCTGTCGATCCCGCGTGTCGGAGAAGCACCGATTTCCGTAAGCGCGCGCGGTGACGGCTGGCTTGAATTTACGATCCGTTCCGTAGGGAAGGTGACGGATGATATATTCCGAAAAAAATCAGGGGACGTACTTTTTCTCCGCGGTCCGTACGGCCACGGATGGCCGGTCGACCGCTTCCAGGGGAAACACGTCGTCGTGATCACCGGCGGAACAGGCCTCGCGCCTGTACGCAGCATGCTGAACATGTTTATGGATCACAGCGATTTCGTGAAAGATGTTTTCCTTATCTGCGGCTTTAAAAGTGAGAGCGGCATCGTATTTAAACAGGAGCTTGCACAGTGGGAATCCCGGTTCCATACGATATACGCCCTCGATACGGATCATAAGGATGGTTTCCGGACAGGACTCGTAACGGAATTTGTCAAAGAAATTCCCTGGAAGAGCTTCGGGGATGATTATGCTGTCGTTGTTGTAGGTCCGCCTCCCATGATGAAATTCACCGGTCTTGAGCTGCTGAAAAACGGCGCCGCGGAAGATCATATCTGGATGTCGTTTGAGCGCAAAATGTCCTGCGCGATCGGGAAATGCGGCCACTGCCGCATCGACGAGACTTACGTCTGTCTCGACGGTCCCGTTTTCAGCTATACGACAGCAAAAGATCTTGTTGATTAAGGAGGCAGGAAATGAACAGAGATATTAATGTCGGAGCAATGCGTACCAACTGCTACAGACAATCCAAGGTGCCCGGAATCTTCATGCTGCAGCTTCGTGTTCCCGGTGCGGTCATACCGGTCGAATATTTGAACCTTGCTTCCCAGATCGCGACAAGATGGGGCGACGGAAATTTCCACATCGGGACAAGGTTCACCCTTGATTTCCCGGGGATACATTACGATGATATTCCGGAAGTAAATTCGTTTCTTAAGAAATATATTACTGGCGTAGAGGGGGATCTCTGCGGGGTCGACATGGATAAAATTGCCGGCGAACCGTCGTCATGGGACGAGGAAAGCGGATATCCCACGATCGGCGCCAGAAACATCGGTGCCTGCATCGGAAATTATCACTGCATCTGCGCAAATATTGACACAACGGCACTTGCAAGAAAAATCGAAGGAATTATCTTCCCGAGCAATTACCATATTAAAATCAATATCGCGGGATGTCCGAACGACTGCGTAAAAGCCCACCTCGCCGACTTCGGGATCATTGGCTGTGCGAAGATCGATTTTCATCCGGAACGATGTATCGGATGCGGAGCCTGTACGAGATTCTGCAAAAAGGGTGCAACAAGGGTCCTGTCCATGGGACCGAACCAGATGCCTTTAAAGGATCCATGCTGCTGCGTCGGCTGTGCGGAATGTGTCCGTGCCTGCCCCGCAGGTGCGTGGACAAGGAACCCGCAGAAATTTTACCGGGTGATCCTCGGCGGACGTACCGGCCGCCAGACACCGCGCACCGGCAAAATGTTCCTGAACTGGGCGAGCGAGGATGTCGTGCTCGGTGTACTGGGCAACTGGCAGAAATTCTCCGCCTGGGCACTCGACCATAAGCCCGTATATCTCCACGGCGGCCATCTGATCGACCGCGCGGGGTATCACAAATTCAAAGAAATTATTCTGGACGGCGTAGAGCTTAATCCGGAGTGCATGGTCGCCGAGCAAATATTCTGGCATGAAACCGAGTACCGCTCTAACTTTAATATGAAATATCCGGAAGACCACCTTCTCGCAGGTCCTGGCTCTCAGGATTAGGATTTCTTTTTTCCCGCGTGCTTCCGCGTCTGCTCAGTCATAAGACGCGCCAGCGCGCTCACGAAGGAACCGCCGATGGCAATGGCAGCCGCGTATTCCGTTACCGCCATGGTATACGATGCGAAAAGACTGCCGTTGCCGTCGAGCATATACTTCATCGCGTAATACAGCGCGCCGCCCGGTACAAGGGGCAGGATCGCAACAATCAGGAAGACTGTCACCGGCGTCTTCATAAGACGCGCGCAGATCTCTGACAGCGCAGCCGCAGCCGCGGCCGCCAGAAAGTACCTTCCAATCTCCGATCCGATTCCGGAAAGCAGCAGATAGACGAGCCATCCGCAGCCGCCCATCATACCGGCAGCTATCATGTAACGGATATTCCGGATTTCAAAAATAATGCAGAACCCCAGACATGCACAGACAGCATAAATACACGACAGAAACGTCGCTTCCGCGGGAACGGCATCGATCGAATAACTGCCCAGCAATATCCTGGTTCCTGCTATTGCGACAGCTACTCCCATGGCAATCGCTACCGATATCAGCAGAACTTCAGCCAGCCTCGCCACGGCCGTCAGAAAATCAGCCGTCAGTACATCCCTCATCACATTCGTAATTGCCACTCCCGGCACCAAAAGCATGATCGTTCCGATAATTACCTTATCAAGATCGACCGGCATGCCCAGGTATAACAGCACCAGGGGCGGAAGGGTCATCATGAAGGCTGCCACCAGATTTACAAAAAACGTATTCGCATTCAGATTCTTCAGATAAACGACGGTCGCCCGTACGAGCAGGCCGCAGAAAAACGAAAGTATAAAGTCAAAAAGCCTGCCGCCGTAGAACAGTGTAAAAAAAGACGCCGCACATCCATATGCCAGATATCCTGCCCAGCCCGGATACGGCTTCTGTGACAGCACGCGCCGCAGCATTTCAAACGCATCCGATACAGGCGGCCGTTCCTCGCACAGTGTTCTGCACAAATGATTGAGTCCGCCCAGTCTTGCCATATTGATCGCATAGGATTTGATCCGGACTGCTTTTGTTCTGTTTTCTCCGCCATCACAGACCGTAATGATGATACAGGATGAAATGGCAAAGACCTCATGCTTATGGTATCCGTATGCGTCCAGCAAACGTTCCAGTGATTCTTCGACGCGGAAAATCTCCGCCCCGCTTTTCAGCAGTTTTTCACCGATGTCTCCGCATAAATCCAGCATACTGTCGGCATTGTCTTTGATTCTGTTTTTATTTTCAGGTACAGCGTCTTCAATATTCATCCGGCATTCCTCTGCATTCTTCCGTTTTTATATGCTGATACCATTATAATACACTGCGCCATAAATATCTTGTTTCCGTTTCTTATCTTATTCTGAAAATATCTTATAAAATTCAACTATTTCATAATTCGTATATTCGTGCTATGATATAATATAGGTTGCTTATCGGGGGAGGTGACGATCATGTGTTTTTCTCATTGTCGCCGTAAATTATCTATCCGAATACTGTCTTTTATGATCGCGGCAGCATTTCTTCTTATGCTGCTGCCCTTCTCTTCTCTTACCGCAAAGGCCGCCGACGAAAGCGCACAGTCGCCGCGCAAAGTCCGCGTCGGCTATTATCCCCTCTCCAATTTTCAGGAATATGACAGCGACAGCGACTCGTACCGCGGCTACAGTTATGATTATATGCTCGCGCTGGCTCAATACGCCGGCTGGGAATACGAATTTGTCCCCTGCACGTATGAAGAAGGTCTTCAAATGCTGGAAAACGGACAGATCGACCTGATGAACAACGTGGAAAAAACGAATGATCTGTCCGGCAGATTATATTTTTCTTCGATTTCTTCCGGGAGCAGCTGTACATGTCTCATGGTTTCTCCTGACAATACCACGATCGCTTTCGATGACTTTGCTTCCTTCAATGATATCACAGTCGGCCTTGATTACACAAACAGCCACAACAGCCAGTTCGTTGACTACTGCAAGGACAACGACTGTATGCCGAGACTGATCTATTACCACTCCGGTGACGAGGTCAAGGAGGCCATGAATGCCGGCCGGATAGACGCTTATCTCGTAAGCAGCCTCGAGGATGTCAATATGCGTACCGTCGCCAAATTCGGAACCGTATCGTATTATTTTGCGACGACAAAAGGCAACAGCGATCTCCTCCTGGAACTGAATTCCGCCATGAATTCTCTTACGACGAACGATACATACTTCGAAGAAAAGACATACGCCAAGTATCATGAAAAATCCGCGGAGCAGCAGACCGTTCTGTCAAACGAAGAGAAAGCATTCATTGCGGAAAACCCCACCGTTACGGTGTCTTACGATCCGTACTGGTATCCCATTTCCTACCGGAACAGCGAAGGAAATTTCGACGGGGCCATGGCCAAGATTTTCTCGCTCATTGCAGAACGCACCGGTCTGAAGTTTGAATACACCGCGAAAGATACGAAAGGCGCTACTCTGGAAGACTTTAAAAACAGCAATACTCAGGTATTCGCAGGCTTCCCGTATGACTTTACATGGGCAAAGCAGCAAAACGCGCGTGTCACGACACCGTTTACAACCGTTACGGTATTTGCCGCTTACCGAAGCGGACATGATACGGGAAACCGATTCGCCTTCCCATATGGTTCCTACCAGCAGTACTTAAACAGTCAGATCCATCTTGATTCCTACGACTGCATCAGTTACGACACACCGGACGAATGCCTCGACGCAGTCCGGAAAGGAACGGCTGACTACACACTTCTCAATTCATTTCAGATGGAGTATTATCAGGAACGCGCCAAATACAAAGATCTTTCCTACAAAGTCGTTGCCGGCTCAGATTATCAGCTTTCCATCGCGACGTCATCTTCTGCCGACCCGCTGCTTTTTACGATCATCAGCAAATCTCTGTCTTCCATCGGGACCGATGATATCACGGAAATCTTTAAGGAAACGACGCTCTCCGCAGAATCCCGTTCTCTGACGGATATTCTGTACACCAATCCACAGACAGCCGTCATCCTGTTCACGCTGCTTGGCTTTTTTGTCGCCGTGATTATCAGTGTGCTGGTTTACTCGTCCAGTATGAACAAAAAGAATACCGAGCTGAAGGCTGCTGCAAACGCGAAGTCGGAATTTCTGTCCAACATGAGCCACGATATGAGAACGCCGCTGAATGGCATCATCGGCTATACAAATCTGGCACTTTCATCCGACAAAGAGGAACAGCGTCAGGATTATCTCGACAAGATCCGGATCTCCGGGAATTCTTTGCTGACGCTCATCAATGATACGCTTGATATCAGCAAAATCGAAAGCGGAAAATTCATCCTGTCACCGGAAGTCACAGATACGGAAGAACTGCTCCGTTCTATTACCGTTCCGATCCAGTCAGCCGCCGGCGACAAGAACATCCATTTCATCGTAAGCACAGAGAAAATGTACCGCGGCTTTATCCGCGCGGACCGGCTCGCTATACAGAAAATCGTGCTGAATCTGTTGTCAAACGCAGTGAAATTTACGCCGGAAGGCGGTACCGTAACGTTGATCATCGAAAACTATCCCGCCGATCCGAGCGGCCGCAATACGCGCATTTCTGTGATCGACAGCGGCATCGGCATCGGCAGTGACTTTCTGCCGGTCATTTTTGAACCGTTTACGCAGGAGCACGCTTCCGGTTCCGGAAACGCGATGGGCACAGGTCTTGGTCTTTCCATCGTAAAGCACATGGTAGATCTTATGGGAGGGACGATCGCAGTAGAAAGCAAACGCGGACACGGTTCTCAGTTCGACATTCTGCTTCCTGTGGAGATCCTGAAACACAGCGGGGCTTCCGGCACCGCGGATGATACTGCTTCGGACAAGGGACTTTCCGGCAAAAAGATCCTGCTCTGCGAAGATAATGAAATGAATACAGAGATTGCCAGAACGATCCTGGAAAATCAGGGCATCGAGGTAACATGCGCAGAAAACGGCCGGAAGGGCGTAGACTGCTTCCTTGCTTCTCCGGAAGGTACGTTTGACGGGATCCTGATGGATCTGCGCATGCCTGTCATGAACGGCTATGAAGCAGCCGCGGCGATCCGCGGCGCAGAACGGGCGGATGCTTCTGTCGTTCCGATCATTGCCATGACAGCCGACGCGTACGCGGAGGATATCCGCAAATGCAGGGAGTACGGCATGAACGGGCACATAGCAAAGCCGGTCGATCCCGATGTTCTCTTTGCCGAATTGACAAAATACTGTACAAAATAACAGGAGGAATGCCTTATGAAGATAAGAACCCGGAGAAAACTTCAGATAAGTGTGTCTCTCCTGCTTGCTTTTACCTTTCTCTCCGCCTGTTCTCCGGATCAGACGATCGTCCCGCAGCATTCTCAGGATGATTCATCATCGTCCTCCGTTTCTTCCGAAGCAGCTTCTTCCGGCGAATCCGCTTCTGTTTCCGAAGAAACCAGCGTATCATCGAAGGCCGGGGATGATGATTCCGATGTCGACAAGGTCGTGCTTTACACACCGCATGACGCAGATCCGATGAACGCGGCCGTCAATACGTTTATGGCACATTATCCCGACATTCAGGTAGAAGTTGTGGCAGCCGGAACGGGAGAACTTCTTGATAAGATCGCCGCGGAATCGGCCGATCCGAAGGCTGACGTCCTGTGGGGCGGCGGTGCCGATTCGTTGGCCGCTTACAAAGATTATTTCGAAAGCTACGTTTCTGTGAACGATGAAAAAATCGACCCGCAGTTCAAGGACTCCGACCATAAATGGACCGGAGAAAGTCCGCTTCCCATGGTGATTATCTACAATAAGAAGCTTCTGAAGGAGGCCGGTCTTTCCGCTCCGGAAAGCTGGGCCGACTGCCTTCGTCCGGAATTCAAAGGTCAGATTGCTTATTGTATGCCTTCCAAATCCGGTTCCGCGTATACACAGCTCTGTACAATGATCCAGGCCAACGGCGGAAAAGAAGCAGGCTGGGATTATGTGGAGAAGTTCGTCGCCAATCTCAACGGAAAGATTCTGGATTCCTCCAGCAAATGTCATAAGCTTGTCGCAAACGGAGAATACATGATCGGAATCACGATCGAAAAATCCGCGATCACCTACAGTGATAATGACGATATCGGCTTCTGCTACCCGTCCGAAGGCACATCCGCGGTTCCGGACGCGATCTCCATCGTCAAGAACTGCCCTGACGAAGAAAACGCAAGGATTTTCACAGACTATGTCACATCCGTACTTTGCCAGCAGGAACAATGCAGCGACTGGAACCGCAGACCAAGCCGCAGCGATGTCAGCGATCCGGAAGGCCTTGCTTCGATAAGCGACATCAGCCTGATCGATTACGATTTTCAATGGGCCGCCGATAATAAAGCTTCCATTATCGATCGCTTCAACGATTTGATGGGGATCCAGTGATCATCCGAATGGAAGATAAACTAGGATACAAAATATTTCTTCAGCTTCAGCACATCCGTAACCTGAAAATTCCGCTTGAGGCACCTGCTGAACCAGCCGATCAGACGGCCGTTGCAGAACGCACAGATGACCGTGCCGATTCCGATTCCCACAAAATGAAACAGACCGAAAAACGCAAACGATAAAACAAAGGCAATCATCAGGAATGTAAAATCAAACCGGATTTTAAACCGGCTGATCTCCATTCCGGTCTTTGCGGAAACTTCTTTTACGAATAATTCATATGCTTCCGGCGCAAAATACGTATGGAAAAGCAGCGTGATGCCGAATGCACACAGCAGCATACCCGCCGTAAAACAAAGGATCCTTACGAAAAACATTTCCTCTGTAACATGCGGCAGGCTCCACATAAAGAAATCGATCATAAATCCGGAAAATACCGCCGTCAGGAAAGAGAATAAATAGTACAGACGAAAACGCTTCATAATAACAGCCGTAATGACAATCAGAACGCCTTCGACTAGATAGGTCACCGTTCCGTATGTAAGAAAAGAAACATACTCGGAAGCTTTTCTGTAAATAATATATACCGGGGCGCCGACCATCGACAGGCCGAAGTCCGCCCTCGTTAAAAAAGCGATTCCGCAGGCTGTCGCAGCAATACCCACCAGATATAAAGCGACTGCATCAATTCTTCTCTTACCCATGTGATTCCCTCTGTTCTCTAATTCTAGTTATCACATCAGTATACATTCCCGGTTTCGTCTTGTAAACAAAAAATTACCCGGGAAATACTTCCCGGGTAATTTTCACCGCAAAATCTATTCATTCATCGCAATATACCGCTCGACCGCCGCATTTGCTTTTGGCACCAGCTTCTCTTCCTCGACCTTCACAAGTCTTCTCTCCGATACGACGATCTCGCCGTTCACAGCCGTATAATCGACAGGTCCCTTCAGCCCGACTGTTCCCAGCATCGATTTCGGATCAAACTGTGCACCGACAAGTTCCAGTCTTGACAGACTGACGAGGAAGAAATCCGCCGCCATGCCTGTTTCCAGAAATCCCAGCTTATCGCGGCCGAGTATGCCGGCGCTTCCGCGCGTTGCAATCTTCAGCAGGTCATACGCAGACGGAGCACGTCTGCCTGAATTCAGACGGTGAAGCAGATACGCCGTCCTCATCTCTTCCAGGAGGTTGGAGCCGTCATTGCTGGCGGATCCGTCGACGGCAAGTCCCACGGGAACACCCTTCTCAAGCATATCCGGAATCCTGGCAATTCCGGAAGAAAGTTTCATATTCGATATCGGACAATGCGCAACGCCGGTTCCCGTCTTTGCCAGAAGGTCCAGTTCTTCATCGTTAAAATGGATCCCGTGCGCGAACCAGACGTCACGGCCGATCCACCCGAGGCTCTCCATGTATGCCAGCGGCCTCATATGGTATTTGGCCAGTGTATATTTCTCTTCATCCTTCGTTTCGGCAAGATGCGTGTGAAGACGGATCCCCAGCTTTCTGGCCTGGACCGCCGTCTCTTCCAGAAGACGGCCGGAAACACTGAACGGAGAACACGGCGCGGCTGCAAGCAAATGCATGGAATACGGCGAAGGATCATGGAATTTCCGGACCGCATCCTCCGTATCACGAAGGATCGTATCGATATCCTGCACTACGCTGTCCGGCGGGAGACCGCCGTCCTTGACGCTTAAATCCATGCTGCCGCGTGTTCCGTAGAAGCGCATGCCAAGTTCTTCCGCCGCCGAAAATTCCGCATCGAGCAGACCCTCCCTGCCGGCCGGGAAAACGTAATGATGATCGAGGCATGTCGTACAGCCGTTCTTCAGCAATTCTCCCAGTCCCGTCATGGAACTGTAGTAGACAAAATCCGAATCCAGATTCTTCCATATCTCATACAGTGCCTTCAGCCATGGGAACAGTTCCATTCCCTGCACCTGCGGCAGATTCCTGCTGAACGTCTGATACAGATGATGATGCGTATTGATGAGTCCCGGATACATTACCATTCCGGACGCGTCCAGCACGTTCTCCGCTGCTTTCCATTCATCCGGCGTGCCGGCACTTTCCGAGATTCCGGCAATGACCCCGTCCCTTACGTAAAGGTCCGCATTCTCCAGAACCAGGTCATGATCATCACATGTAACGAGATACCGGATGTTTCTGACTAAAAGTGATCCTTTCATATGTTTTCCTCCTTATCCTTCTTCTGCATAAATATCGTGAATCACATATCTGCTGCGGCCGAGCCGCTTCGCTTCATACATGGCCTGGTCCGCGTCGCGGTAAGCGTCCTCATACGGTATGATTCCGTGGATCCTCGCGATTCCCAGGCTGCAGCTTACTTCTATATCGCAGGTCGGTTCCGACAAATTCCGGATGGAATCCCCGATCCTGCATGCAACGTCGGAAAGATTCGACTCTTCATGGATATTCTTGATCATCACCAGAAACTCGTCGCCGCCGACTCTTCCTACAATGTCGCCGGCACGAAATCCCTCACGCAGGATGCTTCCCACCTCTTCCAGAATCTGATCACCCTCCTGATGACCAAACGTATCATTGATCTGTTTGAAATTGTCAATGTCAAACATGATCAGCGCACAGATCGGGTCCTCCGCTTTGCGGATCCGGAAGTATTCCCGTATCTGGGTCTCACATTCCGCCCGGTTCAGCAGCTTTGTAAGCTGATCCACCGTGCCCTGGCGCTTGTACCGGTACCGGTCCAGACCATCCTCCACACGAAGATCCATAACGATCAGTGCGACAGCGACTGTACAGCAGCAGGCAACGATAGATGTGTAAGCATCCATAAGTGCTATTATGTAAACCTTGTCCGTAAAGACCATAAACAGGTAAAACGCCTCCAGCGCACCTGTTATTGAAAAAATCAGAGAATACGGCATGATGAAGACTGCCGGCAGAACAATGATGATGAGCGGAAAAAAGGTAGAACTGCCTGATGAATCCGGAAGCACATCGACACAGATACATCCCAGCAGTACCGCGATATAGAAAAATATGCAAAGTGCCCGGACAGACTCGTAAACAGCCTTTCCACTCCTGCTATAGATAAAAATAACAGCGGTTACCATGACTGCCGCGCAGGCAAAAACACGATACGGATACGTCGGTCTCCACGTCGGGAAGAAAAGCGGTGTAACCGATATAAAAACAGCGAGGAATACAATCATCAGGACAGAACTGATCCGCAGAAGACGGAGATTCGTCCTTGCGATATCCTCCTTTGCCTCCTGAAAATACACATCGCGTGAAATTCGCTTTTGCTTTATCATTCTAATCCAGCTGTTCATTCAAAAATACTCCTTCTGAAGGGCTCTTTGTGCCTGCAGTCCTGCCCGTCAGTCCGTCTGCTCATTACCCTAATTATACTAATCCTGTTCAAGTATAGCAAGCTTTAATACCGTATCCGCGTGCTTCCTATTCAGTGACATTCCACTCCGCCGCTTTCAAGGAATAATAAAAATACAGAAGCTCTTTTCCGTTCCGGATATCGATGCCGCAGACGGATTCGATTTTTTCGAGACGGTGCGTCATCGTATTGCGGTGGATAAAAAGCCGGGAGGACGACAGCGCGCTGCTGCACCCGCTTTCAATATAAACCGCCAGTGTTCTGCAGAATTCCGTACGGTTTTTTCTGTCATACTCCTCCAGACGTGTATAGGCTGTCTGTACGTATGCTGCCTTATCTTCCTCCGGAATTCTGTCCGCAAGTGTATAAAAGACAACATCGCTGAAGTAAATAACAGGATCCGCCGCAGGAAGCTTCCTGATGACGGATGATGCCATGCAGGATGTACGATAATATCCGCGGAGACGGATTAAATCACGGAACTCATTGCTGATGCCGATCCTCAGCCGGTATTCCTGCGCGACCGCGGCAAGCTCTTTTTCATATGGCTCTTTTTTGCCGCTTTCCTGAAAATTCAGCAGCACCATCAGGCCGTTCCCGGCCAGAATTGTACGCGAATACGGAATCTGACGTGTCAGATAGCGGATCAGATAATCCGCGTTTACAATGCCCTTCGTTTCATCTACCGGGATCAGCGCGGCACAGCGGAAGAACGGAAGCGGCTTCCAGAAGGCAGAACGAGTCCGGTCGCCAAGCAGCGTCGCCGACTTGATCGAGCCGCTCAGAAGATCCGAGAGGATACTCTGGCAGATTTCAGAGGTATTGTCGAGTTCGGCCGGGTTTTTTTCCATTAAGACAGACAGTGCCATGCAGATCAGGTCAACCGTCTGCAGATCCGATTCATTAAAAGCGTGGCTGATCTGAAATACTCCTATATATGCGCTGATTCTTCCAAAGGCTTCAATTTTCTGAAGAATCCGGGGGATTTCCCGTGCAAGACCTGTATCCAGTACAAAAGCGCTGCTGGTCTTCTGAACCTGTGTCGTAATGTTTTCCGATTCAAAATGCTGAATGGACGCAGCATCGCAGTAGCCGGTCTCATAAGCCGCGTCCCATACCGGATCGTGAAACGCAAGTCCCGCGTCGTTCATCGCCAGAACACGGTAGGCGCTTGTCGTAAGAATCACCGGGCTCTTCAGCATATCCGCCGCCTGATCGACAATTTCCTTCAGAGATTTTTTTTCAAAAAGGCTTTCGGCAAGCGCCGCCTTATACGTTATCCCGCGCATTTCACAGACGGTAAGCTGCTGTATCTGTGAAAAAAGCACTTCAAATGGTATGTCGGCCGCCAGCACCGTAATCCCGGCTCCCGGAAAAAGTGTTTCAAAAGCGATTTTCTGCCTCGGCCGTTTCCGGAAGAACAGCAGAAGCTCAGCTCCCTCTTCGGCCTCCGGCATCATCTCCGTATCGATTTTCCCGGCGTCCGCCAAATCAGCCACCCACAGCAGATGACCATTTGACAGATGCCGCGGAACCGGCGGCCTGCCGTTCTTCATGCTGCCCGCCGTAAAAAGGGCGCAGGCGGCACATGGTTTTGTTCCGCCGTCCGAATAGAAAACCGCGTCTGTCATTGCCAGCCTCTGTATCAGTTCTGAAACCGAAATCATCTCTTCCTCCATTGTGCATAATGCACATTCGTTAAAATAAAAACAGGCGTTTTCTGACGAAGACACTGCCTGATGTTCTATCTTATAATCAGATCATACCAATTATACCAGATTCTGAAAGGAGCACAGATACATGGTCAGAAATTATGAAAAACTTTTTGAGCATGCCAGTATCAAGGGCATGAGTCTGAAAAACAGAATGGTTATGGCACCGATGGGAACCTTTTCCGAGAATCATGACGGATTTCCTTCCTCAAATCAGGTTGAATACTACCGGGCACGGGCAAAAGGCGGCGTCGGCATGGTAATTGTCGAGGCACAGTATGTCACAAATAAAACGGATCCCTGGATCAGCTACATCACAACTGCGGACAGCGACGAACAGATGAAGGGCTGGGCCATGATCATCGAGGCCATCCACGCGGAAGGGGCAAAAGCCTGCCTGCAGCTTGGATGCGGTCTGGGAAGGAATGCTTTTCCTTTTACCGATGATCAGATGGTCAGTGCCTCCGAGGTTCCTTCGTTCTATTTCCCGGATCGTATCTGCCGTGCCTTCACAATCGACGAAATTCACGGACTCGTAGCGTCTTTCGGACGCGCGGCCGCACGTGCCGTAACGGCAGAGGCGGACTGCATCGAAATCCACGCACACTGCGGTTATATTCTGGATCAGTTTATGACGCCGGCTTGGAACAAGCGTACCGACGAATACGGCGGATCTTTCGAGAACCGCATGCGTCTTGTCACAGAGGTCTACCAGGCAATGCGTTCCGCTGTCGGCCCGGACATGCCGATCCTGATGCGGATGGCTGCCGACCATGATTTTGAAGGCGGCAGGACACTGGAAGAGTCCATTGAAATCGTCAATTATATGAAAAATCTCGGTGTCGACGCGTTCGACATCGATGTCGGCTGCTATGAGCACAAGCAGTGGATCTGCCCTGCTATTTACCAGGGTCCGTCCTGCATGGCAGATTATGCTGACAAAATCAAGAAGGCCTGCGGTGTTACCGTTCTGAACGCCGGCACGCATACGCCGGAAACGGCTGAAAAGGCTCTGGAGGAAGGCAAAACAGACTTCATCATGTTCGGGCGCGCGCTGATCGCCGACCCCGATATGCCGAATAAGATCCTCGACGGACGCCGCGAGGATGTTCGGCCATGCCTGTTCTGCAATCAGATCTGTGTAGGCAGACTGTATCAGAACCGTCCGATCAGCTGCGCGATCAACGCGCAGGCTGTTCATGAGAAGGAATACCCGATCGTACATACCGATGCTCCGAAACGTGTTGCTGTTGTCGGCGGAGGTCCCGGCGGTCTCGAAGCCGCGCGTGTCGCTGCCCTGGCCGGTCATCATGTCACGCTGTATGAAAAATCGTCGGTTCTCGGCGGACAGCTGATTCCCGCTTCCAGGCCTTCCTTCAAGTATCATCTGGCAGAATTCATTGAATATGAAAAGACCCAGATCCAGAAGGCAGGCGTACGCGTTGTCCTGAATAAAGAGATCACGCCGGATTCTCCCGAGCTTTCTGAGGCTGACCGTATTATCGTGGCCGTCGGCGCTTCTCCTGTTCTGCCGCCGATTCCGGGCATTAACAGCAGCAAAGTTGTCGAGGTGACACGGGCACACAATGATCCTTCCCTTGTTAAGGGAAATAAAATTCTGGTTGCCGGCGGCGGCATGAGCGGCTGTGACTGTGCACTGGAACTGGCCATGGACGGCAAGGATGTTACAATCGTTGAAATGATGGATGCGCTCTGCCCGACCGCACTTCTCGACAACCGCAATCCGCTGCTTTTCCGTATGGAGGATTACGGTGTCAAGGAAAGAACATCCTGTAAGATACTGGAAATCACCGAAAAGGGCGCCGTTGTCGAAAGCAGCAGCGGAAAAGAAACAATCGAGGCTGATACCATCATTGCTTCCTTTGGCATGAAATCAAACAACGCTTATATCGATGATATCTGCACGAAATATCCGCTTACCGCTGTGATTGGAGACTGTGCCTCCGTTGCACAGGTCGGCGAGGCTGTCCGCGGCGGCTTCTTTGCTGCATGGAGCATTCACTGACCTTATTTTTCAAAGCTTTTCATGGCTTCAATCGTCATCCGCATCAGCTCCTCCAGGGGCCAGCCGAGCATATCCGCTCCGTTCCGGATAACCTCCCGGGAACAGCCGGCAGCGAAGCTTTTTGATTTAAACTTCTTCATCAGCGATTTTACTTCCAGGTCCTGTACGCTTTTCGACGGACGGACAAGCACGGCGGCTCCGATCAGCCCCGTCAGTTCATCCACAGCGTACAGGACTCTTTCCATTGAGTTCTCAGGCTTTATATCTACCGTGATTCCGTAGCCGTGGCTTGCCGCGGCATGGATAATGCGCGGATCGATACCGCGTTCCTTCATGATTTCCTGTTCCTTGATGCAGTGCTCTTCCGGGTACTGCTCGAAATCCAGGTCATGAAGAAGTCCCACGATTCCCCATAAATCTTCCTCATCACCGTGTCCCAGCGCCTGCGCGAAATAGCGCATCGTCTTTTCCACTGTCTCCGCGTGTTCCAGATGAAACGGATCCTTGTTGTATTCCTTTACCAATTCAAAAGCTTCTTCTCTCGTCATTTTCTGTCCTTCTTTACATGGATTTTACATTGTGAAAATACGGTCTTTATATTACTATCTTATACTTTTCCTGTAATTAAGAGAATAGAAAAAGGAGAAAACATTATGAAAAGTAAGAAAATACTCGGCATCATTCTTTCCGCCGCACTCGCGGCCGGCGTACTGTCCGCGTGCGGCAGCTCGTCCTCGTCAGGCACAGCGTCCGGCACATCTGGATCGACAGCATCCACAGCTGCCTCATCCTCAGCTAAATCGATAAGCGGATCCATTAACGCATCCGGCTCCTCGGCTCTTCTGCCGCTTGCACAGGATGCCGCGGATAAATTTAAAAACACGTACCCGGATATTTCCGTTACCGTCAACGCCGGAGGGTCCGGTACCGGCTTAAAGCAGGTATCCGACGGCTCCGTCGACATCGGAAACTCAGACGTCGCGGCAGAAGAAAAGCTGGATGCTTCCACAGCGGCGGAGCTTGTTGATCACAAGGTCTGTGTCATCACAATGGCCGCGATCGTCAACAAAGAGCTGGCTTCCAGCGTCAGCAATCTGACGAAGCAGCAGCTGATCGATGTCTTTACGGGCAAAATCACAAACTGGAAAGAGGTCGGCGGTCCGGACGAAGAAGTACTCCTTGTTACAAGACCGGATTCCTCCGGTACCCGCGCTCTTTTCACAAAATACGCTCTCGACGGCAGCAGTGAAAACTCAAGTGTTTCCTATCTGGAAACAGACAACTCCGGCGAACTGCTTGAAACCGTTAAATCCAACAAAGGTGCCATCGGCTACCTGGCATTGTCTTACCTCGTCAGCAATACGGATGTAACCCCCATCTCCATCGACGGTGTGGCTCCGACACTGGAAAACACATACAGCGGCAAATATCCGGTCTGGGGCTATGAGCACATGTACACAAAGGGAGAACCGAATGAAGCCTGCAAAGCGTTCCTTGACTATATCACAGGCAGTGAATATGCTTCCAGCGTCGAGTCACAGGGCTACTGCGTTACCTCGAAAATGACTGTTTCAAGATAAGGAGTATCATGACAACAAGAAAGATGTTCCGGAACGAATATTTCTGGAAAGGCCTGATCATGGCCGGCGGGCTCTTCATGATCATTATTACGCTGATCATTGCCTTCTTTCTGATTTTCAAAGGCAGCGGCACATTTATACAGTTCGGACATTCGCTGGCGGAATTTCTCTTTTCCGCCAGCTTCAGTCCAGGTTCAAGTGTCGGAGGAGAAAGCGGGACAGTCGGTTCCGCCGCTTTCATTATGGGGTCGATCCTTACGTGCGGACTGGCTCTTCTTATCTCTACACCGTTCAGTCTGGCTGCGGCGATTTTCATGACGGAAATCGCCCCTAAATTCGGAAACCGGGTGCTGCAGAGCGCAATCGAGATCTTTGTCGGCATCCCGTCGATCGTCTATGGCTGGACAGGTCTTACGATCCTCGTGCCGGCCGTGCGCGATCTGTTTCACCTGCCGTACGGCAATACGATTTTTACGGCCGCGCTCGTACTGGCGCTCATGATCTTCCCGTCCATTACGAGTGTAAGCGCCGACGCGATCCGCGGTGTTCCAAAGGAGTTTCACGATGCCGCTTACGGCCTCGGCTCGACCAGGTGGCAGATGATTCACAAAGTTGTAATTCCGGCGGCGCGCAGCGGTATCGTAACCGGGGTCATCCTGGGCCTTGCGCGTGCGTTCGGCGAAGCGCTGGCCGTAGCCATGGTCATCGGCAAAACGAAAGCCTTCCCGAAAAGCCTTTTTAATTCCGGAAGTACACTGACCTCGATCATCGCTTCCAACATGGGAAATACCTTCGACGGAACAGAATACAACAGCGCCCTTTGGTCTATGGCCCTGCTGCTTTTTCTCATTTCGCTGTTCTTCATCGTACTGATCCACATCATTTCTGCGAAGGGAGCCAGAAAAGCCTATGGAAAGAATTAAAAAAGCACAGAAAACAGACCGCTTCATGACAGGCCTTTTCTATGCAGTGGCGGCGTTCTTTCTGATCCTGCTTACGGCGTTCGCCTCATACGTGATCATAAAGGGCTTTACAGGCGCCACCCCGGAAATGTTCACGTTTACGAGAAAAGGAATCCTGAATCAGCTGTTCAATACGATCTATCTCGTGGCGCTTTCTCTTCTCATCAGCTGTCCGATCGGAATGGCTGCAGGCATTTACCTGTCGCAGTACGCGAAGCAGGGAAAGCTGACATCCTCGATCAAAATGTGTATCGAAACATTATCCTCGCTGCCTTCAATCGTCGTCGGACTCTTCGGATATCTCGTCTTCATCCTGATGACCGGCATGAAATGGAACCTGATGGCCGGCGCCCTGGCTGTCTCGATCCTCAGTCTTCCGCTCATCACAACGACGACGGCTGATGCGCTTAACGCACTGCCGCTTCCGTACCGTGACGGCAGCATGGGACTTGGCGCGACGAAATGGCAGACTGTCCGCCGCGTTCTGATGCCGGCCTGCTCCCCCCGTATCATCACCGGTATCATTCTGGCCGCCGGCCGCGGTTTCGGTGAAGCGGCGGCACTCCTTTATACGGCCGGCATGAGTACCGACATCAACTGGTCCAACTGGAATCTGACGTCGCCGATGTGTCCGCTCAATCCGTTCCGTCCCGGCGAGACGCTGGCGCTTCATATATGGAGTTCCTTCACGGAATCCACGGCATCAAACGCAAAGGCCGTCGCCAATCTGTCTTCTGCGGTCCTGATGATCCTTGTACTGATTTTTAATATCTGTATCCGGATTCTTTCGAAGAAGCTCGATACGGCCAAAAAAGGCGGCTGATCCGTTCAGCCGTCTTTTCTTATATTCTATTCCAGATCATCTGCCTTTTCCCAGCTGCAGGCATCCCGCCATTCATCGGCCGAGCAGTGGCTTTCCTGAAGATATTCGACCGAAAGCTTCCAGTATGCCTCGCGCGTTTCCCCGTCCGGCCCTGTAACACGTGCCGAATACGACAAGCCGTACGGATATCCGTCCCGGTTCTTCATGAACGGCTGCTCCGCGATCGTGTATTTCTGTCCGTTAAAAAAAGTTTCTCCAAAAGCACTCATAAAACCACTCCTCCTCCGTGCTATTCCATATCCAGGTTACTTCCATCATATCACCTTTTTGAAATCGATCAAATGGGTATTGACACGCGGGAAAAATGTGATATCATATTGATATCAAACAAATATCTATAATGTTCTTCAGAAGGAAAAGGAGAATAATGATGCAGGAGAAAATATTAAGTACCAGAAAGAATGGCATGCCCGTCATGATCGCTGCGATTGCACTGTACGGCGCTGCCGTGGCCGGACTCATTGCTGCCGGCGTAACGAATCTACCGCTGACTGTCGTCTGTATGATCTGGATCTGCGGCGGATGGATCCCGTTCATGGGGCTGAAGGTCCTGAAACCTCAGGAAGCCCTTGTGCTTACGCTGTTCGGCAAATACGCCGGCACACTGCGCGGCGACGGTTTCTACTTCGTCAACCCATTCTGTGTCGCCGTCAATCCGGCGGCGAAGACGCATCTGAATCAGAGCGGCGACGTTGATTCCGAAAGCAAATCGATCTTCAGCGCAAAATCCAGTGAAGCCGCAAAAACCGTGTCCCAGAAGATCTCCCTCAAGATCATGACACTCAACAACAACCGCCAGAAAATCAATGACTGCCTCGGCAATCCGGTCGACATCGGAATCGCTGTGATGTGGCGCGTCGTCGACACCTCCAAGGCTGTTTTCAACGTCGACAACTATAAGGAGTATCTGTCACTCCAATGCGACAGCGCGCTTCGGAACGTTGTGCGCATCTATCCGTACGACGTCGCTCCGAACGTCGATACGACAGGCGACGGTGTTCCTGATGAAGGAAGTCTGCGCGGTTCCAGCGAAATCGTCGCTTCGCGCATCAAAGAAGAAATCCAGAAGAAGGTTACGGAAGCAGGGCTGGAAATCATCGAGGCACGTATCACCTACCTGGCATACGCACCGGAAATTGCAGCCGTCATGCTGCAGAGACAGCAGGCATCCGCGATCATCGACGCGAGAAAGATGATTGTCGAAGGCGCCGTCGGAATGGTCGAAATGGCACTTGATAAACTGAATGAGAATCAAATTGTAGAGCTTGACGACGAACGGAAAGCCGCCATGGTCTCCAATCTGCTCGTCGTACTCTGCGGCAACCGCGATGCCCAGCCGGTCGTAAATTCGGGTTCGCTGTATTGACATGAATGAAGGTCAGAAGAAACAAGTGCCCCTGCGGCTTTCGCCGAAGCTGTATGACGCGGTCGCCGCATGGGCCGACGATGATTTCCGTTCCGTGAACGGTCAAATTGAATATCTGCTTACCGAATGCGTCCGTCAGCGGCGGAAGAACGGGAAATACGTCTCCGATCAAATCGACGAGCCTCCGGATCTCGATATCTCATGAAGTCAGGAAGAGAATCCGGAAGGAGGAATTTGAACAATGGATGACGTCATGCACGAATGCCGGCTTTGCGCCAGGCGATGCGGCGCGGACCGATATGCCGCCGACGGCTTCTGCGGTGCGGACGCAGATATCAAAGCCGCGCGCGCCGCTCTCCACATGTGGGAAGAACCATGTATCTCAGGGCAGGAAGGCTCCGGCGCCGTTTTCTTTTCAGGCTGCCCGCTTCACTGTGTCTTCTGTCAGAATCGGGAAATATCAAATGAAGGTATCGGACAGACGATCTCTGTCCACCGTCTTTCGGAGATTTTCCTCGAACTTCAGGAGAAAGGCGCAAACAACATCAATCTTGTCACACCGACGCAGTTCGTGCCGCAGATCATCAAGGCCGTTTCCTGTGCCCGGGAAGGCAGCGTTCTGCATAAACCGCTTGTGATTCCGATCGTCTACAACACCGGCACGTATGAAACACAGGAGACAGTCCGGTGTCTGGCTCAAACCGTCGACATCTGGCTTCCGGACCTCAAATACCGCGATCCGGAATTATCGAAGAAATATTCCGGTGCCGCGGACTATTTTGACACTGCTTCCGCGGCGATCGGAGAAATGGTCCGGATTGCCGGCGCACCTGTATTCGACGGCCGCGGACTAATGAAGAGCGGTGTTCTCGTGCGCCATATGATCCTGCCCGGCTGCACGGAAGACTCAAAGAACGTACTCCGGTATCTATGCGAGACGTACGGCAGGAAGATATGGATCAGTATTATGAACCAATACACGCCGATGACAGGCATCGGCGTGAAGTATCCTGAACTGGCCAGGCGTGTAACGAAACGGGAATACGAAAAAGTCGTAAATTATGCAATCGGTATCGGCATAGAAAACGCATATATACAGGAAGGCCCGACGGCAAAGGAAAGCTTCATTCCGTCGTTTAACGGCGGAGAAGGTCTCTTACCACCTCCGCGGCAATGACCATGCCCGCTGCCGGCGGCACAAACGGTGTGCTTCCCGGCACGGCGCGGCGCCCGCCGTCTGATTCCTGCTCCTCCGAATCATCCGCTTCCGGCTTTAACGGCTTCTCCGTGGAAAAGACGACCTTCAGCTCTTCGATGCCGCGTTTCTTCAGTTCGCGCCGCATCACCTTCGCCAGCGGACACATAGTCGTATCGTAAATATCCGCTACCTGAAAGGCAGCGGGATCCAGCTTGTTCCCTGCTCCCATGCAGCTGATGACCGGCACGTTCGCTTCCTTTGAACGTGTGATGATCAGAAGCTTTGCCGTAACGGTATCGACCGCGTCCACCACATAGGAATACTGCGTAAAATCAAAATCACCGGCCGTTTCCGGCAGGTAAAAACAATTCCGTACATTCACAGCAGCAGCCGGATTGATATCCAGCATGCGCTCCTTCATCACTTCCGTCTTGTACCGGCCGATCGTCGAATGCAGCGCGATGATCTGACGATTCAGATTCGTCATTGCGATCCTGTCACTGTCGATCAGGTCAAATGTCCCGATCCCGCTCCGGACAAGCCCTTCCGCCACATATCCGCCGACACCGCCGATGCCGAAAATCGCAACGTGCGCGTGCGAAAGCTTCTCTATCGCCTCATCACCGAGCAAGAGGCGTGTTCTCGAAAACTGATCCGGCATTTTGATCTTCCTTCCGATATCACACAAACGGCAAAACTGCCGCCTGCTTTCAGTGAACGATAACCTGCGCCGCGAATACGGCAAGGATTCCCATAACCGCACTCATCACGATATACAGTACCGCTGTGGCCGTATGGCCGTTCTGCATCAGCGACGCCGATTCATAAGCAAATGTTGAAAAAGTAGTAAACCCGCCGCATACACCGACCTTCAGCATCAAGGTCACATGCGGGTTCAAGGATTCATTCTTTACGGAAAGCGCAACGATGAAACTGATGGCAAAAGCACCCAGAACATTGATAAGAAGCGTCTTGACCGGAAATTCACTTCCCGAATGAACGGGCAGAAGCCCGATCACGTATCTGCACACTGTCCCGATAAAGCCGCCAAGTCCCACTAAAATACAGTCAGCCATTTCAAAATCTCCCTTTCGTACGGCACTGCCGTTATCATGTAGAAGTCGTCAGCCACTGGCAGTTCGGGTCGCCCCAGGGAGAACCTCATTCCCATGCGTGTCCTGCCGCTTATGCAGGACAAATTGATTTTACTCACAATAATATTTTTTGTCAAGTCCGGGTGCTCAGGAAAATGAGGCGCAGCTGCGTTACGCCAATGTCATATCGCCGTCTTTTACCCATCCTTTTCTGCGGCAGAATTTATTGATCAGCGGACAGAGAACAGCCGGCAGTATAAATGATATGAGAAGCAGTCCTGCCCAGTCAAACGGTGTAATACCAGTCTTCGCGCCGGAAGCAATGTCGCTGACCCATCCCGTGTAAACACCGATCTGTCCTACGAGACCGCATGTGCCCATGCCGGAAGAAACCGGTGTTCCATTCATCTGAAGATGGAAGAAACAGGTCGCGAGCGGTCCCGTGATCGCGGACGTTACCGTCGGCGCGATCCAGATCCTCGGATTCTTCACAATATTGCCCATTTGAAGCATCGAGGTACCGATGCCCTGTGAAATCAGACCACCCCACTTGTTTTCCGGAAAACTCATGACCGCAAAGCCGATCATCTGCGCACAGCAGCCTGCCACGGCCGCTCCTCCGGCAAGACCCGTAAGGCTTAGCGCAGCACAGATCGCCGCCGACGAAATCGGAAGCGTAAGCGCGACACCGACTACAACAGATACAAAAATTCCCATAAAGAACGGCTGCAGTTCCGTTGCCCACATGACGATGCTTCCGACCTTATAAGCAGCTGCGCCCAGTGCCGGAGCCCACCATGCTGACAGCGCAACGCCGACACCGATCGTAACGAGCGGTGTAACGAGAATATCGACTCTCGTTTCTTTCGAAATCGCCTTGCCGACTTCCGATGTGATGATCGCGACAAATAGAACCGCGAGCGGTCCCCCTGCGCCGCCGAGTGCATTCGAAGCAAACCCGACGCTGATCAGTGAAAACAGCACGAGCGGCGGACAGTGCAGCGCGTACCCAATCGCGACCGCCATAGCCGGTCCGCTCATCGCTGTTGCGAGTCCGCCGACCGTATATTCTGTCTTGGCAATCACAGCGACCGTCATCGTAAGGAATCCAACATGGAACTGCGTACCGATCGTATTGATGATCGTCCCGATCAGCAGGGAACAGAAAAGTCCCTGCGCCATTGCCCCCAGCGCATCGATTCCGTAGCGCTTCAGGGAAATCTCAATATCCTTTCGTTTCAGAAATGCTTTGAACTTGTCCATAATGCATCTTCCTCCCTCTAAAGCCATAAAAATCTCTTGCATCTGATAAAATCATGAATAACATGACAAACATTTACTTTTTTAGTCAATAAAAATATGATACGATATCCATGCAGACAAATCAAGGGCAAAACGCCTAAATCCAAGGGGTATATCAATGGGACTTTATCAGAACAGAATCGTGGTCAAGGTCGGCACTTCGACACTGACGCATGAAACCGGGAAAACAGATCTCCAGTCATTCGACCATCTCGCGCAGGTCCTTTCGGACGTGCAGAACATGGGATACGAGGTGATCCTCGTCTCTTCCGGCGCGATCGCAGTAGGAGCAAGCAAACTGAACATGAAGAAGAAGCCGGATACGATGCGCCTGAAGCAGGCCGCTGCTGCCGTCGGACAATGCAGCATCATGTTTCTGTATGACAAATTCTTCGGTGACTATGACAAGACGATCGGACAGATCCTTCTGAACGCAGAAGACATCGAGCAGGAGGAGAAGAAAGAGAACCTGATCCATACCTTCGACTCTCTGCTTGAAATGAACATTATCCCGGTCGTAAACGAAAATGATTCCGTAAGCTATACGGAAATCGAATCCGTCGAGCGTCTCTTCGGTGACAACGACATGCTGTCAGCCGTAACGGCCATTCTGTGCAAGGCCGGCAAACTCGTGATCTTTTCCGATATCGACGGTTTCTATGACAAGGATCCAAGGCTTTATACAAACGCCCGTCTTATCCCCCGGATCGATGAGATCACAGACGACACGTACCGGCTGGCCGGCGGCGCCGGTTCACGGCGCGGTACCGGCGGTATGCGCACCAAACTGCAGGCAGCGGCACTCGCGACCGCGCAGGGGATCGACACAGTCATCACCAACGGCAAGGACCCTGCTGCCCTTTACAAAATTATAGCAGGCGAAAGCGTCGGAACCTTTTTCAGTGGTTCCAGTATATAGTACGCTGCTGCTCTGTCAGGGAACCGATGAAATCCCGCTTGACCTCCAGCATTTCCGTAAGCAGTTCCGTCACGGCAAACAGCACGGACTGTTCCCGGAAAACCTCTCGTGTTTCCGGAAGCGGCGCATTGTCGATCGTCTGCTTCACATCCGCAAGACGTTCTTCCGTATTTTCCAGCGGATGTTCGATATGCACGGCTTCGGCGATATGCGTCAGGTATCTGGCGATCCGCCTGCTTTCCGCCGTCACGGATGTGAAATTTGAAAGCTGTTTTCCGATATCGCGCAGGATCGAATATTCTGTCTCGCGCATCGTCGTATAACCGATATAATAATTCGCGTGCGGTGCAAAATTATTTCCGGCATACAGATATGCGCGCCGTGTACTCTTCTGAATCTGGGCGAGGAACGAATCCAGCATCTCATCCGTCCCCTCCAGAGTACTTTCCCCGCGCAGTACGCCGGCATATCTTTGCAGCAGGACACGCATCGTCTCCTCCAGATCATTCGCCGACCGGATAAATTTCCCGCGGTCATCCGGCATCCACAGATTGATCAGTACCGCGATCCCGACACCAATGATCAGCCGCTCCGTTTCATTCAGGATCAGCGCCTGTGTGAACGGCTGCTGTTTGATAAACAGGTGTATGATGATCACAATATTGATCGAAAGCGTATTCTCCCAGCCGATCATCTCCGTTACAAGCGTTACGATGGCCGCCGCCGCGCAGAAGGCCGGTATGCCTACGCCGAACATGCGGTGGCACTGCAGTGCGATCAGGATCGTATATACGAAGGATACCGCCCGCAGAACCGATACCTGCAGCGTATCCCGCTTTGTCTTCTGAATGCCGAGCAGTGTAATGATCGCGGTTGACGCCGCAAACTCGATTCCGGCCAGTCTCGCGATCAGAACGGAAGCGATCACTCCCGCCGTGATTTTTATGCAGTGACTCAGCGTATCTGTCGTAAACTGCCGGCTTCGCCATTCTTTAAGCTTCCCTTTTCCTGATGTTTTCTTTTCTGCTTTCTTCATCGTTCTGTCTCCGTATCCCATCTGTCAAGCAGGAAAAAGCCCGCTGCCGCTGCAATCGTAATACATGCCGCGGTACGCCAGCCGTCCGAATAATCCCACACCGCGAGCAGCTGTCCCATCAGAAGCGGGCCAAGCGATTTTGCGGCGCCGCGCATAAATGTAGAAAAAGCATTCACCCGTCCAAGACAATCCGCCGGTGTGCGGTTGGAAAGAAATGTGCCGACCTGTATGGCTGTACAAATCTCGCCAAGTGTAAAGAGCACTCCAAAAAGAATATAGAAATAATAGTTCCCGCCGCCGCAGAATCCCGCATACGCGGCAATATAGAAAATACCTGCCAGCGCCACTGCCTTCAGCGGGTGCAGCCGCCTCGTCAGATTCGTTATCAGCGGAGTCATCACGATAACCGTAACGGCGTTCACTGAGCAGAGAATGCTGTACCGTCTTGCCCCGTCGTCCGCAAACATGTCGCCGAACTGTGCCGGCAGCATGAAATCCCACTGCGTGTAGCAGAAATCATACAGAAACAGCAGCAGTACAAAAAAAACGAGTACCGGCGCCCGTTTCAGGACACCGTACAGCGAAACCGAAGATATTTCTCCGTTTGTTTTCTTCTTCCGCGAAAACACTTCCGGAACGTATCTCGCTGTAATCGCCGCAGATGCAAAGCTGCTTACGGCATCGAGAATAAAAAGCAGCGGCAGATGGTTCCTGAAAAGCAGTCCGCCGATGAGCGGACTTACCGCCATACCGATATTGATCCCCAGATACAAAAGCGAAAAAGCAGCCTGTCGATCCTCGGGCTTCGTCAGATCCGCGAGCAGCGCGTCCGCCGCCGGTGCCGAAACAGCCACAAAATCCGCGGCCGCGATGATACAGAATATCATCGCCCTTCCGCTGATGCCAAGGCCGCACACAAGATAAACTGCCGCTCCCGCAAGACTTCCGATCAGAAACGTCTTCTTGCGTCCTATCGTGTCGGCAAGTCTGCCTCCCAGAATAACACACGGCGCCTGCGTAAGGATCAGAAGCGCGACAGCCGTCCCCGTCTCTGCCTTTCCCAGTCCCAGCTTCTGTGTCAGAATCAGTGTCAGAAGCGGCGTGACAAAATAGCCAAGGCAGTTTACAAGACGCGCTGCGAACAGAAAATACACTTCCCTCGGAAGTCCGGAATACGCGGAAAAATAATGCTTCTTCACGTTGCTCCCCCTCTAAGTCATGAAATCCACTTCCCGCTCCAGTCCTTCATCGCCAGCAGGACGGAATCGAAATCTCTTCCCTTCTCGGTCAGGGAATATTTTACCGTAACCGGAACGGTCGGAATGACTTCCCGCCGGATAATTCCGTTTTTCTCAAGATTTCTCAGCGTGTCCGTAAGGGATTTTGTACTGATATTCAGTGCTTTCTCCAGCTCACTGAAACGCATTGTTCCGATATGCAGCTGCTCCAGCACAAGAAACGCCCACTTCCCGCCGAAAACATCGATCACATTCCGAATGCTCCGCAGGCAGACCGCATCATACGTCTTATGTTCCGGATCCGGTTTTTTATTCATCCTGTCAGTTCCCCTTTTCCAAGTACTTTATTTAATAAAGCATATTACTTTTATATAATAACATAAAGAAAAAGTGCCTTATTTACAGAATAAATTATACTGGAATATAATAGTCTTATCAAGAGAAATACTTAGGAGGCTGAATGATGAATACAGATAAAAGAATGCCGGTCCTTTTTACCGGACACGGTTCTCCCATGAATGCGATCGGGAATAACAGAGCCAGGGACGGCTGGCGCAAGACCGGCACTGTCCTTGGAAAACCAAAGGTTATTATCGCAGTGTCGTCACACTGGGCAACGAACGGACGCTGCATACGGCGCAGTGATGTAAACCCGCAGATCAACGATATGTACAATTTCCCGCAAGAGCTGTATCAGATCCATTATGAGCCCGCCGGCTCCGTCGAATACGCAGACCGCGTGCTGGAGCTTCTGGACGGCACCGCGTCCGTCAGCAATGAATGGGGCATCGACCATGGTGTATGGTCCGTGCTGTCGAATATGTATCCGGACTATGACGTACCCGTCGTTATGGTCAGCACAGACATGTCTGCCGGCAGTGCCGCACAGTTCGAGACAGGCCGAAAGCTCTCCGCTCTCAGAGATGAGGGCGCTCTGATCCTCGCCAGCGGAAATATCGTCCATAACCTCCGAATGGTCAGCTGGGACATGACCGACGGCTATGAATGGGCTTCCCGGTTCGACCGTACCATACGTGACGCAGTTGTTTCAGGAGATTTTCAGACTGCGGTTCAGTATCAGACGCTGCCTGACGCGAAGAAAGCCATTCCGACGAATGAGCATTATTACCCGTTCCTGACAGCCCTCGGTGCCGCGTCCGGGACGGACAAGGTCACCGTATGGAACGAATACTGCGAGCTCGGTTCCATGTCCATGACTTCCTATTTATTTGAATCAGCAGACTGACGCGTTTTCCCTTTCGGTAAAAAAAGACGTGTCATATCCACGCCCTCGTGTATAAGCAGCTCTGTCTTTCTGTCAAGACCTCCGGCATAGCCTGTCAGGCTCCCGTCTGCTCCCACGACACGATGACACGGAATGATAATGGATATCGGATTATGCCCGACCGCGCCTCCGACTGCCTGCGCGGACATCGTTTCTCTGCCTGACGCGGCCGCTGCTTCTGATGCGAGTGCGCCGTACGTTGTCACTTTCCCGTACGGGATTTCACAGAGAAGTTTCCAGACAATGATTTGAAAGCTGCTGCCGCGAGGCAGCAGCTTCAATTCGTCAATTTCCGGTTTTTCGCCGGCGAAATACCGGTTGAGCCATAATTCCGCCTGTATCAGCACCGGTGTTTCCCGGATCCGGATTTCATCCTTTGCTAAATCCGGATAATATTTCTGACCTTCTATCCACAGACCGGTGAAGCCGTCACCCACTCCGGCAAGCAAAAGCTTTCCGAGCGGGGAATGAAAATACACGATATCTGTCATATCGAATGATACTCCCCTTCCGGATCAAGTTCCATCCGCATAAGAATCAATTCCTGCCACCCGCTGCTGCGCGAGCGGAATCCCCGCGGGTTCCGGCCGAATTCTGTGAATCCGGCACTTTTATACAGCTCAACCGCTCTGTCATTATCGCTTATGACATTCAGCTCCAGCTGCGCGTATCCGGCATTTCTTGCGCACTCGATGCACGATTCCGTCAATGCGCGTCCTATGCCGCGTCCCCAGTACGCTTTCCGGATACTAATGCCGAATTCCGCGCGGTGCTTCAGTTTATCGCAGCTCCCGACCCGTTCAAAACCGGCGACCCCGACAATTTCGCCTTCGATAACAGCACATAGCTCGACTTCCTTATCACTGGCTTCCTTCTCCGTCAAAAACTGCTGTTCCCCTTCTACGGTAAAATGGTTTTCATCCGGATACGTCAGCAGGTAATCCGTTTCGGCATGTGTCCTGCAAAAGCAGTCATACACTCCGGCTGCGTCTGCAGCCGTTGCGCTTCGGATCATGCATTCCGTATTATCTTTAATGATCACTGCTTTTTCGTATCTCATCAGTATCCCTTTTTTACATATCTTGTAATTTTTTATATTCGTCCAAATTTAATTCTCGTTTTAATTCCTCTTTGGTTGGCATGTACGGAAGATATTTTGCTGCAAAAATCTGCTCATTATCTTCAGGCAGGGTGTATTTTACCAATGTATCACTCTTATCAGCACAGAGCAAAATTCCAATTGGAGGATTATCCCCTTCGTTCATAAGTTCTCTGGTATAATAATTCACATACATTTGCATCTGTCCGATATCTTGATGTGTCAAATCTCCTATTTTCAAATCTATCAGCACAAAGCACTTTGCAATATAATTATAAAATACCAGATCAATATAAAAATGTCTTCCGTCAAAATTTATATGCTTTTGTCTTGCAACAAAAGAATACCCTCTTCCAAGTTCAAGTAAAAATCTCTGTAAATGATTAATCAATGCCTGCTCAAGGTCTGTCTCATAATAATGTTCATTAGCAGGCAAATCAAGGAATTCCAATACATATGGATCTTTAATAATTTGCTCATATTCTGGCTTTGGTTCTACTCTTTGGATCTCTTCTTCAACTGATTCTTTATCTTTACTCGCCAGAATTCTCTGATAATACATTGTATGAATCTGTCTGTCAAGCTGACGTGAACTCCATCCTGATTTTACTGCTTCATCCATATAAAAATTTCTGACATCTTCATTATCTATCTTCATTAGTGAACGGTATTGTGTCCAACTCAATTCAGGACGCAGTGCGTCCTGTTTTGGAAAACACATATAAAAGCGGCGCATATTACGCAAATTACTAACATCAAATCCTTTTCCAAATTCTTCTGTCATTCGACCTGAAATATATTGAAGCAGTTGTCTCCCATATTCAGCCCGCTCATTTTGCCCGCAAGCAAGGTAAATCTGCTCCCCGATTTGCCAATAAGCACTGACCATAGCTGAATTAACGGCAGTTTGTATATTGTTTTGAGCTGCAATTACAGATTTCCTGATAGCAATATATGTCTTTTCAGATTGTTTCTCTGTATTTATGTTATACTTTTTATCTTGTGTCATTCTATGTTCTTCCATAACCAGGCCACACTCCTGATAATCCTCAAAACAGATCCTTCATCAGCCTTTCAGCCCTCTGGTCTGTCTGTCCATATCCTCAACCACAATATCATAGATTTCGCCCAGAGACGCGCAGTATTCCAGGACCTTCCACGGTTCGTTCGTATGGAAGTGGATCTTGATCAGATCTTCATCTCCTACCGCAAGCAGACAGTCGCCTTTCAAGTGTTCCGTAAAATAATCGCTGATTTCATCCTCATCCAGATTATTCCCATCGATCAGCAGCTGCGTATCATATTTAAATTCCAGCATTTCTGTACCCCCTTTTCATTTCCGCAAGCACGGCAAAAAAATCCTTTTGCAGCTATTATATTCCCGTACCGGCAAAAGAGTCAATCCCATGCACTCTGTGTACCTGTTTCAGCTAAACACAGACACCCGCTTCGAGATATCTTCTTTCTCTTTCGCATCCGGTTCGGATACGATCCCGCCGAACGGCATCTGGGCAACGAGACGATATTTCTCCGGCACGTTGAACAGTGAGCGGACGGTGCTGTCGATCACAGGATTGTAGTGCTGCAGTGACGCTCCGATTCCCAGCTCGCGCAGGCCGCTCCAGACGGAAAGCTGCAGCATTCCGCTTGACTGCTGCGCCCAGACCGGAAAATTGTCCGCGTACCGCGGAAATTTTTCCTGCATTGTCTGCACCGTCTCTTCGTCATAAAAATAAAGTACCGTGCCGGCTCCCGCCCGAAACGAATCGATCTTCTCCCGTGCGACCTTGCCGCCGAACGCATCGTAAATTCCATCCCACAGCTTCTGATGAGCAGCGCCGAATGATACAGCCACACGGGAACTCTTCATGTTAAAGGCATCTGGAACAAGTTCGGTAAGTGAAGTGACAAGCTCCTCAACATCTTTTTCCGATACCGGCAGGCTGCTGTCGATCATATAATATGTTCTGCGTTTCTGTAAAGATTCCTGGATTTTCATATGATTTCCCTTCTGCGGTCATGGCCGCGCTCTGTTACTGATAGCTTACTTCGTTTTTCAAAAAGCTGCCTGTATCGAGATCCTTGAACGCCTGCTGCAGCTCTTCCCTGGTATTCATAACGATGGGACCGCCCCAACAGACCGGTTCCTTCAGCGCACGGCTGCTCAGGAACAGAACACAGGCAAGGGATGCGCCGCTTTTGATCGTCACCGAATCTCCTTCCGTCAGTCTGACAGCTGTCTTTTCCGGAATATTTCTGCCGCCAATCGTTACTTCTCCGAGCAGCGTAAAGATCATGACAGCACGGTCCGATCCTGTGGCAAGACTGATTTCTGCATCGCGCTCCAGACGGATATCATAATAGTCAAGCGGCAGATGAGAAGGCTGGAACCCGGACATCCCTTCACAGCTTCCGGCGAGCACCCGCAGCGTTCCGCCGGGAAAGGCCTTCTCCGGAATATCATCCCGCCGGACACTGTGATAAGCCGGAGCTGTCATCTTATCCGCCGCAGGCAGATTCAGCCAAAGCTGAACGCCCAGCAGACGCGGTGATGCAGGGATCAGTTCTTCGTGAAGAATGCCGGAACCCGCCGTCATCCACTGCACTTCCCCGTCGGAAATATCATCTGTATTGCCGAGACTGTCCTTGTGACGCATGGTGCCGCTTACAACGTAGCTGATCGTCTCGATTCCCCTGTGCGGATGCATCGGAAAACCGGCTGTATAGTCGTCCGGGTTTCTGCTGTCAAAAGAATCCAGCATTAATATCGGATCGAAGTCCTCCGTCGTACGATTGCCAAGTACGCGGACTAAATGCACGCCGGCACCGTCCGTTGTTCTGAAACCCTGTACGGCTTTCTTAATGGTTCTTTCCATTCTTTGTCCCTCCATACCGTTTTAAAAGTGAAACGAGTGTTTCCTTCTCTTCATCACTCCAACAGTCCATCTGCCGAATAATCATCTCTTCGTTCTGCGGATAAACTTTCTCGATCAGCCGGCGGCCTTTCTCTGTCAGGTGCAGAATAAAGCACCGCCGGTCTTCCTCGTCCCGGCAGCGGGTCAGATATGCCCGCTGTTCAAGATTCCGGACGATCAGCGGAATCGTGCCGCTTGTGCTGAGAATGCTCTCCTGTACCTGGCCGACTGTGAGATTACCCTTATGATACAAGGACTCCAGAACGGCAAACTGACCGAGTGTGAGTCCATAAGCCGCAGAAATCCGGGAAGTCATCCTGTCAATATCGTTTGCTGTTCTGTGGAGACCGATCAGTATTTTCAGCTCCGGCTTCGCCATAAACATCCCTCCCTGATTTCAGTATATCTCTATGTAGAGATATTTTCAAGAAAAACCTCTGACGATAAGGCAGCATGAATGTGATATAATAGACACCGGCAGACAGATACCGGCACTTTCAGGAGGTGTACCATGAAGAAAATCGTCGTAACAGGATCGGGCAGTTTCCTTGGGACTCGCTTTTGCCGCTGTTTTCAGGATAAATATACGATTATTCCGTTTACTCGGCAGCAGCTGGATGTCTGCAGCGGACAGCAGGTTTTAGATACGATCCGTGACTGCCGTCCCGACTTGATTTTCCATCTGGCAGCGCTTACGTCCACCGAGTACTGCAATGCCCACAGGGAAGACACAGAAGCCATCAATGTCGGCGGAACAGAACATATAATTGCCGCGGCAGAGGCAGTGAATGCAAAGATCCTTTTTGCCGGCAGTGAACAGGTATTCAACGGGAACCAAAACGCCGGCCCATATTCCGAGCAGGATACGCCGGTTCCGAATACCGCGTACGGGGAAAGCAAATTAAAAGCCGAGAAACTTCTGGACGCTTCCGTCGTTCCGCACTGGACCTTACGTTTCACCTGGCTTTTCGGGACACCCGAGCACCAATTAAAAATCAACAGCAATATTCTCTGGTCCGCTGTTTCGGCCGCCATGCAAAACAAGCCGATCCATGCAAACACAAACGAATTTCGCGGATATACGTACTGCTATGACCTGATCAAAGCCATTGAAAACGTGTTTGACCTGCCGTACGGCACTTATAACCTCGGCAGCACAACCGAATTGTCACGCTATGATTTTTTACGCGTCGTTTTCGAGCTCTGCGGCATGTCCGGGCGCTTCAACGATATCGTCGTTCCGGAAGAACGAGCTGTACGCGACCTGCGTATAGACATGCACAAGATCAAATCCTGCGGGATCGATCTCGGCAGTTCAGAACAGGCTATCGAACGCTGCATCCGGCAGGACCTTCCGCTGCTTTGATTACGACAGAAGCCGGCCTGCCGTTTTCGTCACCGGTTTTTTAATTTCCAGTGTACTTTACTTCCTGTGATGATACTTCTGACAGACGCGGTGATGACCGCACACTGCGCAGTGGCTCTTTCCCGGCACACTTGCGTACCTGCAGAATAAGAAATAGTGAATAATATGAAAGATTGTTATTGCTGCGAGACTGATCAGAACAATGACCGCCATTATCTTGCTCATGCTCATAGAATGCTCCTTTCAACAAACAGACTGTTTTTTCCGCTCAAGCCTGCCGTCATGTTCTGTCAAAACAGGTCTTTTTATCTTCCTCCGTAACAGAACGGATTACACGGCATGGATTTCCAACGGCTACCGAATTATCCGGAATATCTTTAACCACGACACTGCCGCCGCCAATCACCACATTGCTGCCAATGGTTACACCCGGCATCACATGCACGCCTGCGCCGATCCAAACGTTATTGCCTACCTTGATCGGATATGCATATTCAAGTCCCTGGTTTCTGCGTTCACAGTCAATCGGATGCCCCGATGTGTGGAACCCGCAGTCAGGCGCAATAAATACATTATCCCCAAAAGTCACTTTCCCGCCATCCAAAATGACCGTATTGTAATTCGCATAGAAATTTTCGCCAATCTCAATATTATATCCATAATCACACCAGAAGGGAGCGATTATGCAAAAAGCACCGTTTGTTTTTCCCAAAAGCTGCTTCAGGATTGCTGTCTGGTGTTCTTCGTCAGACGGACGAAGCTGGTTGAAATCAAAGCACAGATCCCTGGCTTTTGCCCTTTCTTTTACTAAATCCTCATCATAATTGGCATCATATAACTTCTGCCCTTGCATTTTCTCTTTCTCTGTCATATTATTCCTTTCGCAATGATTCTCCGTTGAAGCCTGCATTCTATTCCGGTTCTTGGGAAAATCCGCCTCCGCCGCGCCCTTTCCGACGTTCATCCTCACAATTCGAAAGCTTTCATTTGCGATTCGGTCTTCTTTTGACGGCCAGCAGTTTCATATAGTCATCAAATTCCGACTGATCCGCCGGCTCGAACATTACCCATTTCCCGTCATGATACGTTTCCGCTTCATCGTATTTCCGGCAGACAGCAGAAGAAAGTGTGTTCCGTATTGCTTCGGCTTTTATCCGCTCCTCTTTTCCAAAGATGACCATGAAACCGATACAATGACTTTTTGCGTACAGACAGCAGAGCGTTTTTCCGCCACGGCGGTATTTATACTCATACGTCCATCTTTTGCCGCCGGAATTCCACGATCGTTCCATTTCGTATTTTTCCTCGATCGCCGAGCACAGCGCCTGCCATACTTCAAATAAAGGCTGTCCGATCAAATCAATCATCGCTGACTGAGACGGTGTTTTTTCAAGCATGGTTTCACCTCCGCATACTCCGGGTTGGTTTATAAACTGATTATACTATAACGTATCACAAATGCATTCAACTATTTCGTGCTTTCAGCGGCGGCAAATCTGTAAATGCGCCTTTTCGTTCGTGAGAACTGCAGCACGGCATTACCATTGAAAACAAAAAAAGGCTCCTCGCTGCCGGCATATCTGCCTTTAGCAAGGAGCTTTGATCTGTTCTGATTATTTTTCTTTTACCGGAATCCAGACCTCTGCATAGTATTCCGGATCCTGCACTCCCAGCTTATAATCAGCCGGATCACTGTAATACTCAATGTTATATCCTTCCGCTATTTCATACTGACTGGTCGGAAGCCACTCCGAAAAGATCCTTCTGTTGACCTCCTGCAAAGGAAGCGGCATTGCTCCCCTGCAGGGAAAAACTGCCCATGAATGCTCCGGAATATCCTGTACTTCAAGCTTCATTTCCTGCGCTTTTTCCGCAGTATAATCATCTGCAATCATATAGCGGAACTGATCTCCGGCCATCTCTTCATCAAAGCAGACCCCGTACATTCCGCATACCGGCTTCGGGTCAGCCATTACATATGCCTCATTCCAGAACCGCGGTATGTCCTGACTTGCCGATTCATAAGAAAACTTCTTCGAGATGCCCATAACCTTAAATGCGCTCTTCTTCTCAATTCTGTACTCCATCACAGTACCTCCGTCTAATGTTAGTTTCATATGCAGCGGCGCAAACGCTTTGATATTCGCTCCGCCTTTTCTGACATCAGTCGGTGTGCATCCATGGAAACGGGTAAATGCTTTGGTGAAACTGTCCGGAGAATCGTAACCGTATTTCATTGCCAGATCAATGATCTTTCCGTCTGAGGTCAGGAGTTCGCTGCCCGCAAGGGACAATCTTCTCATCCGGATGTACTCACCCACGGTATAACCGCACAGCATGGAAAACCCTTTCTGAAAATAAAATGCGGACGTGTTTACTTCGGCGGCTATCCTGTTTACCGGAAGATCTTCGGTAATATTCTCTTCAATAAACCGGATTGCATTCTCCATAGTCGTTACCCATTCCACATCGCTCACCTCCTTGATGATGGAGTCAGTATAGCGCTTTTATTCGAAGAGCACCCGACAAAAATTGCTTTCTTTTGTCCTGCTCCTCGTTTGTTAAAGAGTATACTCCGGGCAAACATGTGCAGTATGAAGCAGATACTCCCTTACGATACTGCCGACGTCCTTCCGGGCATTTCCGCAGCCACGCGGCATCGTATCCACTCTGCCAAAAGAATAATATATTTTCAGTTCCGCACTGGTGTCATCGATATACTGATTTACCCGATCAGCAGTCGAAATGCAGTCCCGAAGCTTTTCACAAAGCAATAGGAAGTCCGTTTCTGATGCAGCTGTGGTTTCCTTCTTTTTGACGTACTTGCGGCTGCCAGCCTGACAGCACCGAACTACCACTCGTCCGTCAGGATAGATTTCATAAATTTCTTTTCTGCCAATGGCCATTTTACTCACATCAAAACAGGAAATGCTGTACTTGATTTTTTCTATCTCATTCACTGGCATCTGCCTCATTCTCATCATACGGAGCAATTCCAAGCAGATTCTGAAGAGCATCGAAATCCATATAGCTTGTCCGCCATTCACCGATATGAAGATCTCGAATACCATCAAGGAACTCATCCTTGCTGCATGAATAATTCAAAACAGCAGGAGGGCCTGATGGCTTATGGGCAGCCTCAAAATAAAGATGTTCCTCATCCAAAGTAATGATACGTGTTTCGTATCCTTTGAAGTAGCCGCCTATTGAAAATATCACCCTGCATATTGCAGGAATGCTGGCATCAAACAACTCTGCTTTCTGCTTCAGACCACGAACAGCCGTCATAATCTGCTTTTCATTTTTCCCTTTGAGGTATTTCATATAGTATCCTTCCGGGCTCATCATCATAAATCAACACCTCAATTTATCAAGACATCCTATGCTTCGTTGCCTACAAATCCAAATCAACCTTTTTCGACCTGGCAATCCCTACGATCACATTGCCGTTGATTTTTAACAGTTCTCCGTCTTTGCAGTCCACATTCAGGCACTGCCTGCATTCATATTCCGATTTGATGCCAACGTGCTGAAAACAGGTAACTGCACCGAGTGTTGTATCCTGATCATTCTTAAATTTCATAATGTCGCCGCTGCCGAACACCCATGTAAAATCATACGTACCAGCCGGAATATCCCGTCCGATGAGATATTCCCCATTTGGCAGCTGATTCTTTCCGAGGGATACCGGCTCGTAATCATGCGCACCACCGCTGCTCTCAATAGATTCTGTCTTCGGATCCATTGCCGTTTGAAGGAGACGGTCACAAAGCTCCGTACCGGATACTGCTTTGACAATTTCCTTCCTGCCATTTTTACAGGTGATGCTGAATGTAAACTCTGTACCGGCCGGGGCGCTGCCTCCGTCCATAGCAATGGTCCGGCTGTCTCCCGGCGCAGAGCCGATACTAAGACCCCAGCTGCTTTTTCTTTTGTATAACTGTGTCTGTTCCAAAATCACCACAGACTGAATCTTGTCAAAATCAATACTTTTGTTTGAAAACAGCTCCATAAACACACCTCGCTTGTGTTTGAAAACAATGGTAGATTTCAACTTCCATTACGTCACAAATTGCACAGTCAATACAATTATATTTTATTATATCTGCTCGGTTTGCTAATATCAATCTATTTCATTTTCGGGGAAGCAGACATGACAGGCTGTTTGCCTATGGGCGGCTATATCTCCGAAACGAAGCCATCCTCCGGTATCAAATAACATCTCCGCAAAAAAGATGATGAGCAGAAGTGCTGTCGTTGGAAAAATGACAGTCTTCGAAAATCTCTCTTTAGATAGTAAGTGCCGTACAGCTTTTCAACATCCAGCGTCACTCACCTCCTTTCCGGTTTTTCATAAGTTTGACAGATGAAATTATAATTCTCTGCAGCCCTTTTTCAAAAAAACAGCTGTAATAATGCCCTTTGCAGCGTTAAGAGGGAATTTGACCTCTAACTCGGGTACTCGCGCTTTAAATGCTGATTAGACTATTTTTCGTTTTCGAGCCAAACAGGTAAATCCCAGGTGGGTAGTGGTGCTACCCACCTCAGGCTTCTTCATAATAATATGAGCAGTCGATCCCTTTTAGAAAGATCTCACGGTCGTCAATCTTGTCGGTCAAAGCATTCTTCAGTAAATTCTTGATATCTGTACCATCGGCCACACTTCTCGTCATAGCATCGAAATATTCCTTCTTGACTGCCTTACTCCAGTCGGCATAGAGACCCAGTCGTTTCTTGAGGGTCATATCCAGCCAAATACGTGTGAACTGCCGTTGCCTTCCATGAAAGAGTGTGCCACATTCATCTTGATATATTTGTCCATGATCTGACCAAAATCTTCCTCCGGCATCTTTGAACAACTGCTTTCGCGTACCCTTTTCCCTGAAATGACTTGTCCCTCATCAGATAAGACTGGCTGGTCTCATCAGACTTCAAAATATGAACATCGCCTGCGCGATGCTGGAGATGACTGATAAAATCATCTCATCGTCCATGAAGCCGGTCTCCAGAAGGTTATCTATTCTTTGCCGCTTCATATCCGTAATCCTGCCTTCAAAGCCTCAGTAACTGCCTTATAGGTCGACCCGTCATTCGGGATCATAAAGACTCCAAAACCAACTGCAGGAATCTTATTTCCATCACTCAAAGTAAACTATTCCATCTTGATTTCCGCCAATCTGGTAACATTGCATGCTCTTTTACCCGACACAGATCTTTGCCCATGCCGCTACCTGCTGTTCAGAAGACGGAGCTGAGCCGCCATGAACTGCGAGGCTCTTTCCAAACTTTGCACCCTTGCAGACCCTCTTCATCTCACGTTCACTGCCGCCCATTCCGGAGCCTTCGTGCGTCATCATCAGGAATACTTTCTTGCCTGTAAAATCCAGCTTTTCAAGCTGTGTGTACATGGCCATAGGATAAGTTCCCCACCAGCAGGGGCCAAGGACGAACACATTGTCATATTCTGGTATGTCCGTAAGATAATTCTTAAGTTCCGGACGGGCTTTTTGACGAAGTTCTTCCTTTGCTTCTTCCGTGCAGGTCATATAATCCTCGGAGTAATCCCTGACCGTCTCGATCTCGAACAGATCGCCTCCTACAGCATTCTGCACAAACTCAGCAATCAGCTCAGAGTTACCCTTTCCCAGACTTCTGATGCTCCCGTTTACATAGTTCTGTCCCTTCCGGGAATAATAAATGATAAGATTTTTTGCCATGAAAAATTCCTCCTTATTTCTCAGTTGCCTTATTGATGCAGCTGATCGCATTCAGGCTTCTCGGATAACCGATAAACGGCAGACACTGTGATACAACCTTGATCAGAAACGCCTTGTCATTTCCAATACGCATGTTAGCCGCTGCATGTGCAGTGAGCTGAGGCTCGCACCCTCCCTGCGCTGACAGGAAGCAGAAGGTTATCATCTCCCGCATTTTGTAATCAAGACCAGTCCTCGTGTAATAATCACCGAAACAGTTATCGGTAAGCCACCTGTTAATATGCTTTGTTTCCTCCGGGCCGGATTCTGCATAGCCTCGCATTCCTTCACCGAAGATATCAATCTGTGCCTGCTCTCCCTTTTCAAGACGGTTCTCTACTGTTGTCTGTACCTGCGGAGCAAGCGGAAGCTCAAAGCCCCTGCCAGTCAGTATCTCATTGACCGCTTTCAGAAAAGGAAACACCCTTCCGATTCCGAGATAGGCAACCGCCTGATATACAATCTCCTTGACCTCTACAGACGATACCCCGAAGTTCAGCGCTGCCGGAACCATAGCTTTAAATTCATCGATTCCCTGACAGCCGATCAGCATGGCAAGGATTGCCATGAACCTCGTCTGATCATTCAGATCATCGCTGTTTACAACCTCATCAAAAGCAAAGTTGTCGAACCTTTCGATAAACTCAGGATCGGTCTCAAGAAACTTTGAGACATAACCCGGAAACATTTTCTCATGATATTCTTTTGCATTCTGTGTAATATTCATTATCTGCCGGTCTCCTTATTCTATCTGCCTGATAACCTTGGCAGGATTACCAACCACAATGCAGTTATCGGGAATAGCGTGGTGCGTGTACTTTTTTATCACACAATTCATATATGTTCGTAATGTCGTTTATATGCAACAACTAAGTAGTGTTCCTTTAAATATAGGTTCAGTGGGAAATTGGAGGTGGATAAGTTATGACAGACAATAATACAAGTGCTCCATCTGGATATTTCACACAGGAGCGCATTCAGGGAGACCTTGACTACAAAAGAGCTCAGGCCATCGCGAAAACAATGCTTGATTCCGGGCTCATATCCGTTGCTGAATTCAACAAATTAACCGCCATCAATCGAGAAACTTTCTCTCCTCTGTTCGCGGAAATAATGCCTGAAATTGCTTGATATATAAGGCTTACAGAGTGATGTATAGACGTACGGAAAGGAGGGACAAGATTGAAAAAGATAACGAAAATCGCAGAAATAACAAGCCCCAAGATAAACGTCAAAAAAATACGAGTCGCCGCCTATTGCCGCGTCTCTACAGATTCAGATGCCCAGCTTGAAAGTCTGGAAGCCCAGAAAACGCACTATGAGAATTACATCAACTCCCGTAACGATTGGGAATTTGCCGGGCTTTACTATGACGAAGGAATCA
>Ga0268263_1000688_pt1 | contig 43949 bp, 41 predicted proteins | sample Biomet5_FD_190358 | JGI IMG/M metagenome (GOLD analysis project Ga0268263, IMG submission 190358) | Microbial communities from bioreactor (seeded with sewage sludge) at LBNL, California, USA - Biofuel metagenome 5 (SPAdes) (version 4) | ecosystem: Engineered > Bioreactor > Anaerobic >... | reverse complement strand
CAATTCGCTGAAAGGTCTTCTGAGGAAGGAATTCGATGAGCTGTGCGAAAACATATTTTCCAGAATTCATTGCGTCACGGATTTGACTGATTACATTCAAATGTACGAAATCAAATCGTGGACACCTGTTTTTGAATACAATTATTTAATTAACAAACATTTATAAAGCTAACTTGAAAAGTTTAGTGGACACTACTGATATCAAGAATCTTATTATAAGTGAAAGGCTCCCCTGATTCAAAATATGATACTTGTCTTAAAATACTATCATGCTCTTTAATCTTACTAATTTCATTCTTTCTTTTTGCATATTGCTTCGTTATCGTATCTCTAATTTCTTTCATCTTCTTTTGTATAACATCCGCGTCTTTTTTTATCAAATCATATTTGTCTTCATCAACATACGGATGTTGATCCTTGTTTTTATCTAAATCATTTAAGTAATCTGATAAAAGCTTCATGTAATCGCTATTGAAGAAAGAAGGATTGAGGTATTTCTCTCGAAATAGATTTGAGATAGCCACTTGCCGATTTTTATTATACTCATAGATAACATGAGCGGGAATCCAAATTCTGTCTTTGAAATAAGATAGGATTTCCAGCATCGTTTGCTTTGTTGAATTAGTCATCCTATATAACTGTAGAATAGAATTCGTATCAAAGATAATTATAGAAGATGACCATAAAGACTCTTCTCTTTCAGAGCCCATCTCAAAGAAATTATTCATATTGTGTACATTAATGACAGTTTACAAGCCAAAAGCAATTATCATAATTAACTAATGGATATAGGTTTAGTATTATTCAATGTCAAAGAATCATTCCATTGACCAGATTAATTCGTATTCTTCCAACCTGCCTCCCAGCCCCTTCTCTCCATATTCTCTAACTCCCTGATATACCCGGTACCTCCGGCGCCCTTGATTGTCAGCCACATGCAGAACGACTCTTCCCCACCACAGCGACACTCATTTCACAAACCACTGATTTTCAATGCAGCCCAGCCTACCACCCCCATTCAAACCCACTTCAACCCCATCCAATCCGCGAAAATCACACTCAAACCCTCTCCCATCTCCTCCGCATCTCCCCTTCTTCACCTTTCACCCGATCTCCTGCACATTCACATCCAACTATCCCTACAAAACCCTCAGTTCCCTCATCCGAACAGTTCTCTCTAATCCATCTCCCCATCCGGATCCTCAATGGTTCGATGCACTGCTATCCATATATATCAACCCCTTATTATGCTCGAAAGCATCTCTTATAAATGGTTCACTGTCCTTGTAGAAACTATCTATTGTTTCCCAATTAATTAATTTAACATCGAATGAAAGAGTTGGATCTTCATCTTTCAAATCAACGACAATCTTATCATTGTCGTCGCCGTCCGGCATCAATGATGGCACCAATGCGGCATAATAAGCATAACTGCAATCTTTAATTGCATTAAAGAACTTACTCACCACTATATTCTTTCCGATGCTCCTTGACACTGCCTTATAATCTTTAATTGGAAAATTATCGCGCTTTCTTTGAAACAACAATGCCTTAAGATAAAGTTGATAAAAGAGGTTTGAGGCATCTGCGTTTTTCTTATCAAATTGATCAAGAGGAACTGCACATTCCCACTTATTTTTCCCAGAGCACACCTTCGCCTCAATAAAAATCACGTCACTTGATTGATCTTTATAGTGAACAATTATTACCAAATCTGGTGTCCCAAATTCAGACAGTGAGTGCTCAAGATACAGATCGTATGAGGAAACATCATCATAAGACTTGAGAATATTAACTTTCAAGCAGTCACGCAGGAACTCAGTCACCTTTCCCGTAGATTGCCCGATGGTGAAAACTATGGCATCCATAATGCCACGTTCAGAATATGAGATGATCTTTGACTGATTAATATTGCATTTATTCGGCATCATATATCAATAGTTCGTTAATTTTTTACGCCACGACGCGGACGCCGTGAAACAAAAGTTCTTTGAAAACAGTGTTGTTTATTTGCTCCTTACGAGCCCTATTTTAGACGGTTGTTACTTTATATAGTGGATTCCCGAGAAGGATTTGAAGCAGGGCGGACAAAGTCTTTTTGCTCCGCTTTGCGATGTCCTTCATCATTTCCTTCAGGTTCCGGCCAGTCGCTGCCCAAATTGCGTTGATCATAGCCGGCTCTGGCTTGGGTCAATCATAATGACTTCCTTCTTCTGATTTTGATTTTCTTCCATAGTTTGATAATTAGATTAATATTGTTAGCAAAGTTATAGCATTATAAACCAATCCTATACAAAAACAAATGTTCTATTTGTCTAAAATAAAGACTAAAAATGCCTATTCGTTAATCCTGAGTCTTAACTTGCTGACTTCCCCCGAATTTCATCAATCGCTGATATTCAGATGCCGAAAGACGTCTTCCCATTCACTTCCAAACCCGAGTTTTGGATGGCGTTCACCTTCCACCCCTTCACCACATTCTTCCCTTCCTGCACCATAAGCTCCCACAGCCAGCGCCCGAACGAGTCCGTCCACCTCTGTGGATGCGTCGTGATCATCACCTTGTTTGGCAATCTACCGGACATCGCCGCAGAAATCACATCACCTGTAGTATGGAACACCAGCCCCTCCTTCACCCATTCATCCTGCCACTTCTCGATCTTGTCCCTGACGCTGACCCTGTATCCATCCCAGCGCCGCCCGGTATCTGTCAGATAGAAGACCTGCGAGAAATCGGTGTCGAGATACGGCTCCCCAATGATCCCCAATTCCCGATATGAATACTTCTTCCAGATGTCCTTGCTGTCATATGGCGACCGCGGGCTGCCGTGCATGCAGATCGACTTTATCGGAGCCAATGTCCTCAGCATATCCAGATTCTTGCAGAAATCCTGATAAGCCGCATCAATGTCCCCCTTGCATGTCGTCAATGCCTCATAGTGATATCCTATCTCGTGCCCCAGTGCAGCAATCTGCTTCAGCACTTCGACATCCAGACTTTCAGGAACAACCCTGAAGTAATACGTGCATTCAATGCCAAGTTCCGCCTCTATCTTTGCCGTCTTCAATGAATTCCCCGGCAGCTTATCAACATCATGCCGAAGCAGTATGTATTTGTCTTCTTTACAATGCTCAGGGTAATCCCGATATGGATGGAAAACATACCCAACCGACTGCAGAGCGACAAGCATCTGCCTGTATTTTTTAAGGGTAAAGTCCATATTACTTGAATCTGTATTGATAATCAGGATTCTCCTTCATTATCTTCTTGCTTTCCGGGTAATTCTCAACGAACCATGTAAAGAACGCTGAAACATCAATCTTGTCTGCAAGCATTTGTCGACGTCTATTTTGGAAGATGTCGAATAAGTTTGGCGTAGACAACAAATCGACACTTTTAGAGTATAAAAGCTCGGGGTCGGATGGACTAATACCAAATGTTAATTGGTATTTCAATTCGAGTTCTTGTAAAACGCCTATCTTGCCAGCAAAACTATTGAATCTTATCGATGGGACACCTAACATTGCTGCTTCAACTGCCATACTCTGAGAATCTCCTATATAAATTTGGGCAAAATATAGAGCATGATGTATATAGCTGACGTTTATCGGTAGTTTATATTCTTGATATTTGCTAGGTAATTGTTTTTCGGTTGAAAGATAGACATTGCCATATGGCTTTAAAATGTCTATCAAATTATCAAGTATATCCAGGCTGATACCTTTAGCATTAACATCATGGTGTGCGGAAAGACTCACTAATCGAACTAGCGAATATGGAGGGTTCATCTCGCCTACAAAATCAGAATTAGGCGTAAAAACATTAGGATGTAGGTAAGATAGTTTATGATAGCCATTATAACTAATACGCTTGGATTCGTAGGGGCCAACATTTGTAGAAGATGGAGCCAACATACAACTTATCCATGGACAAGTTAAATGGTACTGAGCCCTCATATATGAATAATCGTCTTCCCCACAAAATATTGAAGGTATGTTTGTAATTTTAGTAACATACGCCATCTGAGATAAACACCCAATCATCAAATCAGGATGAAATATCTTTACAATTCTGATCAGGGATTCAGTTGAATGTGCTATTTTAATGGCTTTTAAGAATAAATTGTCTTTATGTTCCCTGTTTGATAATATCTCATATTGGTAATGATTATCGTCAAGCAATTCCCTTAATATATCCTTATCTGTTATTACTATCATCACATCATGTCCATCGTTCTTAAGGTTATTGATAACCTGTCTAAAAAGATAGAAATGAGCGGGATGTCCTAATGTAAAAATGTACTTCATAATGTCTCGTCAATCGTTTTGATGACTTTTGCTGGGACGCCAACAGCAACACTAAAAGGAGGGATATCATGCGTGACAACTGCCCCAGCCCCTATAACAGAGCATGCGCCAATAGTAACATTTGGCATTACAATGACGCCGGCACCTAGCCATGCATCATCTCCGATTGTGATTATTCCTCTGACGGGCTTGAACTGTTTTGATAACGATGACCAATTAGGATCAGAAGAAAGCAATAATGTAACACGCGGTCCAATTGCAACCCGATTACCAATAATTAGTTTACAATCAGGATTGCCTAGTATAGAAGCCACTATCAATTTGCCTCCGATATAGACTTTCTCACCTATGTGAAAATCACATCTTCTCAAAGACCAAACTCTAAGACTATTCATGGGGATTCTCAATCCTACAGACAATAAGATTTTATTGCGGAACTTCTTAATTAACGAAGCCTCTACCTTTTCATTTTGATATGCCATAAACTGATTATTCTATCGCTTGGATCGTTTCAAACTAAATACTAAATGTTTAATTCCTTTCGTAATTGCCAATCCTGCTTTTCCGACATCCATTTTAAACTGATTGCAAACATAATTATAACGACCATATTCTACAGTATCACCACCGAAAGTTTTTTTAAAATCTCTGACTCCATAAGGAATGTCAGGATTGCCAGCACCACCAAAATCAAACATCGTATATCCATTTCCCTTACCCCATATTATTATATTATAAGGCATAAGATCATTCGGATATAATTTTTTGAACTGCTCATCAGCACCTGCATACCAGTCATAAATCAGTTTTTTGTAACATAATTCGAAACGAGAAGCAATAATGTGATTATTATTTGTAACGACAAAGACTTTGATTATTTTTTCATTTGAAAGAGTAATAAAAGCATTATCGAAATATTCTCTATTGAAGCAAGGCAACCCTATTCTAGAATATGTTTGAGTTACAAGATCTACACATTTATCAAGTTCATTATCAAAAGCTTCTCTAAATACAGTGCCTTTATTCATAGACTTGCGAATATTTGCTCGTCTGTCTTTTGTAACTCCTCCAATAATCTCCTCAACTGGTCGAGTTAAATCGTGAATGATATCCAGATGTTTCTCATATTGATACCCTAACTTTATAAAGGCATCTTGATAATCATTCATAGATCTCAAGTTTCGGAATTGAATATATACCACTCTTCGTTTCAAATAATGGCATACAGTCTTTAATAATAACTCACAAATATTAATATCTTGACATATAGGCCCTCCTTGAATGATTGCACGTTTAGTAAAAGCACTGAGAGGCGGGAAGTAATCATATAGAATAATTCCACCTACTATGCCTTTAATATCATTCCCTTCAATTGCAGCAAATCCAAAATAATCTGATTTATTCTTTTTTCGGAATAAAGATAAATAATATGTTGTTTGGAATATTGAGCCTTGATCATTATGCCAAACATAATCATTCCAAATGGAGGGATCTAATTCATTCAAACGTACTATAACCATGTCTATTACAATTTCTATTCTCCTTTACTATCAGCCTTTATCCTGAGCTATAGATTATTGAAATCCTTCTTATGAAATCTATAGAAATAAGAAGTATGATAATCAAAATAGCTTTTACCAGGTCTTTTAACTAGTTTATCAATTTCTTCTCTACTCATTCCTATTTTCTGGAGGAAAAAGCAATATCTATTTCCATTTGAACGGAATCGTATTGTGGCTTATTAAGTTCTTTCAATGTATCATCTCTCGAGATTTGACCAGAAATAATCATACTTGACAAATGACTAGTCCTTTTATCTAACCCTAATTTCTTAGGAAGCCAATACAACAGGATTATTTTGGTAAGGATATTTTCGCAATTCTTTTGTTTTCCATATCAAAATGATTCTAAAACAGAGACTATTCTGTTCGCAGTCTTTCCGTCCCAATATTTTGGCACAGTCCCATGCTTTCCTTTCCCATCCAGTATCAACTCAATTTGCGGGACGATTTCATCAACACTGATCAACTTGTTGCTTCCTTCCCAGATTGTGACAGGACACTCGGTGTTCGGTCTAACGGTGAGACAAGGGATGTTGAGATATGTTGTCTCTTCCTGAATGCCACCGGAATCTGTCAATGCAAACATCGAGTTCATCACAAGATGGATGAATTGAAGGTAGCCAAGAGGTTCTATGAAGAATAAGTTTGGATATGCGTCTATCAGACTTTGGAAGCCAAACTTCTCTATATTCTTGTACGTGCGCGGATGGCATGGGAAGACCAATGGAACTTTCTGCGAGACTTTGCCCCAGATCTCTATCAACTTCTTCAGAGATTCTTCGTCATCCACATTACTTGGTCTGTGAAATGTCATAACACCATACTGACCTTGCTTGAAATCTTTGCCGAATTCAATTGTTCTGTCTTTATCGAGCAGCTTAAAAGAGAGGGGAGACTTGGAAGCCTTGTCAATATTAGCAACTAGGGTATCGATCATCAGGTTACCTACCATATGAACGTGGTCAGCAGGAACATTCTCCTTTAATAAGTTTTCATCTGCATCCTTACTGGTTGTAAAGAAAACATCTGTTATCGAATCAGTGACTAGACGATTGATTTCTTCTGGCATTGTCCTGTCGTGACTGCGAAGACCTGCTTCATAGTGAATGGTCTTAATGCCGAGCTTGGCTGCAACAAGCGTGCAGGCAGCGGTACTTGTAACGTCGCCGACTACAAGTACGGCATCCGGCTTTTCATCCAGGCAAACGGTTTCGAACCTCTCCATTATCCTAGCAGTCTGGACAGCCTGAGAAGCGGATCCGACCTCAAGATTATAGTCCGGCTTCGGGATGTTTAAGTCCTCAAAGAACTGCTCAGACATCTTCACGTCATAATGCTGACCCGTATGGACCAAGATAGGCTTAATCTTCTCGTACCCCTCCAAAGCATACATCAAGGGAGCAATTTTCATAAAATTTGGGCGTGCGCCAGCAACAATTAGTATCTTTCTCATTTAATAATGATAGCAAAAAGTTTATTACTCGAATTAGTAAATCATCTTAGAAATTGTAATACATTATAAATTATGCTATAGAAAAACCAAATGTAATTAATTGGCATTTGGGTTATTGAAAGGCGAAAGATCGCTATCAATCAATTTTAGACACACCTCATTATGTTTTGAGATCATATTAGCCAAAGATGCACGTGTTAAAATAATCTCCTTACTGCGATCAGACATAATTCTTTTTTGCTCAGGCGAAAGGGAAATAAAATCAGTTAGATAGTGATATTGCAAATCCTTGTCACCATACTTATCCATAAAATATCCATTTCCATCGATTAAATCACAGATAGTCCAATCTGCATTCGTAGATATAATGGGTAATCCGTAAGCCATAGCCTCATTGATGGCTAATCCTCCAAGTCCAGCTGCTAGAAACACATCGGCATTTCTGAAAAACTGCCTTACGTCTTCGCCATATTTGGGACCTACCACATGAATATATTGTTCAAGGTTCAGAGAATGAATGTATCCTCTTATTTCTTCCAATATTACACCGCCGCCAACGATATCGAAGCTGACTGAGTAGCCGTTATTAATAAGTTCACCAACAGCATCTATCGATGACTTGAGATTCTTTTCGGGAATTAAAGCCCCGACAAATAAAATATTTGTAGTAGAGCCTAAAAAATCCTTTCGCAAATCTTTATTGTCCTCCACTATAGTCTCTACATTGATTGTATTTTGAGCGATGACTATCTTGTCGGAATCAATTCCCTTTTTAATCAAAACATTCTTATAATATGATCCGTAAGCAATATTATATTTTGCTCTCTTTTCAACAAACTTTATCATCCACATTCTGAAATTGAAAAGCACACCTTTTCCATCTCGACTATATCCACATCTCCATGTTGCATATGGAATTCGCCTTATTAGACAATACAACACTGCCCATAGCAAAGATAGTTGTGTTGTCATATATGAGATTACCATAGCATCCGGATTTATACGCTTATAATCATCTTTGAAACCATTGATGCTTGTTAGTCTGAAAGGCCCTAGTTTATGATTAACCGATTTGTGGGGTGACTTATGATAAGTGCCATCATTATCTTGTTGAACGACTTTATCGTCTGACAGTGTCCCATACATTACAGTTAAGTCTATCTCTTCTTGTCTCAGCTTCTTATCTAGTCCTATGAAGAAAACCTTCCTATAAGCAGGGAGATTAGAATAGACATAAACTATCTTCTTCATTTCAATTAAACTTAATTGTTGTTACCACAGTGTCGCTACCGGACTTAATATCCGTTAATAGTATCCTACTCGTTTCCTCTGAATTTCCATAATGCGGATGATATTCTGAAGGTTGAATGGCATATGTAACATTATTTGTGAATTCTATGCTTGCTATCTTTTCATCGCCTATAAATAGAATGCAGGTAACATCACCATATTTCACTGCATTGACTGCTTTACCAATGAGAAAATTGACTTTTATATGTCCACTGGCGCCACATTCTACTCTATCTGTAATAGTAAGGCACCTATTAAAATAACGAAAGGACCTATAATGAGTAATAGATTCATATTGCACCTTGCCGCTAAAAATAAAACTATCTTGGCGAACATCAAGAGAATCAACATCTATTGTGCATCTAGGATAACTGCCATATTTCCATTTTCCTGCAAAGGACGCTTGCTCAACATCATTGACGTAGGCAGTATTATGGTTGCTTGTTGATCTATCCTTATTGATGTATTCTAACCCTGAATTATAAAGGTATGTCCCATAATCAACAAATAGCTCTTTCCCCTTATAGGAAAGAAGGAAAGATAAAATATCATTGTGCGCATGTGAACCACTCCCTAATGGTAGGTAACTATGTTTTCCACAGCGCGTAAAAAAAGCTAATTGATTATCTTTCCAAATGAACTGACCAGACTCAAGACATAACAAAGACTTTTGAGGTACTATATTCCCAAATCTTTCAAATCCATATTGCTTAATATGGCGAATGCTTCTGTTGCCTATTTGCAAAGATGCTAAAGCTCGTGCTCCATCATTATCACCAAAATCTGGTAAGAGATCTCCAACCGCAAGTGTATCTAGATAGGCAACCAACTTATTAAGATATTCACTCCTATAAAGCATCTTGCTTTTTGAGGTTCCAACTGCTTCATTAATTATATCCAATATCATCAAGAATTCAGTGACTAACCTTGAATAATTTGAACTTTGTTCTAAGTAGACTCCTTTATCAGTAATAATATGATCCAGTGCTCGATAGAGACTTTTATATTCGAACTCCAAATATTTATTATAATCTATACCCACAAAATAATGTAGAAACTGCTGAATAGAAATCAGTCCTGCCATTTCACCTATTGTGTGATTTGCGCCAGTACTGTATTTTGTCCATTTAGGAGTCGAGAATAATCTTATCTGACGCTCACTATAAATCAATAATGTACTAATTAGTGGTAATATTTGACCTCTAAACCATAAATCTTCATAGCATATCAGTGTTATTTGCATAAGATTATAACAACGATAGATTATATCAAGCATACTCTTATTAACAACCGATTTCTCGTATGGGACCTCTACCATCCAACTTTCAAGCGAATCTTTAATGTGAGCCAAATACTCGTGATTCCGACTATGGCAGTATCCTTCAGCAAGAATAAGTAGATGGTAAAATTTGTTGACTTCCATTACGTATTTGCAATCGCCATATCCATCAATCTCAACCGCAGCATCCGTAAAGAAAACATTCTCGGGCCACGTTTCACCACTAATCGGATCTAATAGCCATCCCTTATTATTCATATCAAACAGCTGATCGAAAAGATATAATTTGTCAGCTAAAATGTCATCCGCAATAGAAATATTAAATGTTGAAATAACATCATTAAAGGAATGATAAAAATACTTAAAAGAGACTTTAACATCCTCGATTTTCGGAAGGCAATCTACCTTCAATTTAATAATCTTATAGGATTTGTTCAGAATCTTCTCTTTCATAAGAACAAGACATCGACCAATCCTATAAATAAGAATTCTTATAAGAGCATTTACGCTACTTGAACGAATTTTATAGTAAAGAAGATTATTCATACTAATAACTACATAAAAGAATCTGTAGTTCTAACCTCAGCAGAATACTTTGAAAGGAACGTTGAAAGACACTTAAGGCCATATTCATTCTGGGTTTTAGGATGAGCAATAACAACAAAGACATCACCGCTTTGCCTTTTCACCCAATTATAAATATATGAAAGATAAAAACCAGACGTACCATCAATAGATGCGTGGACGACAGCACCTTTAAATAGCATCAGAAAACGATTAATATATATATATTTGCGACCGATTCTTGATGATTTTATTCCTACCCCATCCCCACAGACTATTAAATCCTTCTTGTGTAATAACCTTAACAAGAAAGTTTCCATACAATAAAACAATGACATAATTTTAACGCCGGAGATAGGAATTTCCCAAAAATAGCCATTCTTGTCTTCTTTTTTAAGATTATTCTCAAACTTATAAGTATTTGGTGTGTTAATCATCGAATAATCGAAATGCTGGTATTTTGAATCATCTTTACTAGCTAGAAGTACAGAAGAATCTATCTTAATGTTTAGTCGCTTCAAGAGATCATAGAACCATTGTTCGTTTGGAAAACTATACCCACCTGCACGATAAGAGATAGCGCCATATTTAGCATTTGAATGATGACATAACTGTTTTATGGAAGTCAAATAATTGACTGCTTCTGTTATCATCAATTCAACATCTTCCCTAGGGCAATCTGATATCTTAAAATGGTCCATGTCAATTATCCAATGGTTGCTATCAAAATCAAAACTCGAATAATACCATTGAGGATGAATATGCAATTCCAAGTCATGACCATCTGCAGATAGAGCGAATAATTGACCAACAATCAACTTGAAGTCTTCATCAACTTTCTTTGAGAAGACAGCAATTTCTTTCGCTTTTAACAAGTATAGAATGTCAACAAAAAAAACGAATTTAACATCATATTGCTTCGCTATTTGTCTCAGTCTTTCAGTGGGCTTAATAAGAGAGTTTTCGACAGAACCGGGATTACTTCCTGAAAAAAGTTCGTAATCGAATGTTATTAGCGTTTTCATCTTTATTCAGATATAGCTTTTGATGCTATTTCCCTTAAGAAGAATTGAGAAGCACATAAGGATGCCTTATGCTTCATATCCTTATATTTGTCAGTAAACTTAAGGGATAAGATTGTCTCTTTAATTGATAGCACATTTACATCTTGTAATAGTATTGCATTGCCATTAACATTTACATGATCAATCATTGGCCAATATCTAAATACTGATGGTAAAGCACATGCTACAGCTTGTTCCCATAGAACAGAATGAGTGCCTGGAAAAAAAGACAAGTCAGATGCAAAATAATAATCGTAAATAGTTTCCGAAGGAATCCATCCACATAATTTAATTCTGTCGATATCTTCATAACCACAAATGATGGGTTTCATATCGTTTGTCGGTTCTCCGAACAGAATAAGATAAATATCATTATCGTCTATTTGACGGATGGCCTCGAGAAGCAAACCCAACTGCTTTCTTTTATCAATATTACCACCAGAGACAACAACAAAAGCATTCTCGGGTATTCCCAATTGTATTCTCATTTCTGTTCGGATACCAACGACATCTCTCCCAATAATCATTGTTTCATCAGCCCCCATAATTAGAAGACCAATTTTTTTTTCAGGTATCTTATATACATCATGAAGGTATTGGCATCTCCAAGGTAATGTGCCCCAAAATCTTGTAGTTATTGGATTCATCATCTTACCGAAGACAGTACAATAAAACAAAACAAATAGACCTTTCAATCCTTTAATAGGAGAATTATAATAATCATTATGGTTATCTGCAAAGACTTTAATTTCGGGATGCTCTTTCTTATATCTAATAATATGCCTGATATCGAAATTAGAGAACTGATGACAAAAGACGATATCAGGTTTCTCTTCGCATAACTTTTCATAAAGCCCTTTGCATTTATCAGAAAAATAGTAAGATAGAGTATTCCTTTTTGTAGGAAGAACAGTTACTTTAATTCCGTATTTGTTGACATATTCTCCTTCATCTAAATAATAAGGTCCATCATTTCTTCCATATACTCGTTGAGAAGTTATAATTGACACATCATAGCCGAGTTCTTTGTGCTTCTGAGGAAGAAGATTTTCTTGATACGACTCGCCTTCAATATATCTTTCTGATATAATTATGTGAACTATCTTCATGTTAACCTTTATGTAAAGAATGATATGAGATTAAATCACATCCTTCCCTCTTAAAGTCAAACTTTTCAAGAAGGCATGACTCCTGCTCATAATCAGGATGGCCTGGATGGCACATAAGTTCAATGGTTTTATTATCAAAGTGGTTTTGCATATAATCGAGATTCTGATAAAAGAATAAAAAAGAACAAAAGAAGTCAGTAGTAACATAATGATTCTTCATATAATGATTCCAAGACAGATCATTATGATAAGAACGAATGGATTTTATAATATTTCTTTTTTTAACGATACCAGCATCTTTTATATTCGATTGAACGTTAGTTTGTCTAACTCTATGCAAATACATATCGAACGTTTTAAGACATTTTAGGCGAACTTTTTCAATTGCAAATGTATCAAGAAGCCTGACAATGATATTTTGAAGATTTGGTAGAGTATGACAGTGATGATGAGAGTCAAAGTGGGATATCGAAATGCCCGACATTCCAATTTTCTGTACTTGAGCACTAAGTTCATTTAATATTTCATCCTCAATGATGTCATCAATATTCACTTCTGCAATCTTACCTTTTAGAAAATAATGATTATTTGTAATACCCCTTTCTTCAAAGACAGAAGACTGTAACAACGAGCTAAATTCATCAAGGCATAAGTGCACACCACAAGAAATCTCTGGATGAGAAAGGACAATATTAATTGCATCATCGTAAGCCATCCCATTTGCCATGACAGTTGAAGAAGTAACAACTCCTAAATCAATTAATCTAAGAATTGCCTCATTTACAATAGAATTCCGACCTAAATCATCAGCATTAACTATTACTTTCATATGAATTTGTTTTACTGAATCGTCTTTTAACAAGAGATATCATCTTGTGTCTTTCATTAGCATTCATCCCGATAAAAATAATACAAAACGACGTCAGCAATACTGATATTAACATCGTTATCAGTAGACTCCCGAATTTCGGATATGTTTGAAACGACATAGAAACTAAGAAATTTAAAAGAAAAGCAATTAGTGTTGTTAACATCATATAAATAAGAGAATTAACATATGGTACAATCGGAAATTGAACTTGTTTTTTAAGAATGGCGACTCTTGCGAACCATTGTACACAAGCAACAACTATTGTCACCACAAAAACAGAATAGGGAGGACGACCTAATTTAAGCAATACCCAAGACAAAGGTAATGTCAAAATGGCTAAAGTTCCGATGATTAATTGATATATCCTAACTTGTCCAGTAGCCTGAATTAATGTTCGCAAAGGCTCAGATATCTGATTAATGATGGCATATACAACAACAAGTTTAGAAAAGATTACTGCATACTCTGGTACATTTGTCAACCACCAAAGAAGTATTGGCTTAGCATATAAGAATAAAGGAATAGCAAATAATAAAACTAAATAATAAGACATCTTCGTCGAGATATTCACGAGATTAAAAGTCTCCTTCATCTCGTTCCTTGCATAATATTTCGTGATTTGGGGTCTGACTGCAGTATAAAAATTGCTGGAAAATTGATTTAATACCGTATTCATATGCATCGATATCCCTCTGGATGCATTTACAACTGGCGTAAAAAAGACATTAAGCAACAAATTAATACCATGGTTACTAACAACACCACCTAAATCGCCATAAAGATTCCAAGAAGAGTAGGAGGCAACCTCTTTAAACATAGCCCGATCAAAGAACCAAGAATAATGGCTCTCTGGGAAATGCTTCAAGCAATATGTTACATAAATTAAAAAAATAAAAACAGAATTAAGAAATATGAAGAAAGAATACGTAATAAGCTTATCAATAGGAGACATTGTGATTGCATATACTAATATTAACTGTAATACCACTTCGATAATTCCAACATATGCGTATATATTCATCTTCTCCCTAGCAATAATAACAGCAATATACGGAGAGGACAACATCTTGAAAATATATGTTACTACAGATAACAGGAAAGTCCATCTTGCAGCATTCATTCGATCTGGTTGAATAGTCATCTTGCAATTAAGAAACCATAAACCAACGGTCCCTGAAAGCAGAACTATTATTAACGTCAATATTAAAATGCAGTTGAATATTGTACTAAAAAAATGTTGTAATCGTTTTATGTCTCCTTTGCCAAGCTCATAAGCAAAATATCTTTGTGAAGCAGTTGCAAGACACACAGAAAGCACATTGAACAACCCCACAAAACCGCCAATTGCGTTATAAATCCCATAATCATTAGCTCCTAATATTAACAGGACAACTCTTACGGTATATAAAGAGATGACCAGGACAAACAACATTCTAATATAAAGAAGTATCGTATTCTTTACAATTCGCTTATTATTCGCACTGACTTCTGAAGCCATTTTAATAAATATTGGGTAATAATCTAACTACTAAGGCTAACATTTCCTTTACAGCAAATGCTACACTCCCTTTTACCTCCATAACAAAGAGCCAGCAAACCAGAAAAGATGTAAAACATACGTTGTCCATTAATTCCATCTGAGACCATCGCTTCAAAACAAAGCGCAATCCAGCAACTTGCTATAATAATGCTCTGATATGAAAAAGAATATCTAATAGCCTTGACGCTGTATTTCAGGCAACAGATTATTAAAACTAGGATACAGATTAGGCCAATGAGGCCATAATCAGATATATGCTCTAATATGATATTATGAGGATAAATCCTTCCGGTTTGAAAGAAATAACCCTTTGTTCCTAAGCCATAAAAATAACTGTTCTCCCTAAATATTTCCCAAGTATTTCCATAATCCCAATAACGATTAAACGACTGCACATCGTTAAATTGAGAGAATCTTTGGAAAATCTCAATTTTACCAAAAACGATCAAAAGTCCTGCCACCAAAAGAAGTATTATCAATACACCATATATGGGAAAAAGACTTCTTCTCCATTGATTATTAAGCAACAACAACAATAAGGATAATAAAAAACCTATTAGCATTCCTCTTTGTCCTGCCCCCAAAAGAAAAAAAAGAGAAATACAAGCGAAAGCTATCATAATCAAAAACGACCGTTTCTGTATTTTTCTTTGGAACGACATTATTAGCAATGCTAGAAGTGTAATACAAGATGTCCTTGCTAGTTGTATTGTTCCAACAAGTTCATTTGATGATTCGTACAAAATGGCTCTATCTTGAAAGATTGAGCCAAAATCAAAGTGGAAAGTAATCATCAAAACAAACAAATAGATCACTCCCCACATTGGGATGGCATTAACAAAAGAAGAGATATCTTTCCTCTGAACAAAAAAGGGGATGAAAAGGAATGGAAGAAAAACATTTATTAAATAACTATTTTGCACTTCTTTAACAACATCCGGATAAAGAACATGATATTCACTTGTTGCATTATAAACAAGCATAATACAAGCCATAACACATGTAGACCACACAATCGGATTTTTATAATAGGATGCAATATATTTACCATCCAGATGTGGCAATTGGACGCTTAGCAAAATAATGTACAGGGCCAAGAGAAAGTATGAATCATATTGATAAAGATTCGGACTGATGGAATAAAGAATTATTGATACTAATCTAAAGAATAATAGTGCTAAACAAGCAATATACCCATATTGTTTCTTTATTAAAAAATATACTAAAGCAATTATTAATATCAGCAGAAGAATGTATCCCATCTAAAAAACTAATATTCTACAAACTAAAAACTATATACTATAAATCTAATCCTCCCCACATCATCTTTTCGTATCTCCAACTGTCATTCGCTGCTTCGTCAATGATGTTGCTGGAAAAGACCATCAGGATAGAATCCAGTCTTGTTGCTCGGAAGCAGTTGGCATAGCCGCCAGGGAGGCAGATGATTTGGCTGTGCTCTTCGTTGATGGTGAACTTCTCGGGGATGAGGTCGGGGCTGGGATGTTCCCAGTTGTCTATCTTGACGAAGGCGGCGTGAAATTCACCTTTGATGCAGTAGAACCACTTTTTCTCGAACTGGTGACCGTGCCAGCCTCGGATGACGTCGGTGCTGGCGTTTCGGATGAAGTAGAAGCGCTTGACTTCGTCGTAGAAGCGGAAGGCATTCAGCGAACTGATGGAGCCGCGTTCGTCGAAGTGGACTTCTCCGTCTATGAGTTTGATTTCAGACATTGCATTTGAGTATTGTATCGATGACAGTTTTACCGGAAGTACCGTCTCCGTAAAGACGCTCCTTGAAAGAGACTTCTTTGGAGAGCAGTTTCTGGAAACTGTTTAGAATTATTTGTCTGTCACTCCCCGCAAGGACATTCACACCATAATCGACCAGTTCCACCCATTCTGTTTCATCTCTGAGGGTGATGCATTTTTTGTCGAAGAAATATGCTTCTTTTTGCAAGCCGCCGCTATCCGTCATTACAATGCTGCATTGTTTGAGTAAATATACCATCTCAAGATAGCCGACTGGCTGAATGAAATGAATCTTTGAATTGGTGAAGTCATATTGTAATGTTTCAAGCTTCGACTTGGTCCTGGGATGAAGAGGTATTACTACAGGGTATTGCTCTGATATTGTCTCAAGGGCAGAGAATATGGATGTGATTCTCTTTGGATCATCGGTGTTTTCAGCACGATGGACAGTACAGAGGACATATTTTTCGGGAATATCTATTACTGGTCTTTGAGCTTTATGGGCATAGAATATTGCTGCGTCCTGCATTACATCGCCGCTTTTGACGATAATTGAAGGAAAGTTCTTGAATCCTTCTTCGTCAAGGTTATGAACTGCTGTATCAGTAGGACAGAAAAGGATGTCGGAAATCCTGTCTGTAAGGATTCGATTAATCTCTTCAGGCATATTCATATCGAACGACCTGAGGCCGGCTTCAACGTGAGCTACTTTTATATGAAGTTTTTTGGCGGCAAGTGATCCGGCGAGGGTTGAGTTAGTGTCTCCATAAACGAGAACAATATCTGGCTTCTCGTCTATTATCACTTGCTCAATTCCGATAAGCATCTTACCTGTCATTGCCCCGTGTGTCGATTCGTGAATGTTCAGGTTGTACTTGGGCTCAGGAATGGACATCTCTTTAAAGAAGACATCGCTCATATTCTCGTCGTAGTGCTGACCGGTATGAACGATGACCTCGGTTATTTCGGGATGTTTTGCTATTTCGCGGCTTACAACGGCTGCTTTGATAAACTGAGGCCGCGCTCCTACTATTGTGACTATCTTCATTGTTTATTTGCTTCTTTTGCCTTTGAACACGATGTTCCAGGTGCACTTCCAGAAGTATTTCCAGTCGGTGGCGTGGGGGTGTTCGAGGTAGGTCTTGAGGTATTTGGTCTCGCTGGCTTCGATCTCCTCGAGGGTGGTTGGCATGTCGGCGTAGTATGGCGGGATGAGACCCGGCTTTACGAGGATGCGGAGCTGCTGGAGCTCTACGGGGTAAAGATTGTAATAGTGTCGGCTGAGAGGGCGCACGCCGACGAGCTTGAGGTCGCCCCTGAGCCAGTTGACGATCATCGGGAGCTCGTCGAGCCAGGTCTTTCTCAGGAACTTGCCGTTCCTGGTGACGCGGAAGTCGTCGGCGAACTTGCCGCCGGCAGCGAGGTCGTTGTGCTTGTAGATGTATGGCTGGAGGTATTCCGAGTATGGATACATTGTCCTCATCTTGTAGACGCCGATTACTTTGCCGCCGTAGCCGATTCGCCTGAGGCGGATCAGAAGGCCGGTGGAAGGCGTGTCGTCGCGGATCGGTTCCTTGATCTTGGTGGCGGTGATGCAGTATTCGCCGCCCTGGTCGTTGGTGTCGGTGATGTCGAAGCCGGCGCGATAGATGCGGCCCATCACGCTGACTTTGAATAGAGCGCGCTTCTTGCCTTTGGTGAGATGACAATAGATTCTATTCATCAGTGAAAGCTGTGGACAGACGCGATGCCACAAGTACTCGAAGAAGTAAACTACGTACCTGATGATGAAAGGATTCTCATCAAGTATCTCTTTCTTCCTTTCTTGCCAGGTCTGCATGTGGCACCAGATGTAGCCGCCGTTTTTAATGCAGTAGTTTGCATAGGAAAGCAGGGTGTTGATGTGCCTGACTCGGTTCAGCGGCCTCATCAGCACGATCATCGAAGGTTGGGTGTTGACGAACTGGAGCAGTGCTTCCGGCTCTGCGGTATCGATCAGAATCGTCTTGCTCGAGAAGGTCTTGCGGTTGTCCTTGATCCAGCTGAGAACCTCGTCGACGCTCCTGCACTCCCTGACGGCTTCCTGAAGTCTTTCGACATCGACGTTCCTGACGGACTCAGCCTCGATTGCCTCCGGCTTCGAAAGATCTTCCGCGTCCACTCCTTCGGTTTCGGGCTCCTCGTAGAAGAAGTCCATCTTCCGGTAGACGAAAAAACGCAGGAATGTGTACAGCATCCACTCGAGAAAAGTGATGAAGCCGGCAGTCCAGAAGATAGTGGAATCCCAAGGATGGGAAGGTTCGAGGAAATGGTACAGGAACAGCGCGAGGACTGCTATGATGAGATTGACGATGAAGATTCCGAAGATGGCGTAGCGGACGCGGCGGTACTTGTCGAATGCGAGCTTGCCCGTGGCGAAGCCGAGTCCGGTCCAGATTGCGGCTGACAGCATCAGCCAGTACCACTTCGGCAGATGTCCGAAGTAGCGTGTCAGCCAGAAAGAGAACAGCGCTATCGCGAAGTCGACCAGAACTATTGCTATAATCCTGGACGGCTTCGGCGGCAAGCTGAAGGTTCTATCCTTATTTTCGGATTCCGGCATAATTGTTCAATCGACCTTCGAGGTTGACTCCAACATCTAGATGAAGAACTTGCAGACGGTGTCGATGTCCTCGTCCGTGATGTATGGATGTATCGGGAGGGAAAGGACGGTGTCGCAGAGCTTGTTCGTGTTCGGACAGCAGTCCGGAGCGCAGTTTAGGCTCTTGTAGGCGGTCTGGGCGTGCATCCCGGTCGGATAGTAAATCATTGCAGGAACGCCGGCGGCCTTCATCTCGGCCTGCTTGGCGTCGCGTTCTTCCTTGCTCTTGAGCTGGATGGTGTACTGCGCCCAGCTGGAATGGTATCCGTCACGGATGACAGGCGTCTTGACGACGTCCTTCAGCCTTGCAGTGTACTTTGCAGCGGCTGTGTTGACGTCCTTGAGTTCGTATTCCCTGAATGCCTTGAGCTTGACGAGCAGGATGGCTGCCTGAAGGGTGTCGAGGCGGGAGTTTACTCCGATCCGGACATTGTCGTACTTGAAGGATCCTTTCCCGTGGAAGCGGTAGGAATCGGCCAGGGCTGCCCAATCGTCGTTGTCGGTGAAGACGGCGCCGCCGTCTCCGTAGCATCCGAGCGGTTTTGCAGGGAAGAATGAGGTCGTGCTGATGTCGCCGAAGCTGCAGGCGCGCTTGTCGCCTATCATCCCGCCGAAACCCTGGGCTCCGTCTTCGAGGACGAGAAGGTGATACTTCTCAGCCACCGTCCTGATCTTCGGGAAGTTCGCCGTCAGGCCGAACAGGTCGACAGGCGTCACCGCCTTCGGAGTGAGCTTCCCTTCCTTCAGGACTTGCTCTACTTTCCTATCGAGGTCGTTGGCGCACATCTCGAAGGTGTCCATGTTGACATCCACGAAAACCGGCGTCGCCCCTTCGAGCGAGACCACCTCAGCGGTGGCGAAGAACGTGAAGTCGGGTACGAACACTGCGTCCCCCTTTCCAATGCCCCAGGCTTTCAATGCCAGGGTCATCGCTTCAGTTCCGCTTCCGCAGCTTATGCAATGCTTCACTCCTACGTATCCGGCAAGTTCCGCTTCCAGCTCCTTGACCGGCTTGCCCATGATGTATGCGCTTGAAGCGGCGACTTCCTGCATAGCAGCGTCCATCTGTGGCTTCAAGACTTCGTATTGTTTCTTAAGGTCTCTGAATTGCATGATGTTATAGTTGTTTAAGTTCGCCGTCGTTTTCTTCGTATTTGCGGCCGCACTCACATTCGTAGTGAATGGTGCCGTCAGCGTCTGCCTGCTTGTTGGCCAGGCGTTTTCCGCACTCGCAGACCCAGCCTATCTGATGCGCCGGCACTCCGACCATCAATGCGTAGTCCTTCACATTGGAAGCCACCACTGCTCCGGAACCTATCATCGCGCTCCTGCCGACTGTGTGTCCGCAGACTACGCAGGAATTGGCTCCCAGCGATGCCCCTTTCTTGATCAGCGTCTTGGAATAGATGCCGTGCACAGGGAAGTTCGCCCTCGGCGTAATCACATTGGTGAATACGCAGGATGGCCCGCAGAAGACGTCGTCTTCCAGCTCGACTCCCTCGTAGACGGAGACATTGTTCTGAATCCTGACTCCACTACCGATCTTTACATTGTTGGCCACATTCACGTTCTGCCCGAGCGAGCAGTTCTCTCCGATCGCAGCTCCTTTCTGGATATGGCAGAAATGCCAAATCTTCGTGCCCTTTCCGATCGTCACTCCTTCATCCACGTAGCTTGACGGATGAACGAAGTATTCTTTTTCGTTTTCCATAAAATGATTTGTTTGTAATATTATTCTTGTTTGTCCAGCATTTTCTGGACACTCTCAAGGACCTTGACCACCTGATACCCGGCTATTCCGTCGTTGATTCCGATCTTCGAGTCGAGGTGTTCGATGAAGTATCTGAGCTCCTCTTCCAGAGGCATCTTCTTCTCGTACGCGATGACCTCGTCGGGATTTTCGAGCTTGACAGGGATGCCGTTCTCGAAGTCGATCCGCTTGTCGTAGAACCTCACTTCCTTGTCTGTGGCATCGTTGAAGGTAATCATTCCCTTGCTGCCGACCACCACCAGAAGCTGTTCCTTGAACGGGTGCAGCCACGATACGAATATGTGTGCGTGTACGTTGTTCGGGTATTCGAGCTGCGTCATCGTAGTGTCGTAGATCCTGTCCTGAAGGAACTTAGCGCCCTTGGCCTCGATCTTCGTAGCCGATGAGCCGATCAGATAGTCCAATACGGATATGTCGTGCGGCGCGAATGAGGCGAAGACGCTCTCCTGCGTGCGTACTGTACCGAGATTGAGTCTGTTTGAATAAAGGTAGTAGAGCTTTCCGAGACGGCCTGAATCGATTGTCTCCTTAATCTTCCTGATTGCCGGATGGAAGAGCAGCACGTGCCCGACCATCAGTCTGGAACCGGTCTTTTCGGCGAGTTCGACGAGTATCTTCGACTGCTCGGCGGTCATCGTCATCGGCTTCTCCATCATCACGTTCAGCCCCGCCCCGATTATCTTCTTGCCGATTTCGAAATGCGTCTCGGCCGGTGTCGCCAGCGTGTAGCCGTCGTACCTTGCCGCGATTGCCTCGTCGACGTTGGCGTATCCTTTAACGCCAGGATACTGAGCCAGCAGCTCTTCCAGTCTCTTCGGGTTCGCCTCGGCGATTGCCGCCAGGCAGCCCATTCCGTAAAGTGTCTTGATATGGTTCTGGCCCCAATGGCCGCCGCCTATCTCACAGATTTTTTTGTCCATTGTTTGATGCTTGATTCCTTATTTCAGCTTTGCATCGGCCTAGAGCAGGTCGATGTTGTCGCGGTTCTTGACGTCCTTCATCGCGTTGCGCGCGTCGAATATCGCCTGTGCGTTCTCTTGGATGAAGTTGTAGTTGAAGCACTTGTGTGCTGCTGTGATTACCACGAGGTCTGCGTTCTTCAGCATCTCGACGGTCAGTCCTGCGGAACCCTTGTGGATCTCGCCCTTGAACCTGTATTCTGAAATATACGGATCGTAGAAAGTTACTTCGGCGCCGGTCTTCTGCAATTCCTCGATCACCCTCAATGCCGGGCTCTCGCGATAGTCGTCGATGTCGTTCTTGTATGCGACGCCAAGTACCAGCACTTTCGCCCCGTTGATTGCCTTGCGATACTTGTTCAGCACCTGCTCGCAGCGCTGCACGGTATAGACCGGCATGTTGTCGTTCACGATCATCGAATTCTCTATCATGGAGGTATGGAATCCGTATTCGCGCGCCTTCCAGGTCAGATAATAAGGGTCAAGCGGTATGCAATGCCCGCCGAGGCCCGGGCCCGGATAGAATGCCTGGTATCCGAACGGCTTGGTCTTCGCAGCGTCGATTACCTCCCAGAGGTTGATGTTCATCCTGTTGCAGAGTATCGCAAGCTCGTTTATCAGGCCGATGTTGATGTTCCTGTAAGTGTTCTCCAGAATCTTGGTCATCTCGGCCACAGCCGGGCTTGATACAGGGTAGACGTTTCCCTGCAGGAATGCGCGGTACATTGTCGGAATCACTTCCTGGGCATCCTCCCCTATCGCACCGACGATCTTCGGGGTGTTCGTGGTCTTGTAGATTTCATTGCCCGGATCCACCCTTTCCGGAGAGAACCCCAGATAGAAGTCAATGCCGCACTTGAGCCCCGATTCCTTTTCCAGGATCGGCTTGATCAGCTCTTCCGTAGTTCCAGGGTAGGTAGTCGATTCGAGGACCACCATCGTGTTCGGCTTCAGGTACTTGCCGACCGATTCCGCCGATCCGCGCACGTAGCTCAAATCTGGCTCCTGATGCGCATCCAGAGGCGTCGGCACACATATGGCGATGAAGTCGGCGTTCTTCACGAAACTGAAATCTGAAGTCGCGGACAGTATGCCTCTGTTGACGAGATATGCCAGATCGGCATCCTCTACGTCGCTGATGTAATTCTCTCCTTTGTTGACACGTTCGACCTTGGAAGATTGCAGGTCGAATCCTTTGGTTTTGAACCCTGCCTTTGCGCAGGTAACGGCAAGCGGAAGGCCTACATAGCCCAGTCCGACAATGCCCACATTGATCTCTCTCTTTGAGATCTTCTCAAGCAACAGCTCTTTCATAAGTTAGTTATAAATAATAAAAAATTCTTTTCTTTTGGCGCCTTTCGTCCCCGCCGTTCCGGCTCGTCCCCTAGCCTAAAGGCACGTCTGGGGGACACCCTCGGTTTTTCGAACCTGGGTTCCGTGCGCTTCAGCGCGCGTCAATCCTGATGAGCCCGGCAAACCTCCGGAATGCCGCATTGGCGTCAGGAAACGATACTGTTCACGGAGTTCATATGAATTCCGCTGCATTTTTGGTTTATTAAAACAGTAAGGTTAATGGTTGGGTAGTACATCATAGTAAGAGAGAAAGTTTAGGAAAAATGATGGGCTGCCTTTTCTAGAGTCACACGAAAATGATGGAAAGTGTAACTTGTTGCACTTTCATCGTTCACGCCTCTAAAATGTATATCTAAAAATGCCCTTGTGGGGCGATGGTATTCAGGGGTAATGGTATTCAGCGATTTATCAGTCTCTTCAATCATCTCGTATTTATCGTCGTCAATGCAAATGTAGCCATAATTACCTCGTTTTAGCACAAATTTGCGGAGTTTTTTCAAGTTATGTAATAGGTTAATAATCAATTTATTAAAATCTTTTGTCGGACTAATGGGCTTTGTTTGAATTTGAAACCTTGGCCATATTGCACAGGATTTGGATTTGCTCGGTACATCGCATTGAAAAATCAAGACTTTTCAATTTTTTCCAATAAGCTCGGATGCACGAAGGAAGTCAATACGGCGCACGTACCGGCTATCTTCACCATCACCCTCCTGTCCTTCTTCACTCTGACAACGTAACCCTCGGCTCCTTCGTACGGCCCTCCGGTCACGCGCACCTTATCGTTTGAAACCAATTTCGGATATTCGTCGACGCCTGCTGTCAGATAGATCAGCCCCTCGTCCTTGCTCCCGGCCACCTTCATGAAGCTGTCCATATCACTCTCCGGAACTATCAAAGGCTTTTTAGTCTCATTGTCAATGATATATCTCAGAGGTATCTTCTTGACCTGGGCTTCCATCTCTTTCTTCAGGTCGGCTATCGCGCTTCCCGTAAGCTTGATGAAAATCAGGTTGTGAATCGCCGGCACCCACTTCTTCACCCTCTTTTCGATCGCCCCGGACGCTACATTCCCCTCGACGTTCCCGCCTGTCCTTTTCCTGACTGTGATTTCGGCGAATTTCATCGGGATGAAGTTCTCGATGGCTTTCTTGTCGCAGAAGGCTTTTGCCTTCAGCTCCTGCTGATATGCGACCCTCATCGCGTACCACTCCTCCTTCGGCACCTTGCCTATTCGGCTATCTATTCCCTCGTAAGCCATTGCGTCTCTTTTGTTCAATGCTTTCAGATTCAAATATACTGAATACTCCGCAAAAGTAGACTTTTTGTGCACTTAATTCAAGTCCACAAAGGTTCATTTCACCCCTGACAATCTTACAGTTTGTTCCAGTCGTGCGACCCTCCGCTCGGGCACCCTTACAGCTTGTTCCAGTCGTGCGACCCTCCGCTCGGGCACCCTTACAGCTTGTTCCAGTCGTGCGACCCTCCGCTCGGGCACCCTTACAGCTTGTTCCAGTCGTGCGACCCTCCGCTCGGGCACCCGTATGACGATGGATAGCCGTTGCTGCGAATCCTCGTTCCGCATTTGCGACACTGGTAGGTGTCGTTGCCGACGTCGCCGAGGCTGTTCCAGCTGTGATTTCCTCCGCTAGGGCAACCGTACGACGATGGATACCCGTCGCTGCGCACTACCGTCCCGCATTTGCTGCACTGGAAGTTCCTGTGCCCGACTTTCCCCAGATCGTTCCATTCGTGCGATCCGCCGTTCGGGCATCCGTACGACGACGGATACGAACTCGCTCCGCGCAGCACCGTCCCGCACTTCTTGCATTGATAGTTCTTGCCGCTCTCTCCCCCGCCATCACGGTCTCCGCGGTTTGCATTGGCTCCGCCGGCTCCCGAGCCGTTCCCAGCTCCGTATCCCCGGCCGCTCTCCACGTGCGTTCCGCTCTCGCTCCAGTTGTGCGACCCGCCGCTTGGGCACCCGTAGCTCGACGGATACGAGTCAGTCCGGATCTTCGTCCCGCACTTGCTGCAGATGTAATACCTGTCGCCGATTCGCCCGAGCTTGTTCCACTCGTGCGACCCTCCGCTCGGGCATCCGTACGACGACGGGTAGCCGTCGCACAATATCACCGTCCCGCACTTCCGACACTGGTAATAGTCGTTGCCGACCTTCCCGGCTTCGTTCCACTCGTGCGACCCGCCGCTTGGGCACCCGTATGACGACGGATACGTATCCGACCTCACCAGCGTCCCGCACTTTCTGCAGATGTAATTCTTTTCAGTCCCCATTTTGTCATTACAAGTATTGTCGATTTTTCCTTCCGGCGACCATGTAAAAACGCTGCTGCTGGCGATGATCATCGTCAGCAGCAGCATGACCGTTTTCACTATATCCCCCAAGTTCTTCATAGTACCCTCAAAAGCCGATCTTTTTTCAAAGACCGGCTGCGCCTCGGAAGCAGTCCATGGGCCTCAGCAACATGCTTCACGAAGCACTTTTCCATAACGCATGATTCGCACTAGTACTCCCCAGTACTCCCTTGTCCATCATACGTTATTGTTTGCAAATTTAGACAACTCATCCTCCCGTATCAAGTTCATACAGGTTCATTTTCACTCCCGCCCTCAATCTCCCAAGTTGCACAACCTCACATTGGTTTCCCATTATTGCCTCCCACGCCCCTCTGTGGCGCTTTTGGGAAACCATCCTCACATTGCGCAACCTCACATTGGATTCCCATTTCGCGTCCACGCATACTTCCAGAGCACTTTTGGGAAACCATCCTCACATTGCGCAACCTCACATTGGATTCCCACTTCGTGCTCCCACGCCACTCTGTGGCACTTTTGGGAAACCATCCTCACATTGGTCATTCCTGCTAGCCCCCTCCCTGCAATCTGCCTTTCTTTCCCCTAGTCTCTCCGGTCCGAGGAAAAGTCTCCTCTTCCCTTTCTCTCGCTTCGCGATGAGAGGGTGCGGTCCGACTTTTCTCCCGTCCCGGAGCCCCAATGCGTCGCCCAGAATAACTTGCGCCCGCTCCAAGGGCGGTCTTAGTTATTTCCGGTCGCCAAAGTCTTCGATTCCAAAGGCCTTCGGAACTCCCAGCACGGCAGAGCAGCCACCGGCGTCGAGGATAAGTCCCGGACCGGCTCCACATAGGGCCGTCCGGACTTATCTCCCGCCCCCTAACTCTCTTGCTTTTCTCTTTTCCCCAAGTGGGTATCTCTTCCATTTACTTTAAGATGGGAATCCTTCTTTCACATAAAGGAATCTCTTTTGTATGGCTGGCTCCGCCAGCATTACTCACAAAACACATCTTGGTCGTTTAGCTCCAAAGAGGACATCAACATTATTATCTATTTCTAAAATTGAAATATCGATTGTCAATCTCAGTTCATGCAAGACGAGACTTATTTTTGTGGCGTACAGTAAACACCGATTATTATGAATAGAAAAGAAAGGCATTCTAAAACCAACCATTTGCATTTGTTACATAATTATGTAACTTTGCTGGACATCCTAACATCATTATGAACATGAATGACGATACTAGGTCATTCAGAGATTTTTATAATCAAACAGGAAGACGATGTTCGCAAGAAATATGAAGGAGTTTTCAAATACATTTGTTCAGAACAAAGAATTCCGAGCAAATTTCTCAAGCACATTAAAGGAGAAGAAGGACTCTACGAAATCAGAGTCGATACAGACAAAGGTTATTACCGTACATTCTGTTGCTTTGATAGCGACAACGTCATTGTACTATTAAACTCCTTTCACAAAAAGAGCAATAAGACTCCAAGGAAAGAGATAGTTAAAGCGAAACTTATTAAGACAGCTTATTATTCTAACAAGTAAATCATAACGCAATGACCTCAAAAGACATACTTACCGAAGAACAAAAGGAAAGACTATCCAGGTGCGAAAACATCAATGATATTTGGGACGACATCTATGGCCCGATTGGTACACCAAAACGCGATGAAATGGAAGCGGAAGCTGACACATTTTGCATTGCGGAAAAGCTTAGGCAAGAGCGTATCAACGCTGGTATGACTCAACAACAGCTTGCGGATCGTATAGGAGCAAAAAAAAGTTACATCAGTCGTATCGAAAACGGCAAGACAGATGTTCAAGTCAAGACTCTCTTCAGACTTTTTCAAGGACTTGGCAAGACTGTTCGCGTTACAATCATCTAATCTTTCCGACCACCCTCACAACCTCACATTGGATTCCCACTTCGTGCTCCCACGCCACTCTGTGGCACTTTTGGGAAACCATCCTCACATTGGTCATTCCTGATCTTCCCAGCCGCCTCCCTGCAATCTGCCTTTCTTTCCCCCTAGTCTCTCCGGTCCGAGGAAAAGTCTCCTCTTCCCTTTCTCTCGCTTCGCGATGAGAGGGAGCGGTCCGACTTTTCTCCCGTCCCGGAGCCCCAATGAGTCGCCCAGAATAACTTGCGCCCGCCCCAAGGGCGGTCTTAGTTATTTCCGGTCGCCAAAGTCTTCGATTCCAAAGGCCTTCGGAACTCCCAGCACGGCAGAGCAGCCACCGGCGTCGAGGATAAGTCCCGGACCGGCTCCACATAGGGCCGTCCGGACTTATCTCCCGCCCCCTAACTCTCTTGCTTTTCTCTTTTCCCCAAGTGGTATCTCTTCCATTTACTTTAAGATGGGAATCCTTCTTTCACCTAAAGGAATCTCTTTTGTATGGCTGGCTCCGCCAGCTCCCTCCGCGACCATCCTCACATTGGTTTTCCCAACACGCGGTCACGCGCGCGCACAAAAAAAGACGCCCGGTGCAAGCATGGCCCGCACCGAGCGCCTTACAAGCGCATCTAAAGCGTCTGCCCTAGAGCGTCACCTTCCAGACTCCGTCCTCCTTGACCAGATTGCATTGCATGTTGGTCGTGTGGTCCTTGTCGCTGCCGTCCGCATCGTACTTCACGTGCAGCAGGTCGAACAGGCCGTCGATATTGAAATGCGACGAAATCTTGACCTTCACGGTAGCCTTGTTTTTGTCGCCGTCCTTGCGGTCGACGTCGATCACCTCGACTTTCGCGTCCTGGTCAGACAGCTTTGAAAGGAACTTGTCCTTGAACACGGCATTGACAAGCTGAAGGGATCTCTTCGTCCCCTTCGTGCAATATAATGCCGCCTCCGACAGGTATCCCTTATACAAAGCCGTATAGAATCCTTTCGCGCAAGTGCGTGGGAACTGCATTTCAAGTTTGAGCTTTACCTTGTCGACAATCTCTTCAAGGCTGTCATCCTGCGCAACAGCGACGGTTTCAGGCAACACGCATTCGGCAGTCGCCTCGCGCATCTCGACAGCGTTTCCTTCCGAATTGCCGCCTTCCGCAGCGTCCCTTTCGGCAGCTGCAGCCACGCCCGGCACTGCGAGCAGCATTGCCAGACCTAAAGTGATGAATAAATTCTTAGCGTTTTTCATATCAATTCAATTTTGATTAATAGTCCGTTTGTCTCTTCTCCACATATTGTGCCACTCGCGTTTCGGCTTGTCCGCCGACCGTCACAGTCGCGTCCAACTTCGGCCTCACACGCTCCATGTGGCGCTTTTCGTCTCCGATTGTCACGGTCGGCAAATTGACGCTTGTCCGCCGACCGTCGCAGTCGCGTCCAACTTCGGCCTCACACGCTCTGTTTGGCGCTTTTCGTCTCCAATCGTCACGGTCGGCAAATTGACGCTTGTCCGCCGACCGTCACAGTCGCAGCCAACATCGGCCTCACACGCTCCGTGTGGCGCTTTTCGTCTCCGATTGTCACGGTCGGCAAATTGACGCCTGTCCGCCGACCGTCACGGTCGCAGCCAACATCGGCCTCACACGCTCTGTGTGGCGCTTTTCGTCTCCAATCGTCACGGTCGGCAAATTGACGCTTGGCCGCCGACCGTCACGGTCGCAGCCAACATCGGCCTCACACGCTCCGTGTGGCGCTTTTCGTCTCCGATTGTCACGGTCGGCAGAAAATGCCTTTCATAAGGAACCTTTTTCCATCTATGCGGTATGACTTCCTTATTTTCTGAAGGTCTTTTTTTGATCCGCCCTCGCGCTGACGCGCTGTGGGGCCGCAGCCACAGCCTCTCTGCTGCGGCCCCGCTGCGTCTGCTCCGCCGGGCAGCAGCTGCGCTGCGCCGCCTCGGCCTCGCGCCCGCTGTGCGCCCGGCGCCTCCGGCGGGCTGGCCGCTCCGCGGCCGCCCAGCCCCGCCGCGCCCGCGCCCGCGGCCGCCCCCCCGCGCCTCTCAGCTCTTGAACTCGCACTGCGCCTTGTAAATCAGCGCCTTGATCTGTTCGGGCGTCTCGATGATACCATCCTCCCAACCGGTCTGCAGGCGAATCAGCGTCTCGCCCGGGCGGTTGAAGGGGTTCTGGAACGTCACAATCTGGTCGACCACGAACCAGACTGAGTAGTAGCTCTTGTGCAATGTGATTACAGTCATATCTTTACATTGAATGGTTAAATAGTTTAATATCCAATCCTCCCCATCGCTCTCGCCTGCCCGAAGAACACCGACTTCTCGGAATCGCAGATTTCCAGCAGGTCAGCCATTTGAATCTTGTCATAGCCGAAGATCGCCTCTTTCACAGCCACTTTCCTCGTCACGTTCTCTATCTGCCCGCCGCTGAAGCTGTACTTCAATGCCAGCTCCTGCGCCTCTCCATCCGTCAGTTCCGGCAGCATTGACTTCCAGATCGCCTTCCTGGCCTCCGATGTCGGCTTCGTGAACTCGACCTTGTAGATGAACCTCCTCTCGAACGCCGTGTCGATGTTGCCCACGAGATTCGTCGTCGCTATCATTATCCCGTCCAGCTTTTCCATCTCCTCGAGGATGATGTTCTGCACGGAATTCTCCATCTTGTCCACCGCCCCCCTTACCTTCATTCGCTTGCTGATCACCGCGTCCGCTTCGTTGAAAAGCAGTATCGGCTTCTTCTCCTGCTTTTTGGAAAGCTCCCTGTACTTCTCGAACACTCCCCTCATGTTCCTTTCGCTCGCTCCGACCCACATGTCCTGGATGTCCGTGACATTGACTGGCATAAGGTCTCGGCCCGTCAGTATCGCTATCTGGTTCACGGTCTCCGTCTTGCCAGTCCCCGGCGCGCCGTAGAACAGGCAGGCGAAGCCGCTCCTCATCCCCTTGCCGTCCAGGCTTTTCTGGATCTGCTTGAATCTTTCGATGCCAAGCATTTCAGTCAATTCATCCACCTGCCTTTCCACCGCCTCGTCGTAAAACAGCTGCTTCGGATGCAGACTCGAGCATTGGATGAGGTCCAGGCTGGCTTGCTGCGGCTTCGAAAGGATGTGCAACTCCCCCAACAACTCGCTCTTTGCATTTTCCGTCAGCTTGAAATACCCGGGCTCCGCAATCCCGTCCTCATTTGAGTTTTCAATGCAACCCTCCAGCAACAATTTCGAGACTCCACCCAACAATCCGCCCCAAGAATCTTGGAAATCCCTGTTGTCGAACGCACCACGCACGTCGTGGCTTCCGATCTCGTCATCGCGGTTCTCGAAGTACAGCTTGCAGAAATAGATGAGCATCACCGTATCGTTGATGTCGAAATTGTGGCTCTTGATGTGCGCCACGAAGTCAAGCTGCCTGTTCGCATCCAGCAGCCTCATTATCTCCCTCTGGAATGCCTCTTCCCTCAAGGCATTGCTCACACGCTCCTGGAACAGCCTGTCGAAGCAGTCGAACAATGCATAGCAATCCACCACCTTCGGGGGTTCAGGCTTATACGCGCGGTTTTCCTTCAGTGCCTTCACCACCCCCATCGGCACGAAATAGCTCGGCTCCTGCTCCTTCCTGTCGCTATCGCAGAAGATGTCATCGTGGACCTGCGACGTCACGTAGTTCATCTTTACCAGTTCGTCCAGTTCGCACGAATGGTACAGCATACTTGTCTTCGAGCAGTCGAAGAACTTCGACAGCTCGATCAGCCCCACTCCCGAATTGTCGGTAATCTCCAGCAGCACCGACAGGAAGACGCACTGCATCGGCGTCAGCGCAAGCTTCTTCGACAGATAGTCCGTGTACGGCTTAGCCGCCTCCAGCGCCTCCGTGCTCAGCTTGCTCATACGCATCCTGTACACGACCTTCTCCATCGCCCTCAGCACCGCCATCTTCCCCCCTCCATCTCCCGCATCATCTCCCGCTCCGGCAGCATCTCCCTCCGCGCCCGCGTCGACACCCGCGTCAGCACCCTCTCCCGCACCTTCTCCCACATCCACACCTTCCGCGCCGTCACTCTTCCCCTCTGCCCCTCGATTCGCTCCCGCTCCGGCGTCCACCACCCGCACATCTCCGACTCCGATCTTCACGTCATCATCGTCATCTGCCGAATCTGCCAAATCCTTCCAACATTTCTTAAAATCGTCCATAGCTATTTAATTTTTAACATTTATATCCTTTATCATCCATCTTCATCATCCCCCGTCTCGCCTACATCCTCCCCGGCCTTTCGCCACCGCCCTCACTTTCATCCATCCTCTCGACCTTCATTCCTCGCCACACCATTCATCCTTTCCCAGGCCTCTTGCCTCCCTCACATCCATCTCCCCGGCCTTCTCCCTGGCCTTCAGTCACCGCCTCCCCACTCATCCATCTTCTCAGACCTTCTCGCCCTCGCCACATCCATCTCCCCGACCTTCTCGCCGACTCCGGCGGGCAAAAGCCCGCCGTTATCGACTCGAAAGCCACGACGCCATTCAATGACTTTGATAGCGTTATGCTCCAGTAAGATTAAGTGATCCGGCTGCTGATCCTGGCAAGCCGGCGTCCGAGACCCGTTTTCAATCCCCAACGAGCCACTTTGAATAATCGTTGGGGATTTCATAGCTGTCGGGGCGTCACCGTTTTCCTGTTCCTCTTCCTTTTTCTGTTCCTTTTTCTCTTCTCATATCCCTTTTTCCGTTTCCATTCTTTTGCAAGAATACATCGTTTTTCGCAATCATCCTAACAAAAAAGGAAAAACTTATCAACTTTTAAAAAGCCAGACGCTCTCTCCCGCTCCGCGCATTTTTCAATGCAACATATTCCTCTTGCAATCAATCATTTGTAAAACAAACGATGTTCATTTTTTCTCGTAGCAGTCCACATTTAGTGCCCATTTTTTGACATCAATTGTCACAAATTCCCAAAGCGTTTTGGGAAAATTACATTTTCAGCACTTTACATCTCGTCATACGAATTCCCCCTCTGATTACTTTTTCCCACCATCTCCCCCACGATGCCATATTGACCATCCTCGCCCTCCACCGTCACTCCATCCCTCACACCTCTCACTTCTCCCCATCACTCCACCCTTCTCACTTCATCTCATCACTCCATCTCCTCGCTCCACCCTGACTTGTCCTAATTTTTGTTTACAGATTTATTTGACTTTTGATATCAAAAGTCCTGACGTTTGAAGAGATGTCCTAACATCTGTTGTCAAAGATAGTATTTTTCTTCTGCTTTTTCAGGACAAGTCATTTCAATGCATCCTTCAGAATCTTAGCATAATCTTCGGCTAGACTTGCAGGTTTGAGAATCTTGATATCCGGAGCATAAGTAAGGAGGCTCTGCTTCAATTCCACATTGATCCTGACATGCAGTTTGATATCAACAGTCTGATCATCAATTCGCCTAAAAATTTGGCTTTGATGTATCGGCTTTGTCTCAATATACTTGCCAGAGACCCCGTAAACCAGGAACTCAACTTCTTCCACTTTCGCATCAGCTAACACCGTTACTCCTACTACATCAGAAAAATAATCTTCCCAATTCCAATCCTCTCCTTCAGCATTCTTTTCAAGTTTTATATATGTTTCCGAAGAGTCTTCAATATCCTCAACTCTGTCCAATGCCAAGTTCCAAATGGAGTCGGCAGTATCAGTTGTAATGCCAAAAGCAAACCAGCGACTGTTGTGCTGCTTCAAGTATTGAGTATGGAAATCGATATAATATGGTTCCTTGACAAAGGGATGATATTTGATTTTCAGCACTTTCTTGTATAATATGGCATTATAGAACTGGGGAAGGAGTTCAATGCCCTTCGCATCGATGTTGCTCTCAAACTCGAAAAACTTCTCAGTCTCAACACCTTCTCCAATTCTTGCGTTATTATTGCCGACTCCCTGCATTGTCAGCTTCACCAAAGTATCTTGAAGCCATTCAAATTGTGGAAGACCGGAAAAATGGCTGATGCTCTCAGCGGTTTCTTTTAGCCATTGCATCTGCACCTGAGACAGGGGCATATTGTTAATAGAGAATTCCGGATTCTCATATCTGAAATACACCACCCTTCCGTCTTTAACGCGCTTGATCTCTACCTTCCACTCATCGCACCCCTCCATAAAAGCTATATCCTTATACACTTGTCGCTTCGTCACCTTAATCCTATCGCCACCCTTATAAGAAAGAGCATCATTGCATGCTTCAACCAAATCATCGATGTTATATCGCCTTCCGGTATTCCGGAAGCATTCATCCAAAGTCCTGTACCTCAGCCAAGCGTCTTTATTAATTGCCATATTAATAATATCTTTACATTAATGCTTTACAAATATAGCCAGATTCGCATAATGTGTGAATATACATTTCACAATTAAGCTTTTTCTTTGCGGTCATAAACAGATTGTTTATGAGATCATCAAATCGCATATTTCCAAATTGGGCGCAAATCGAAGCTCAGTACAATCCCCTCACTGAAGGAGAAAGGGCTCTCTTGGAATATTTTGATGATAACCTTCCGAGAGACGACAAATGGAAAGATGGCGATAAACTTGTCGACTATCATGGGTGGTTGATTTTTTCTCAGCCATACTTGGATGGAATGAGGCCTGACGTAGTAATATTCAACCCCTTTATAGGAGCAACCATTTATGAGGTGAAAGACTGGAACTTAGCACTTTATTCAATATCAGACGGTAGCATCTACGTCTCGGATGGCAATAATAGACATGAAGTACTGAGTCCCATTATCCAAGTGAAACACTACAAGGAGAACTTGATCAGTAAACTGATACCAAACATAGGAGAATTCATAGACAATGAACATAAAGCATTCGGCTTGATTAAAACTGGCCTTTATTTTCACAACTCAACGACACAGAATTGCCTAAACTTTCTTAAACAATTGGATCCGGTCGTAGATAAACCTTATTTCCATTGTTTTGGGAATGACTTTATACGTGTTAGTGGCTATGAAAAAGATGTTGTACCAAACTACGACATTTATTCAAGCAATTATTGGGAATCTTCATGGAATAGCGAGATTCTCTTTTGGCTAAAACCACCTTTCCACAGTCTTGAACAATGCACAATGTTGAAACTTCGTGGCAACCAAGTCAAAATTGCAGAGCCCCAGTCGGGTCACTATAGAGTCAGGGGTGTCGCAGGGAGCGGAAAGACACAAGTGCTGGCGTACAGAGCAGCTAAACTTGCATCGCAGGGCAAAAATGTACTCATACTTACATTTAATATTACTCTTTGGCACTATATCAAGGATATGATAGCCAGGGCTCCGTTTGAGTTCGACTGGAGCAGAATCACCTTCGATAATTTCCACAATTTTTGCAAAAACATTCTTTACAAGTTAAATACTAATTGGCCTCATTGTGACGGTGCCAATGATGTTTTTTTCAAGGAAGTAGTTCCCGAAGAAGTCAAGAAAGTAATTAGTAGAAATGGTGCAGATTTCCACATCTACGATGCAATATTGATTGATGAAGGTCAAGACTATGAATTCGAATGGTACGACTTGCTAAACCGTTATTTCTTGACAGGTAACGACGAAATGGTCGTAGTCTGTGATAAACGCCAAAATATTTACGGAAGAGACCTTAACTGGCTCGATAAGACAGTAACCAAAAGTGGACTTGAAAAATTTGGGGACTGGATAAGATTATCAATTTCTTATAGAATTCCGCCCCAAGTTATGCGTATGGCAAATGACTTTGCCGAGACATTCAAGTTGGATATGGAAATAAAGGGCGAAAATATGGACATGGATCCGACTCTACCCAATATGTCTTCCATCGTGATATGGATGAATATTGGTACAACCGAATGGCCTGACTATCTTATCGCCGCTTATGATCTATTAAAAGAACAAGGTGAATCTGCTTCAGATATAGTAATGCTGTTGCCAAGTCATCTCATCGGCATAAAAGCAGTTAAGTTATTCAAAGAGAGGAAGTCAATGTCGGTCAATCATATATTTGGGCAACTAGTAATAGATCAAGAAGGCAATAAAAAAGAGATAGAATCACACCACCATAAGATGTCATTTTGGATGGGAGATGGCAGGTTGAAGATGTGCACCGTTCATAGCTATAAGGGATGGGAATCACAAGACGTCGTGATACTGATTCCAAATAACACGGAACTGGTATATGACCTGCGAACGGACGCACTACATAATGAGGAACGAATCAATTGGGATTCATTGCTTTACACAGCTATGACTCGCACAAGGCATAATCTAATCATCCTGAATGAATGTCCAAAATACAATTCCTTCGGTGAAAAATATCAACCAAGTATGAACACTTAATAGAAAATGTGAATTTGCTCTTCACACATTAGCACTTCCTTTGCGTTTGAAAAGAGAATAAAAGTATTAACTTTGAATTTAGATCTTTGAGGTAGATGGTTCCAGGGTTTTGAAATTGCAGACTGCATTCGGTCTGTACAGCAAAGCGCTTGCGCTTTAGCTTGCAATGGTACCATGTTATCATTACTTCTTACGTTTCACTAAGAAAAATAAGAAATAAATATAATATATGAACTGACGTCCGGTGTATTATCAAGAAAGAAAATCAGAACCGTTTACCTCAAAGTTTTTTTGATATGTCAGAACAGATTAATAATACAATAAAAGAGAGTTTTGCAAAACTGAGCACCAAAAGCGACTTGCTTGACTTGCTCAATTCTGCTAAAATTTCCATGTATGGAAAGAAGGCGAAGCCTATCTCCATTACGCAGTTGAATTATTATGCTTTTGCGACATATCAAAACGATAATTGCTATCAATCCTTTGAGATCAAGAAGAAGAGTGGAGGCACACGCACAATCTCCGCTCCAGTTAAGGGATTGAAGGCCATCCAAAGATCTATCAATTACATCTTTGAACAAGTCTATAGGCCAGACAAATCTGCTTATGGCTTCGTAAAAGGGAAGTCGGTCGTTGACAACGCCTCTGTCCATACTGGCCAACACTACGTTTATAATATAGACTTGAAGGATTTCTTCCCTAGTATTGACCAGCAAAGAATATTTGCCAGGTTAAAAGGCAAACCTTTCTGTCTTCCCGCTGAAATAGCTACCATCATCTCAAATCTTTGCTGCCGCTATATGCCGGTCGAGCGCAAAACAGCAGACGGAATCTATGAAACCGTTACTAAAAGCGTTTTGCCTCAAGGGGCTCCTACTTCTCCTATTCTTTCAAACATCATTTGCGAGAGACTTGACAAGAGAATGTCGGATCTTTCAAGATCATACAACGTAAGATACACACGCTATGCTGATGATATGACCTTCAGCAGTATGTATAATACGTTCAAAGATAATGGCGACTTTGTCAATTCTATTCATTCCATAATTGAAGAAGAGCACTTCCGATTGAACACCGGGAAAACAAGGCTTCAGTCAGATAATCGCCGACAAGAAGTAACCGGTCTGATTGTAAATAGTAAAGTCAACGTTTATCAAACATACGTCAAGTACATTCGCGTTTGGCTACATTTATCTGAAAAGATAGGTCTTGAAAAAGCCCAGGAAATTTTTGCTCAAAAAATTGGCAAGCGGAATATCATCTCTGTTCTTGAAGGGAAACTACTTTATCTTAAAATGGTAAAGGGAATAGATAATCCGACTTATGTTAAGCTCCAAAAGAGAATGGACAAGCTCATCTCAAAGAAGGAAAGCATATCTTCAATACTTGACGTCTGGGAAAAAGAAGGTATGGATAAGGCAATGGATACCTATTATTCAAAGGAAGGTTCTACACCTTCTCTCAATAAGATGAGTGATACAAGTAATCATTCACACATTACTTTTATCAGTTGCTCGCGACTTGACAAATTCAATGAAAAGAACAACAGCAATATTTCAGTAATATTTGATAAAGATGGCAAGGCCCATCCAAGCATCAGCACATTCGATAGAATCAAGATTTATTGCAGCAAGAAGTTAACGTCATCGGACAGTTTGCAGATTAGTAAATGCAAAACTGATAAAGATACATTCTGGCTGATTGCTCTTCATCGCGCAGATTCATTATCAGACATACCTTCAATTTTATCTAGATTAAATGGACACTTATAACGATAAAAGCCTATTTGTTGCCGATTTATTAAGAAATAAGAGAATGCCTCTCGAAGATCGGGAGCGCTTGCTGGAACTGTGCGCCAAAGAAATTGATACCAAGAACGAATTAGAAGTACTTGAGTCCCCTAAAAGAAAGGAACAACCACATTGTCCAAAGGACACTGCAAAATTTCTATCATTATTCAATAAACGGGATGGCTTTAAATATCTTACACATAGTTATGAAGACATAAACAGTCCTTTTAGCTATGAGAAGTTAATTAATGACTTCAAGCAAGTCTTCAATACAGCTACTAAGAAATTAAAAGTCCCCATCTCCCTCTATTCCCTTGTTCGATATTTCATTTTCGGGCAAGAAGATGGGAAACACCAATACTGGATGTCATATCGAACAAAAGAAAAACAACAAGGAAGTTGGTCCAATGATGAATGGAAGCAATGGGCGAGTGATAAGCAATCATCTCCAATTGAGAATGAAGAATTCAAAAAATGCATTGAAGAATTCCGACATAATACAAGAATCGTTCCGCCCGACTTAAAAAATATGGTAGATATCACTATCAAAGATGTCAACAAGCAGAATCGCTTTAAAATTGAAGAAATAGAATTAGAAAAAGCAGATTTCTTAGCTTTTGTACCAGCATTATCTTCTGCCATTAAAACGATACTAAGCCAAATGTGTTCTGAAAGATATTATGGTTATCCGAATATTTGTATTTCATACAAAAGGGCAACATTAGATTCGGACTTTATGATGCGAACAATAGCCATTACTCAAAAGAACTCATATCCGCTGAATCCATTAATAGACGTGAAAAATAAAATGTATAATCAAGAAGGCGGCGATTTTAGTGAAATCAGAAGAAAACTTTGTGGTAATTGCAACTGGTCGATCGAAACAATCTGGGACGGGAAGCCTTTACGATGGAATATACTCACAGACACAAATCATAGTGAAATTGAGGAAATACATGAATCAGCAGTAACGGGGTTCACACATATCTTAACATATTATTACTATGGAAAAGATCTATCTCTTTGATGACAATCAAGACAATAGCATTGAAAACTATCATGCAACTTATATCAAAGATGGCACATACGGAGATATACTGGAATACATTAGCAAACTTAAAATTTGTGAGAAGGATGGATTAACCTATCTATCAGACGCGAAATGCATATTAATCCACACATCTTTTCCTGACTTTAATAATGATCACGCCGTCGATGGTAGCTCCATATTATACCAAATCATAGTGGGAAATATTTGTGATTACGGAGACAAAATACCTCTTGTGTGTTTTAGTGGAGCTGATCAGGAAACTTGCCTAGTAAATTCAACATTTATGTCTCAAATCAGCAAAAGGAATTTTTATAAAAACTTGAAGGATTTCCTCAATAATTATCAAGAAAACAAGACAATCAATTTAAAAATATTAAAATACGGAAAAGACTATATTTTAGAAGAGGCGAAAGGCTACGCGTATTCGATTTTCAAGGCATTAAAAGGAAAAGAATCTGATGTCATACCTTTTGAGAAGGCAAACAGCATTAAAGAATTCAGATTATTAATTCAACTTTCGTACAATTCTGAAAACAAATATGATGAAATTATCAACGACTTGGAAGATAATCCAATTACAATAAAAGAATTCAAGGATAAGATAAATAAACTAATCTCAAGCTTTACTTATTATGGGAAAAATATATATAATTGGTAATGAATTAGATAATAATGTCTTTCTAAACATTGATACAGAACTGATCCCTATGCCAGAAATAGCAATAAATGACAACTCTGTTAACAATTTTCTAAAGAATAAACTATGCAATAAAGAAATCAGTAAATTAGTAATAGATATTTCGGACCCTAAAAAAACAGAACTTGGATTACTGATTGCTTTTCATTTTAGATTATCGATTGATTTATTGGGAGAAAACGTATTGTGCCCAATATTGATGATATCTGATTTCCCTATAGAAACTTACCTAAATCGTGGTTATCTAAGTCAACTCTTTATTACAGAGAGCATATTTTTTTCCACAATCAATGATGCCAAACTAGTAATCGAACATATTACACCACTTTCTAAAAACAATTATTTCACCGGCTTTGTTGATAGAATCAATATTTTACCTCCAGCAAACACTGGTAGACATTCACTTGCCAATCAATGGGGCGCCAAAATACTGGATGAAGTATCTGTGGCAAATGCTCTTCAAAGCGATCAATCGATAGAACAGTGTATGCACACACTGTATTTCAAATTCATTCGCTCATTATCCTATAGTTTCAACGAAAAAACCAACAAGAATACCCATAACAATGAAATTGAATTTATTGATGTTAGCAGTTATAATTCAAAAGTATTATTAATTGATGATGAAGCCGCGAAGGGATGGGGAAAAGTACTTCGCAAAATAATAAAAGTCAAGACTACCGATGATTTTCAAGTGATAGACGAAACAACTCCAGACTATAAGCATCTAAGTGATTCATCTAAAAAAATTATTGAGCAAGGGAAATTTGACATATACTTACTTGATTTACGGATGAACGGAACAGCTGAAGAAGACGGGAACAATCCGGAAGCATTTTCCGGAATGAAAATTCTTAAAGAAATCAAAAAGCAAAATCCAGGCAACCAAGTTATTATCCTCACAGCATCTAATAAAGCATGGAATCTCAAAGCTGTATTAGATGCTGGCGCAGATGGTTACTATATTAAAGAATCTCCAGAATATCGATTTCCTACTTCTTTCTCTACAACTAATTTCAAGGATTTGAAATATTCGATAGAATTAGCCGCCTATAACTCCTATCTAAAAATAATATACAATCGTAAAAAAGATTTACTCAAGACGCTTGATGGTATTCAATCCATAATTCAAGGACTGACATCAAGAACTAATGACAAAATCTGTAAACAAATATTAATAGACGATCTATTTTCTACAGATACAGTTTCCGAAATTGAATCACAAATCGAGCTTTCTTTCAATTTATTATTAAATGCTGGAAAGGGTGAAACCAGCACTAGAGGTAATGACGTTGAAGATAACTTATACGCATATGCTTATGTCTCGACATGCTACATCTTTGAGGTAATTAACAATCAGTATATCAGCACTGATAAAACAGCAGCACAATATTTAGCCCGGACAGGTTCAAGTTTAAACGACTACGATAAACCATCAGGCAAGCGTTCCCCCCACCTAATTAATGATAATAAAGTGGCTGCATGGATTAAAGTTGCTAATATACATGATCAGATTCTAAATATCAATGATCCACAATTTAACAAAGATGTCTCAAAATTAATCGACATTAGAAACACATTCATCCATAATAAACAAAAAATCAACACAAGTACACAAGCGAAACAATTGAGCAAAATCTCTCAATTAAAAGATGCCGACATATTAAATCCAGATGGATATAGATTGTTATTTGACTTTATCATCAAGTACATCTCTGAATTCACTGCCTTTTTCAAAAATAAAACTAAAAACATTCTTAAATAATTACTAGTTGTTAGTACCCTATCTTCCCCCTCTCACGCTTCTCCGTCCTCCCTATCTTTTCATTGTCACACGCCTCACGTGTAGCCATCCCTGTTAGTGTTATAATATACCCTATTTTTCAGGCCATTTTGCGGAGTGATAATTAAACATTACTATTGAACAAAATGGAAAAGATGAAAGGGAAACGAGAACGTCATTCATCGAGCTTCAAGGCAAAAGTTGCGATAGAAGCGATTAAAGAGAGAGAGTTTACGGGAGCTGTCGACTCGATTTAAGGTAGGGACTGTCGTAAAATGTTGAAGATTTCCCAACAAATTGATTGATAATGTGATAGGAAGTTTGTATATTTGATGTGGAGAAAAAAGATTCCTCCAAACGCCCGAAAAAAGCAAAATTTGGAGGAATCGCAAAATAAATCTGCATGTCAAAAGTACGAAATTTTGCTGAAATAGCACCAAACATTGGATTCTCGGAGTTTGATTTTTATGACCTTTACAGGTCCACCTTTGAAAAGTCCGAGTTGGGAAGGATGAAGCGACTTCTGCCTCTCCACGAGATGGCTGAGAGCTTCGGGCTGACGTGCAAGAGCATGAAGCCGAAGCTGGGACGGAGGTCCTACTTCACGCCGGAGGGGAAAGTGGCGCTGATGTTCCTGAAGATGTACACGCAGATGAGCTCCCCCGAAACTGCTGGAGCAGCTGGACGGGAACATCCACTTCCAGATGTTCTGCGATGTGATGATAGATCCGACCCATCCATTGACGAACTACAAGCTGCTGGATGACATCGTGATGGAACTCGCCGGCAAGTTGAAGATACAGCACCTTCAGGACATCCTGGCAGCGAAGTGGAAGCCGTACATGAAGGACCTGGACACAATGTTCACCGATGCCACCTGTTATGAGAGCGATATGAGGTATCCGACGGATCCGAAATTATTGTGGGAAGGGATAGAGAAGATTTACGAGACCATGTGCGAGTTGAGCGCGAGATTGGGGATTCGCCGTCCGAGAACGAAGTTCCTTGATGTTCAGAAAGCAGACCTGACATACAGGAAGCAGCGCAGGCATAGCAAGAGCCAGACGCGGAAGATGACGCGCAGGCTGATCGATCTACTCGGAAAGATATTGAAGGAGATACGTGAGATGGAACGGGACTATGAGAATGCGGAGAGGCTGCTGACGGAACGCGAGAAGGGAGACATGGAAATCATCACGAGGATGTGCCGCCAGCAGAAGAGCCACTTCAACAGGAACGACTGCCGCGAGAGCATCTCTGACAGGATAGTGAGCATCAGCAAGCCGTACGTGAGACCGATAGTGAGAGGCAAGGAGGTCAAGAGCGTGGAGTTCGGGGCGAAGGTGAACGACATACTGGTCGACGGGATATCGTTCATCGAGAAGCTGTCCTTCAACGCCTTCAGCGAGGGCACCAGACTGGGACACTGCGCGACGCTGCACAAAAGGCTGTTCGGAGTGGATGTGAGGAAGATAGGCGGAGATGCCGGCTATGCCGGGACCGTGAACAGGGACTTCTGCAGGGAGAACGGGATACAGACGTCGTTCGCAAGGAGGGGCAGGCCGTCCAGCGGGCACAAGGAGAAGGACTTTGCAAGGCAGGAACTTGCAAGGGTCAGGGCGACAGCGATGGAAGGCTCGTTCGGAACGCAGAAAGAGCATTACGACCTGAGGCGTGTCAAGGCCAGGACTAAGATCACGGAAATCCTGTACATCTTCTTCGGCATCCACACGGCGAACGTGGTGCAGCTTGCGGACAGGATAGAGCGACGAGCGAAGCTGGCAGTGGCCTGAAAGACGAAAACATGCACATAAAATGTGCTTCGGCAGGGGAACTACGCCCCTGCCATAGAAAACAGACGAAAAATCCGGCCGAAACGACCGGAATGAGATATGAAAGTTGAAAAATGACTGAACGAATGAAGGTGGAAGATAAGATAAGTCGCCAGTCCGTTCAAATAAAAAACATTAAACGACAATCCCTAAGGTAGTGGCTGAAGCCAGAGCATGTAGAGCGGATGACATCTTCAAACTTTGAGGCAACGTATATGCCTTTGACTCAACGGCTATCGAGCTTTGTCTTGAGACGTTCAAGCGGGCTCTTTTCCGAAAGAATCAGGGAAAAGGAGGCATCAAAGTTCATACGCTGTATGACATTGAGACTTCGATTCCGACATTCTTCCACATTACGGAAGCTCGTGTTCACGACATGAACGCAATGAATCTGATTCCGTATGAAGAGAACCCGTTCTATATCTTCGACAGAGGGTACAATGACTTCAAACGTTTATAATACTACCGAAAAAGAGACCAGTGAATAAGTTGCAATAAGAAGGAATAACTTTACTCGGAAATGAAAGAGACAAGAAGGAAATTCAGCGCGGAATTCAAGGCGCGGGTATCGTTGGACGCCGTAAGGGAACGAGAGACACTTGCGGAATTGGCAAAGAAGTATGAATTATCACCGGTTGTGATCTCAAGATGGAAAAGGGAGTTCATAGGGAATTCCAAGGCGGCATTCGAGAGCAAGGGCGAGACGGAAGAAGA
>Ga0268263_1000682_pt1 | contig 44274 bp, 37 predicted proteins | sample Biomet5_FD_190358 | JGI IMG/M metagenome (GOLD analysis project Ga0268263, IMG submission 190358) | Microbial communities from bioreactor (seeded with sewage sludge) at LBNL, California, USA - Biofuel metagenome 5 (SPAdes) (version 4) | ecosystem: Engineered > Bioreactor > Anaerobic >... | reverse complement strand
CAGCGAGGTGATCATGGTGGTGACGCCGTGACGCCGATGCGCCGCCAGCGCCGTCCGCACCTCGTCGGGGTCGGTCGTGATGAACGAGGCGCCGCCGCCACCGTGCGAATGGACGTCCACATAGCCGGGGATCACCAGGCCGTCGAGGTGCTCGTCGGCCGGACGTGGGCCGGCGCCCAGACCGGTGGCGACGATCCGGCCGCCGTCGATCTCCAGCCAGCCGGGAGCCGGGACGTTCGCGTCGGGGAACAGGATCCGATCGCCGGTGAGCAGCATCACAGCTCCACCCGCTGCCAGTCGGGCAGATTGGCGTAGGTCTGGTGGAAGTAGTCGGCCAGCGTCAGCTCGGCGGCCGCGGCCTCGTCCACCACGATCGTCGCGTGCTGATGCAACTGCAGCACCGAGCCGGGGAACATCGCGGTGATCGGGCCTTCGACGACCTGTGCGATGGCGTGGGCTTTGGTGGAGCCGGTAGCCACCAGAATCACGTTGTGGGCATCCATGATCGTGCCCAGGCCCTGGGTCAGGCAGTGCCGCGGGACCTCGTCGATGGAGGCGAAGAAGCGGGCGTTGTCCTGGCGGGTGCGCTCGGCCAGCGTCTTGATCCGGGTGCGCGAGGTGAGCGATGAGGTGGGCTCATTGAACCCGATATGGCCATTGGTGCCGACGCCCAGGAACTGGATGTCGACGCCGCCGGCGGCGACGATCGCCGCTTCGTAGTCGCGGCAGGCCGCAGCCAGATCGTCGGCGAAGCCGTCGGGGACGTGCACCCGAGCCGGATCCAGCCCCATCGGCTCGGTGACGGTCTTTCGGATGATCTCGTGGTAGCTCTCCGGGTGGCCAGGAGTGATGCCGACGTACTCATCCAAGGCGAAGGCGGACGCCTCGGTGAGGTCGAGCTCGCCGGTCGCGGCCAGTCGGGCCAGCTCGGCGAAGGTCTGCACCGGCGAGGAGCCGGTGGCCACACCGAGGACGACCTGTGGGCCGATCGGGGCGGCCAGTTTGGCGGCCTTCGCGGCAGCGACCCGTCCGACTCGGTCGGCGTCGGGGCAGATGATGACTTCCATTCTCAGTTCCTCACGTGATCTCTTGCTTAGCGGTGCAGGGGCGCCGGGGCGCCGTTCAGCTCCATATGGACTTGGTATCGGTCGCCGCGGTAGCGCGACACGACGTACTCCACCGGACGCCCAGCGGCGCTGGAGAGCCGTCGGAAGACCAGGAGCGGGGTGCTCGCCTCGATGCCGAGCAACGGGGCCAGTTCGGCTGCGGCGGGCTCTGCCCAGACCGTCTGCTCGGCGTGATCGATCCATAACCCGTAGTCCTGGCCGAGAAGCTGGTAGAGGGACGCGTCCTCCAGGCGGCGCTGGTCGAGGCCGGGGAGCGACTCGGCGGGGTACCAGCCGTCCTCGTGGGCGATCGGCGTGCCGTCGGCGAGCCGGACTCTGGTCAGTCGCCAGGCGGGCGCTCCCGGGGCGAGTTGCAGCCACTGGGCTACGGCGGCCGGCGGCTCATCCAGGCCGATCGAGATGATCTGGGTGGACGGGGTCAGGCCGCGGCGGCGCATGTCCTGACTGAACGAGGCCAGGTGCAGCTTGGTCTCCAGCCGGGGCCGCACCGCGAAGGTGCCCAACCCCTGGGTGCGGTGCAGAAGCCCGTCGGCCACCAGGCCGTCGATGGCCTTGCGGACGGTGGCCCGCGACACCTGGTAGCGGGCCATCAGCTCACGCTCGGAGGGGATCGGCTGCCCGGGCACGGCGATCCCGATCAGCACCTCGCGCAGCTGCTGATGCTTGGGCTGCGGGCCGTCGGCCAGCGGCGTCCCTTGCGGCATTTGCATCTCCCACTGGTTCGCACTGGTACGTACCAGTGATTCTGTCCCGAGGGTGGCCCGGTGTCAACCGGGATGGGCAGGTCCGACCGGCGCGTGTGCGTCCGACTGGTGGCTGCGCGTCCGACTCGTCCCGCGACCCTCCCCAACAATCGCAAGGTGGACAGTTGCCCTGCGTCTGGCCGCAGAAATGTCCACCTTGCGATTTTCACCGGGACGGACGTGCGGAGGGCGCGAGCGGACGCCGGGCATAAACAGGCGGCCACGGTGCGTTCCACCCATGGCAAACACCTAGATGAGAGGCCTATCACGTGGCTACCAAGCCGATTCTGTGGGAACCGTTCCACCTCGGACGACTGGAGTTGAGCCATCGGCTCGCGCTCGCCCCGATGACCCGCAGCCGGGCCAATGCCGATGGCACGCCGGGGCCGGGAGCCGCGCTGTACTACCGGCAGCGGGCCTCGCTGGGCCTGCTGATCACCGAGGGCACCCAGCCGTCCGCCGATGGTCAGGGGTACATGAACACCCCGGGCATCTACACCCCGGCCCAGATCGAGGGCTGGCGCGAGGTCACCGACGCCGTTCATGCTGAGGGCGGTGCGCTGTTCATCCAGCTGATGCATGTGGGCCGGATCTCGCACCCGGAGAACACCGAGCATCACCGCCAAGGGGTAGCTCCCTCGGCGATCGCTCCGGCGACCAAGATCGTCACCCCTAGCGGCATGCACGACAACCCGGTGCCCCGCGAACTGAGCGTCGACGAGATCGCCGCCACCGTTGCCGACTTCCGTCACGCCGCAGCCAGCGCCATCGCCGCCGGAGCGGACGGGGTGGAGGTCCATGCGGCCAATGGCTACCTGCTGACCCAGTTCCTCTCCCCGAATGCCAACCACCGCACCGACTCCTACGGCGGCAGCGTGGAGAACAGGGCCCGCTTCGTGATCGAGGTCGCCGCGGCGGTCGCGGACGAGATCGGCGCCGACCGTACCGGGATCCGGATCTCGCCCGGGCTGACGGCCGGCGGCATCGACGAAGGCCCGCGCGAGGACGTCCACGCCCAGTACGAGTATCTGGTCGCGGAGTTGGCGAAGCTGAATCTGGCCTACCTGCACGTCCACCATGGCGGCGACGACGACCTGCTGCGCAAGCTGCGCGCGCTGTGGCCGACCGCACTGCTGGTGGTTCGACTGGGACGCACCCGCGAACAACTCGGCGACGACATCGAGGCCGGCCTGGCCGACATCCTGCCGTTGGGTCGCTGGGCGCTGGCGAACCCCGACATCGTCGAGCGACTGCGCGTGGATGCTCCGTTCACCGAGCCCGACCCGTCCACCTTCTACGGCGGCGGAGCGCACGGCTACACCGACTATCCGACCCTCGAAGAGGCCGCCGTCGGCGACTGACCGGGTGGCTGGGCGGACGGCTGTCGATCAGCCTCCGCCCAACCCGGCCGCGCCGACCGAGGCGAGGTAGTACCAGCGTCCGCCCTCGCGGACGAACTGTGACCGCTCGTGCTGGAAGTCCACCCCATCAGGGGTGAGGTAGGTGGCTCGGAACTCGACGATGCCGGTGGCGTCGTCCTCACCACCGTCGACGACCTCAAGGATCTGCAGCCCACGCCAGCGCGGATTGTCGCGCAGGTCGAGGGTCTTGGGACGAGTCGAGCGATGCCAGGACGCCAGTAGCCACTCGGCGTCGGCGTCCCGGAAGGCCTCGAATCGGGAGCGCATCAGCGCCTCGGCGGTGGCCGGCCACGATCGTGGGTCCGGTCTGGTCATGCCTGCAGTCTGCCGCAGGTGCGGGAACCTCTGTGACCACCCCACTCCATAGTCGCGAGGTGGACATCTTTGTGCCCAGACCGGGAAGAGGTGCCCACCGTGCGGCTGGTGGAAGTGGCGGAAGGGTGGGGCGTCACCGGAGGGTGCGTAGTCCGTCAGTCCTGCTCAATATTGCGTAGAGAGAAGGGTCATCTCCGCGTGTGCGGGGCGTGCAGGCACTCGATGAAGTGCGCAAGAGTGCTCACATCTTCTACTATTGACACCTGAATCATTGACGATTCAGCCACAGCGCCCAGTAGAAGAAGGTAAGAAATGAAACGCAGTGCCCTTGATCGCCTGGTCTCCTGGGTTGGTCTGGTCCTCGCCGCCGTCCTGCTCGTCGGTGGTGTCCTGCTCACCGTCGCCAGCTCGTTCATCAACAGCCAGGTCGCGACCCAGCTGTCCGCCCAGAAGATCACCATGCCGGTCGAAGCCGCCTACGGCACCCTCCCGCCCGCCGATCAGGCGGCCTTGGCGCCGTACGCAGGCCAGGAGCTGACCACTGGTGCGCAGGCAGAGGCCTTCGCTGATCACTACATCCAGGCGCACCTGAACGCCATGGCCGGTGGCAAGACCTACGAAGAGGTCAGCGGCGAGTTCATCAAGCTCAGCAAGGACGCCAATGCCGACCAGGCCAAGCTCAAGGAGCTCGGCGATCTGCGTCAGACCATGTTCATGGGTGCCACCCTGCGCGGCATGCTGCTGAACGCCTACGCCTTCGGCACCATGGCTCTGATCGCGGGCATCGCCGCGATCGCCGCCTATGTGGCTGCCGCCGTGATGCTGGTGCTGAGCATCCTCGGCTTCCGCCACGCCAAGGAGGCCACCGGTGAGGCTCTGGCCGGCAAGGCTGCTGCCGCCGAGTGATCTCGGTGGTCGGCTGACCATTTCACCAGCAAAGCCCGGTCCTGACCTGCTCAGGGCCGGGCTTTACTGTTGGTCCGCCCAGCGGTCGCTCCCGACTGCTGGCGGGGCACACGAGGCACTCCTGACCGCCCGCTGGCGGACCTCCTGGCAGCTCGCGGCTAGCATTCCCCCATTGCTCAGCCAGTTGGCGGGTGTGGGCCGGGGAACCGAGGTGCCCTGGCGGTTACCACGGCACCGCCGCGCGGGTCAGGATGTTCGGGCAACGTCGGCGCCCCGCCAAGGGCTGCCGATCACATCGGCTCGGCAGGGCTGGTGTCCACTACGAGTCCCAGGCATCGTCCTGGGGTATCGCCAAAGGAGGCGAGAGTGACCCACAACTTGGCACGCAAGCGCACCGCATTGGTGGCGCTGGCTGCGTCCGGGGCTTTCCTGGTCAATGCCTGCAGTGCTCCTGGAACCACCACCGAGAGCACTCCGCAAGCTTCGACCCAGACGTCCGCCTCGGTGCAGATGACCTGTGGTACCGACAACATCACCATGAAGGGCTACTTCGAGACCGGTTTCCCGCTCCCGAAATCGCTCACCGACGAGTTCACCAAGCAGTTCCCGAATGTGACCTGGGATGTCCGTGAGGACCAGTTCGCCGTGATCACCCAGAACGCGCTGCGGGTCCTCGCCGACGATCCGCCGGATCTGATGCGGCTTCCGTCCATCCAGCAGGCGGCCAAGGCCGGCGTCCTGCTCAACCTGGACGAGTACGCCACCGCCTATGGCTGGGACAAGTGGCCGGCATCACAGCTGGAGCAGCTGCGGGTCAACTCCGCGGGGGCACGCGGTGACGGCTCGCTGTACGCCCAGGGCCTGAACTACAGCCTGACCGGCGTCTTCTACAACAAGGACCTGGCCGCCAAGATCGGCATGACCGAGGCTCCGAAGACCCTGGCCGAGTTGGACGACGCCCTGGCCAAGGCCAAGGCCGCCGGCATCACCGGCGTCGCCCAGTTCAACGGTGGCGCCACCGGCGGTCTGGCCTTCCCGCTGCAGAACCTGATGGCTGCCTACGGTGAGACCGCACCGATCAACGACTGGATCTTCCAGAAGTCGGGCGCGACCATCGACACCGAGTCCAACCTGAAGGCCGTGCAGCACCTGCAGAAGTGGATCAAGGCCGGCTACTTCGCCGACGACATCAACTCGCTGGACTACGCGGCGATGATGTCCCGGTTCACCGGCGGCAAGAGCCTGTTCATCTTCGACGGTGACTGGGAGTCGGGCAACTTCGACAAGACGATGGCCGGCAAGGTCGGGTTCTTCCTGATGCCTCCGCTGGAGGCCGGCGGCAAGCAGGCCGCGATGTCGGCTCCGCTCACCTTCGGGGTCAGCGCCAAGGCGGCCCACCCGGCCTGTGCGGCGTTCTTCCTGAACTGGGTTGCCACCAATGAGAGCGCCCGCAAGATCACCGTCGAGGTCGGCGGCTCGCACCCGATGGGTGCACAGGATGCCTACATGCCTGATGTGGCCAAGGACACCGTCACCGGCCAGACCCTGGACGCCGGTACCAAGATCGGCGTCGACAACGGCGGCATGGACTTCATCGCCAATGCCACCTCGTCGATCTACCCGAAGAGCTGGACGCCCAACTTGCAGAAGCTGGTCGCCGGCGAGGTCGAACCGGACGCCCTGCTGAAGTCCGTCCAGGCCGACTACGAGAGCCAGATCAAGGGCTGACCTGCAATGAATCAACCGCCTGCACGATCCCACCCGAGCGCGGATCGGCCGTCTCCTCACTTCGGCTCGCGGGCGGTCAGCGCCCGGCGAGGCGGCGTCCATCGGACGTCGCTTCGCCGGGGGCGCTGGCTCGGCTACCTCTTCATCGTTCCCGCACTGTCCGTCTACCTGCTCTTTGTGATCCGGCCGATCTTTCTGACCGTCCAGTACTCGATGTACGACTGGAACGGCGTGACGAAGGCCACCTGGGTCGGGGTGAGCAACTACCTGAAGGTCTTCGCTGACCCGACGCTGTACGGGCCGGTGCTCAACGCTTTCGAGCTCATCATCTTCTTCAGCTTCATTCCGATCGTCCTCGGTCTGGTCACCGCCGCTACGGTGCGCCGGATCGCCGAGTCCAGGCTGGCCGGGCTGGCCCGCACCATCGTGTTCATTCCACAGGTGATTCCGTTGGTGGCCGCCGGCATCATCTGGAGCTGGCTGCTGGCGTCCAACGGCCTGGTGAACCAGTTGCTCAGTGTCATCGGCCTGGGCGGCATCACCAAAGCCTGGCTCGGCGATTTTGGAACCGCCCTTCCCGCGGTCGGCATGATCGGCGCGTGGGTGCAGTTGGGCCTGTGCACGTTGCTGCTGCTGGCCGGCATGTCCAAGATCGACGCCTCGCTCTATGAAGCGGCTCGCCTGGACGGAGCAGGACCGCTGCGCGAGTTCTTCGCGATCACCTTGCCCAGCCTGCGCCAGGAGATCGTCGTCTGCGTCACCGTCACGGTGATCGCCGCACTGTCGAGCTTCGACATCATCTACATCTCCACCCAGGGCGGACCGGGCAACTCAACCCTGGTTCCCGGCCTGCAGATCTTCTATCTGGCCTTCTCCGAGAACCGGGTCGGCCTGGCCTCGGCGCTGGCCGTCACCTTGATGGTGCTGGTGCTGGTCGTCGTGCTGCCGATCCAGCTGCTCGCGAAGGAGGACAAAGCATGATCGCCTCCAAGCGCGAGAACCTGGTCGGACGGATCCTGCTGATCCTGCTGATGTTGTGGACTCTGATGCCCTTCGTCAGCCTGTTCGTCACCGCTTTGCACAAGTCAGGCACGTACCCGGCGGGGGTGGAATGGCCGGCCGACCCGCAGTGGGGCAACTTCGCCTTGGCCTTCGGCAGCGCTCAGATGGGTGCCCTGATCTGGTCGAGCGTCCAGATCGTCATCGGCGTGGTGCCGATCTCGCTGGTGATCGCCACCATGGCCGGCTATGCGATCGGGCACCTGCGCGTCCCGGGGCACCGGCTGCTGTTGCTGCTATTCGTGTTCGGGCTCACCCTGCCGTTCGAGGGCATCATCACCCCGCTCTACTACCAGATCCGCGACTTCGGCCTGCTGAACACCAGGTGGGCGATCATCTTGCCGCTGATCGGGCTGTTCATGCCGTTCTCGGTGTACTGGATGCGGGCGCACTTCGTGAACATGCCGGCCGAGCTGTCCGAAGCTGCCCAGGTGGACGGCGCCAACCGCTGGCAGGTCTTCTGGCGGGTGCACGTCCCGCTGGCCCGTCCGGCGCTGTCGTCGCTGGGCATCTTGTTGTTCTTGTGGACGTGGAACCAGTTCCTGCTCACCGTGGTGCTGGTCAACGACCCGCTGAAGCGGACCGCCGCCGGAGCGCTGGGTGCTTTCCAGGGGCAATGGGGGACCGACATTCCGCTGCTGTGCGCCGGCTCGCTGCTGATCATGGCCCCCACCTTGCTGGTCTTCTTCATCTTCCAGCGTCAGTTCGTCGCCGCCCTGCTCCAGGGCTCGATGAAGGGCTGACCCCCTGTGCTCCAACTCCGCCCACCGGCGTGGCTCGCTGCGGCCGTCCGCCCCTGCTCAACCGTGAAGGACCCGACAACATGAACAGCCGCCTGGACATCCCGAACGTCGACCCCGAACTGGCGGCCGCGCTGGAGGTCGCCCTGGAAGGGACGCCCTCGCCGATCACCTTGGCTGACATCCCCGCCAAGCGGGCCCAGGACTGGGAAGCCTCGCATGAGGCCCGCCGAGGTGTCGTCAGCCGCGGGGTGCGCGTCGAGGAGTTCGACATTCCGACCGTCGACGGGCACAGCGTCCGGCTCGACCTGCTCAGCGGCCCCAATCGCAGTGCGACCAGCCCGTTGGTGTACTACGTGCACGGCGGCGGGATGATGCTCGGCAATCGGTGGAGCGGCATCGACGTGGTCGAGGACTGGATTCACCGGTTCAATGCGGTGGTGGCCAGTGTCGAGTACCGGCTGGCACCCGAAGCGCATTACCCGCTGCCGCAGGAGGATTGCTACGCCGGGCTGAAGTGGATCGCCGACAACGAGCATCGGCTCGGACTGAAGGTGGGCTCAGGGATGATGGTCGGGATCAGTGCCGGTGGCGGGCTGGCTGCGTCCGTCGCCTTGATGGCACGCGAGCGGGGTGGCCCCAAGCTGGCTGGGCTGATGCTGATCGCCCCCATGCTCGACAACCGGGACGACTCCACCTCCGCCCGGCAGTACGCCAACGGCATGTGGTCGGTCGAAGAGAACACCTTGGGCTGGGACTCGCTGCTCGGTGAGGCGGCCGCGCATGCCGGCGACCTGCCGGATTGGGTGATCCCGGGCCGATGTGCCGATCTGGGAGACCTCCCGCATGCCTTCATCGAGGTCGGCACCGCCGACATCTTCCGAGATGACACGGTCGACTTCGCCAGCCGGATCTGGGCGGCCGGTGGGCGCGCGGAGTTGCACGTGTGGGCCGGTGGTTTCCACGGTTTTGAGGTGCTCAGCCACACGCTGCTGGCCCAGTCTGCGGTGCATGCCCGCAGCAACTGGCTGCAGCGGCTGTTCGGAGTGCCGGAGAGTGTCGTAGTGCAGTGAATGCCAATGCGGCAGCTCTGGGCGCCGCCGGCCCGGGTAGCATGGCCGCTTCTGGCGAAGAGCGAGGCGGCCCATGCGCGAACTGATCCAGCGCCTCAGTGCGCTCGATGACGATGCCGCCTCGGCCATGAAAATGGTCGCTCACTTCGACGCGCTTCTGGCGCAGGGGGCCGGCATGACGGCATTGGTCCGTGGCGCGGCGGTCCTGTCGGGGTGGCCGTGCGGACTGCACCTGCCTCAGCACAGCATCTACGCCCGGGTGGACGCCCAGGGCCGTTCGATGAAGCCGCCCGCGGAACCGTCCGCGATCCACGCCTGGCCGCATCAGTACTTGGAAGACGACTCCGGCGGTGTCGTCTGGCTGGAGCGTCCCTCCAACCAGACCGGAGCCAGCGACACGCTGATCCTGGAACGACTGGCTGCCGGCGTGCATCTGACGATCGAAAGGGTCAGTCCGGCTGCCGTCACCGACGATGCCGCCGCGATCGAGATCATCGCCTCAGCCTCTTCGCTGGCTGCCCGGCGTAAGGCGGTCAAGCGGCTGCGGATCAGCGAGACGGCGATGGTGCGGTTGGCCGCCTTCCGGGCGTCCGACCCCGCCCCGCAACGCTCGGCTGCGCTGGCCAGCGTGCTCGGCCCGATCCGGGTCGGCATCGTCGAGGACGGGCAGGATGCGCCGTCCGGCCCGGTCGGGCTCGGGCCGCGGGTGAATGTCCTGGACGCCTTCCGGACCACCCAGCAGGCGGTTGCTGCGCTGGCGGTCAGCTCGCGGATCAACCCGGTGGTGACCTGGGACGAGTGGGGGCTGCTGGCCGACTTGGTGCTGAGCACACCGGTCCGGCACCCCGATGTGGAGCGGATTGCCGCGCTGGCCGACGAGCCGCAACTGCTGGACACCGTCGAGGCGTTGACCATCACCGACACCGTCCGTGCGGCGGCCGGGTTGCTCGGCCTGCACCATTCCACGGTGCAGCAGCGTCAGGCCCGGATCGAGTCGGTACTCGGCTTCCGGCTGTCCGACCCGGTCGGACGCCTGCGCGGGCTGGTGGCTCTGGCCGTCCATCGGATCCGAGAGGCGCGTGCCACCGCCGAGCCCGCCGAGTAGTCGGTGCCCACCCGTTTTGGGCGGGCCCGTGCGCCGGTTGGGGTGGTTCGCCCCGCGCTGACGGAGCTTCGCCGACGGTGTGAGCATTGACACTGCCAGATCGTGGCGCTAAAGTTTGTTCAAACGTTTGAGCAGCTTGTTATGTGAGTAGGCTTGTTCAAACGTTTGAGCAGAAAGAGTTGTGATGCCGACCAAGCCGAATAAGGTCACCTTGAAGGACATCGCCGATCGAGTCGGGGTGTCCATCTCGGCGGTTTCGCTTGCCCTGAAGGACCATCCGCGAATCGCGGAGGACACCAAGCGCAGGGTTCAGCTCGCGGTGGACGAGTTGGGGTATGTCAGCAATATCGCTGGACGTGCGTTGCGCGGAAAGCAGGTCGGCGCGATCGCTCTGATCGTGCCGAACACCAGTAGCCATGTGCTGACCCACTCCTACTTCCTTCACGTGCTGACCGGCATCAATGAACTGGCGGCTGCGCATGATCTGCAGGTCGTGCTCTCCACGAATGCCGACGAGCTTCATGGGGAAGTCGCCTATGACCGGGTGCTTCGCTCCGGGTTGGTGGACGGCGCTGTCGTCACCAGTGCGGCAGTGGGGGATCCGGGGATCGCTCAACTCGTCCGCGGCGGCATGCCGATCGTGCTGCTCGGCCGCTACCCGGAACTCCCCGAGGCGCTCAGCGTCGCGGCGGACGACTTCGGTGCGGCCATCGAGGCCACCGAACACCTTGCCGTCTTCCACGGTAGGCGTCGACTGGCCCACATCTGTGGCCCCCTTGGGCACCAGAGCGCGATCGACCGCCGGGACGGATTCCTGGCAGCCTGTGAGCGCAACGGCATCGAGCCGGTCGTCATTGAGGGTGACTACTCCGAGCAATCCGGTGCCGCAGCTGGGCCGGAACTCCTGGAGCGTCGGATCGACGGGGTGTTCGCGGCCAACGACGAGATGGCATTCGGAGTTATGGGCGCCCTCGCGGCGGCTGGATCTCGAGTGCCGAAGGATGTGCTTCTGGTCGGCTACGACGATTTCGGGCTGAGCAGAGTCACATCGCCGAGCATCAGCACTATCCATGTACCCGCAGTGGAAATGGCTCGAAGTGCCGCCGCTCTCCTGCTCAAGCCCCTCGGTATCACGCCAACCATTCAGACACCGCCAGTTCCGGGGCTCACCTTCATCCCACGCCAATCCTGCGGCTGCTAGGCCGCCGAACTCGTTCAAAGGAGAACTTCAGCATGCCCAAAAGTCTCACCATCGCGGCCGCCCTGGCCGCTTCAGCCCTGGCGCTGGCGGGCTGTGCCGGCCCAGCGCCGAGCCAGCCGTCGACAACGTCGTCCAGCAGCCAGGAGAAGGTGGCCCTCACTCTGTGGACCGGCTTCACCGGGGGCGATCGGCCCGCGTACGACGCGCTTGTGAAGGCATTCAACGACAGCCACCCGGACATTCAGGTGACCATGGAGGTTCAGCCGTGGGACACCATCGGCCAGAAGTTGCCCGCTGCCTGGGCGACCGGCCAAGGCCCGGATCTTGCGACGCCGAACTTCGACCCGAACATCCTTTCGCAGTACCTGAAGACCAACTCGCTGTTGCCGATCACCGCTACCGGCACCGGCGAAGGCCAGATCGATGTCGAGCACCTGGCGCCAGCCGCGATCAAGGCATTCACCCAGGACGGCAAGCTCTATGCGGTGCCAGCCAATGTCGCCACATTGCAGCTGTACTACAACAAGGCGCTGTTCGCAGCAGCGGGCATCGCTGCGCCTCCGACCACTGTTGATGAGTTCCGGGCTGACGCCCAGAAGCTCACGGGGAACGGCGTCTTCGGCCTCTCCATCGCTGATCACGAAACCATTCAGATGTGGCCGATTCTGCAGTGGCTGGACGGTTCCGACATCGTGGATCAGAACAACTGCTCGCTCCTGAGTAGCCCCGAAACGGTGAAGAGTCTGAGCGCGTGGTCGAAGCTCGTGATCGACAAGTTCGCTCCGGTGGGACTCAGTGGAGCCGAGTCCGACTCGCTGTTCAGCGCGGGCAAGGCTGCGATGCAGCTCAACGGCCCTTGGGCCGCGGCCGGCTACACCAAGGCCGGCATCGATCTTGGCGTTGCTGCCGTCCCTGCCGGCGTGAATGGCTCGACAACTCTGGCTTCGACCGTGCCGATGGCCATCTCGGCCAAGACCAAGTACCCGGTGCAGGCCCAGGAGTTCCTTGCCTGGTGGACCGGCAAGACCGCCCAGCGACAGTTCGCCCTCGACTCGGGGTTCCCGCCGGTGCGTACGGACATGGCCGATGATGCCAAGCTGGCCTCGAACGAGGTCGTGGCGAAGTTCGCCGCCGCCCTGCCGACGGCTCGGCTCTACCTGCCAGGAGTGCCGAGTGCCACCAAGGTGGACTCGGATGTCTACGTGACGCTGATCGGGCAGATCACTCGCGGCGAAGATGTGGCCAAGGCGACTGCTGAAGCCACGACGAAGCTCAACGCACTGACTGGATGCAGCAAGTGAGTGTCGGCCCGGTGAGCTCCCGGCCCGGGGCGGGAGGTACCCATCACCTCCCGGCCCGTCGCAGGGCTCACCGGGCCTGGCTTCGTGATCGGCCGGCGTGGCTCTTCGCGGCACCGAGCCTGGCGATCATCCTGGTCTTCATCGTGTGGCCGATCATCCAGTCATTCCGCTACTCGCTCTACGACTGGACGGTCGGAGCTGCCGAGCAGCAGTGGGTGGGGCTGGGCAACTACATCGCCTTGTTCCATGACGAGCTGTTCTGGAACGCATTGCGGATCACGGTGATCTTCGCGGTCAGTTCGGTGGTGCTTCAGCTCATCTTGGGCTACGCCTCGGCCTCCGCCCTCCAAGCAGAGACGTGGCTGGCCAAGGCAGTGCGGTCGATCTACTTCTTCCCGACGATCGTTGCGCTGGCGACGATCGGCATGGTCTGGCGGTTCCTGCTCGATCCGAACATCGGCCTGGTGGCCGGCATCACCGTCGCCTTCGGTGGGCACGCCGTCGGATGGTTACAGGATCCCGACCCGGCACTGCCGACGGTGATCTTCGTCAACGTCTGGAAGAACGTCGGCTTCACGATGGTCATCTTGCTCGCCGGACTGAAAGGGATTCCGGCCCAGCTGTACGAGGCTGCCCGACTAGATGGGGCGAGCGGCTTCCGGCTCACCCGGCACGTCACCTTGCCGTCGATCCGGCCCACTCTGCTGCTTGCCGGGATCATGCTCACCATCAACTCGATGCAGGTATTCGACCTGGTCTATGTGATGACAAACGGCGGACCGCTGAATCACACCGACACCCTGGTCAACGTTCTGTACCGGGAAGGTTTCCAGAACTTCCGGCAGGGCTATGCGTCGGCGATCGCCTGGGTGCTGTTTCTGATCATCCTGGCCGCATCCGCGCTGCAACTGAAACTGATGAGGTATGACGATGTCGACTGACCTGCGGGCGACAGGCCGCTGGACGCTGCTGCTGATCGGGGTGGTGGTGATCGCGGTGCCCTTTATCTGGATGGTCGGCGGGTCCTTCCGCTCTGAGGCTGATCTGTATGCCAACCCGGCCAGCCTGCTGCCGACGACGTGGACATTGCACGGCTATCAATCGGTATGGAACGACCTCCCGTTCGCCCGGATGTTCCTCAACTCGGTGATTTTTGCCGGGATCACCACTGCCCTGTGCGTCCTGTTCGACTCGATGTTTGCCTACGCCCTGGCCCGGATCCCGTTTCGCGGCTCGAAGCTCTGCTTCTGGTTGGTGATCATCACTTTGATGGTGCCCTTCCAGGTCACCCTGATCCCGGTGTTCATCCAGCTGTTCAACTTCGGCTGGCTCAATACCTATCAGGGACTGATCATCCCGCGAGCGACGAGTGCCTTCGGCATCTTCCTGCTCCGTCAGTTCTTCATCTCGATTCCCAAAGAACTCGACGAAGCGGCTCGGATCGATGGCGCCAATCATTGGCAGGTCTACTGGCGGATCATCCTGCCCACGGCCAGGCCGGCCCTGGCCACGGTTGCCGTGCTGCACTTCACCAATCTGTGGAACGACCTGCTCTGGCCGCTCACCATGACCAGTTCCACGGAGATGCTCACGCTGCCGGCGGGGCTGACGCTGTTCGCCGGGCAGCATGTGACCGATCACGCGGTCCTGCTTGCCGGCGCCACAATCTCGCTGATCCCGCTGGCGGTGGCCTTCGCCTTGGCTCAGCGCTACTTCGTGGCCGGCGTTGCGACGACAGGACTCAAGTGACCGCCCCATTCGCCGCGGGACGGATCGCCTGGACCCTGGGGATCGAAGACACTTGCGTATACCCGGGCGACGGCACGCCAGTCCTCGACGAGTTCCTCCTCACCGAGCATGACCGGCGTTGGGTGGCGGACTTGTCCATGACTGCCGGCCTCGGGGCGAGCGCGCTGCGCTACGGAGTGAGCTGGCCGCGGGTGCACACCGGCCCGGGAAGATTTGACTGGGGCCGGCTGGATCCCGTCCTGGACCGCGCCGGGGAACTCGGCCTTGGCGTCGTCGCCGACCTGGTGCACTACGGCGCCCCGCCTTGGCTGGAAGGGTCCTTCCTCGACCCCCGCTATCCAGCAATGATCGCTGAGTTCGCCGTGGCTCTCTGTGAGCGCTATCCCGAGGTGGTCACGGCGATCACCCCACTGAATGAGCCGTTGACGACGGCGTCCTTCTGTGGCCTGCGCGGAATCTGGCCACCCAGGCTGACCGGCTGGGCGGGTTGGACCGACGTGGTCATGGCTGTGGCCCAGGGCATCACGGCCACCATCGCCGCCGTCAGGGCGGCGACTCCTTCCGTCTCGGTGGTCCACGTCGAAGCCGCCACGCTGGCGCGGGCCGCTGCCCCCGAGGCGGAGGAGCACGCCAGTTTCCTCGGGGGCATTGGCTGGCTGCCCACCGATCTGGTTCTCGGACGGGTGGATCATGCTCACCCGTTCGCCGACTGGTTGCAGCGGCATGGGGCATCGGAGCAGCAGCTGGATGGGCTCCTTCGAGCTCCGGCGGTGATCGACATTCTCGGCGTCAACTACTACCCCGATCTCACGCCGCGGCTGATCTCGCTGGTCGACGGTGAGCCGCGGCAGCAGTCCTTCAACGCCGGGACTGACGGTCTGGAGACGGTGCTTCGTGGTTTCTCGGATCGGTACCGGCTCCCATTGGCGATCACCGAGACCTCGATCGAGGGTGACGACGACGTGCGACTCGGGTGGCTGCGGGACTCAATCGCGGCCACCCGTGAACTGACGCGGGACGGCCTCGATATCCGTGGCTACACGTGGTGGCCACTGTTCGACTTCGTCGACTGGTCCTGGGCTGCAGGGGGTGCGAATGTCGAGGAGTTCGAGGTGGAGGTCATTCGGGATCCGGCACGCGGACGCGGGGACTTCCTGCGCCGGATGGGCCTGGTTCGATTGGACGAGACTGCGGACGGGCTCGCCCGAACTCCAACGGTGGCGGCTGATGCCTTCCGGCGTGAAGCGAGGAGTGGCCGTTGAGCATGCATCCTGTGCCGGAGCCGATATGGCCCGGTTACTTCGCTGATCCGGACCTGCTCGCCTTGCCCGAGGGTGGCTTCGCGGCCTATGGCACCGGGGCGGGCGGAGTGGCCCGCGGCGGGCGCGCCTTCGAGGCGCTCTACTCCTCGGATTTGCTTCACTGGGAGTCGCGCGGTCTCGTTCTTGACGCCCTGGGTGAGGAGTTCGGCGACCAATACTGGGCGCCCGAAGTCGCCGGCATCGGCGGTCACTACTACCTGTTCTACTCTGTGGGCCACGGAATCGACGCCCATCACTTGCGGGTCGCCCGCGCCGATGGGCCGTTCGGGCCGTTCCGCGATCTCGGAGTCAACCTCACCCCGGGCGAGAGATTCGCAATAGACGCCCACCCGTTCCGGGACGCCGACGGCAGCTGGTACCTGTTCTTCGCCAGAGATGTCCTCGACGCTGTCCGTCCTGGCACGCACCTGGCTGTGGCGCCGCTGCTGGAGCCGACGCGGCTGGGTCCGATTCGGCCGGTGCTCAGTCCGGACGCCGACTGGCAGCTCTATCAGCGTGATCGACCGATGTACGGTGCTCGCTACGACTGGCACACGCTGGAGGGGCCTTTCGTGGTCCTCCGGCATGGGAGGTACTGGCTCACCTACTCCGGCGGTGCCTGGACCGGACCGGGCTACGCGATGAGCTGGGCAGTCGCTGAGCATCCGCTTGGCCCATGGCGTGCCGCACCCGTGGGGCAGCGGTTGCTGACTTCGAGGGATGGTCTGGCCGGTCCGGGGCACAACAGCATCCTTCGGGTCGGGAGCTCCGACGTGATCGCATTTCATGCCTGGGATGCCACCCGAACCCAGCGGCTGTTTCATCTGCGCTCGGTCAAAATCGGGCCCGATCTCGTCCGACTACTCGACTGACGCTCCGGGGCGGGATGTGACCCCTTCCCAGTAATCGGGCTGACAAGGGTGGACGGTATCGGAACCGGCCCCTTGGTCAGGAAGCCTGGCGGTCGGGACGGAGTTCGACGGCCAGCGCCTGGGCGGCATCGGCGATCGAGTGGCCGAGCGGACGGCAGGTCGGTGCGGTGTGCAGCTGGGCTGAGCCGCCGACCCACACGGTGCTGGACTGACCCAGCGCCTCAGCCAGACCGATGGCCAACTGGGCATCCCGCTTGCGGTAGGCCGAGGTGATCGAATGTCGGGACCCGGCTTTGATTGCGGCCCGGCGCCAGTCGGACGGCGGCACCTGAGTGCCCAGGTAGACGGTGGCGATCCCGGCGCGACGCGCTGCCACAGCGAAGGCCATCAGGCCGAGCTCGTGCTCGACTCCGGATACGGCGCCGACCAGGATCGGTGGGCCGGGCTGGAGACGTCCGGCTGCGTCGTAGGCGGCCGACAGTCGGCGCATCACGATATTGCTGACCAGGTGCTCCTCGGCGATGGTGAGCCGGCCGGCCGCCCACTCCTTGCCGAGCCGGACCAGGGCCGGCATCAGCCAACCGTCGATCACCGACTCGAACTCGGCCAGCGCGAACTGCTCGTCGATGATCCGGCTGATCGCAGCGGCATCGAACTCCGCCGCGGCCTGGACCAGGCCGGCAAAGGGGTCGGCCGTCGACCCGGCGGCCGCCGCCAGACCCGGTACAGCTTGAGGGCGTCGACTCAGCTCGTCCGCCGCTGCGCTCGGTGCCCAACCGGCTGCCACCAAGGCTTGCATCGCCTTGATTGAGGCGATGGCGGCGTCGTCATAGAGCCGATAGCCCGAGGTGCCGCGCACAGGCGTGATCAGTTGGTACCGCCGCTCCCAGGCCCGCAGCGTGTGTTCAGGCACGCCGGTGCTGCGGGCGGCCTCTCCGATGGTCATGTTCATGTTGAGGCCCAGTTTAGACAAACCTTCTACAGTGCTGGCGCGAGATACGCAGAATGTCTAGGGTCTGGACGGGAAACCTTGCCCACATCTGTCGATTGGGTTGTACTCGGTACAAGCCAAAGATGGGAGTGACGATGTCGGACCGGATTCGACAGCTGGTGGTGACGCTCGCCGCCGCGTTCATGGTGGTCGGCACCCTCTTCGGGGTCGGCCTGATCGGCACCCGGGTGGAGGAGAGCTCCGGAGGCAGCTTGTCGGCCACGGCAACGCTGATCGCTCCGGCCGGGCCTGCCTTCTCGATCTGGTCGGTGATCTATGCCGGACTGATCGGCTACGTGATCTGGCAGTGGCTGCCAGCCAATGGCAGCTCCTCGCGAGCCCGCCGGATCGGTCTCCTGGCTGCAGTGTCGATGGTGCTCAACGGCGCCTGGCTGCTGGTCACGCAGGCCGGCTGGTTGTGGGTCAGCGTGCTGGTGATCCTCGCCTTGGTGCTCGTCCTCGGCGAGCTGATGCGCCGGCTCGCCGGCGATCCCGCAGCGTCGGTCACCGAGAGAGTCGTGGTGGACGGCATCTTCGGGCTCTACCTCGGCTGGGTTGCGGTGGCGACCGCAGCCAACATCACCGCAACCTTGGTTGCGTCCGGCGTGAACCCGGGCGGGCTGGTCGCCGAGCTGCTCGGCGTGGCCGTGGTTGCGGTCGCCGCCGGGATCGGCGTCGTCCTCGCGATCGTCTACGGCGGGCGTTGGGCCGTGGCCGCGGCGATGGCCTGGGGCTTGTCCTGGATCGCCGTCGGCCGGCTCGCCGTCGCGCCGGAGTCGGCTCTGGTCGGTGGCGCCGCACTGGCCGCAGCCCTGATCGTGCTGGCAGCTGCCGCGCTGGTGCGGATCCGAGCGAGTCGATTGGCTCCGGCCGATGTCGGGCGCTGAGGATCTGGTCGTCCTGCTCGACGACGCCGGACGACCGATCGGCGAGGCTCCGCGGGAACAGGTGCATGGCACCGACACCCCGCTTCATCTGGCCTTCTCCTGCTACCTGTTCGATCCGGACGGACGGCTGCTGCTGACCCGCCGGGCGCTCACCAAGCGCTCCTGGCCGGGTGTCTGGACGAACTCCTGCTGTGGGCATCCGCGACCGGGAGAGGCTCCGGCGCAGGCAGTGGCCCGCCGGGTCGCTGACGAGCTCGGGCTGACCGTCCGTGGTCTGCGGCTGGTGCTCCCGGAGTTCCGCTATCAGGCAGTGGACGCGTCCGGGGTGGTCGAGAACGAGCTGTGTCCGGTGTGGGTGGGGACAGTCGAGGGCCTCGTGAAGCCCGATCCGAACGAGGTGATGGAGGCCGACTGGGTGGATTGGGCGACGGTGGTCACCCTCGCCGCCGGAGCGCCGGGCCTGCTCAGCCCATGGAGTGCCGAGCAGGTGCCGCAGCTGGCCGCACAACTGGGAGAGGTGGGCGTGGCATGACCATTTTGGACACCAACCGGCATGGCGTCATGCCGGTCTCCGACGATCACACGGTGGACGCTGTCGACCGGCTGATTGCCGACACATTCAGCAGGCTGCGTGCCGACTGGGCGGCGCTGTCGGCCGCGGTGGTGCCGCGACCGGACGTGCTGCACACCGACTCGGTGCTGGAGCTGCTGTCCGGGCTGCTGGCTACCGGAGGCAAGCGGTTCCGTCCGCGAATGGTGCACTGGGGCTGGCTGGCCGCCACCGGAGGGGACGATCCCGCCGGCTATCGACACGTTCCGCGGATCGGAGCGGCCCTGGAGCTGCTGCACGCCTTCGCGCTGATCCACGACGACGTGATGGACGGCTCCGAGACGCGACGCGGCTATCCGTCGGTGCACGTGCAGGCCCAGCGCCAGCACGCCCGCTGGGGACAATTCGGCGATCCGCAGCGCTATGGCGAGAACATCGCGATCCTCGCCGGGGATCTCGCGCACAGCGAGGCGTCGATGCTGGCCGCCGAGCTGCCGGCGCAACTGCGGGCGCTGTGGCGCACGCTGAGCGTCGAGCTGATGATCGGCCAGGGCCGAGATCTGGTCGGGGCTGCCAATGGACGCCGTGACCTCGAGCACGCCCGGCAGGTCGCCCGCGCGAAGTCCGGCGCCTACACGGTCTGGCGTCCGCTGCAGCTGGGTGCTGCCGCAGGTGGCGCGGACCGCGAGCTGTTCGCTGTATTGGAGAGCTACGGCACCGCGGTGGGCGAGGCGTTCGCGCTGCGCGACGACATTCTCGGCGTGAACGGAGACGAACGGGCCACCGGTAAGCCGGTGGGTGACGACTTGATCGCCGGCAAACCCACGGTGCTGTTGGCCCTGGCCACCCAGCGGTTCTCCGCGAAGTGGCAGCGCCTGCTGGCCCTGACCGGCAGCGGCCAGCTGAGTACAGACGATGTCGAGGCGCTGCGCGCAGAGCTGATTCGCTCCGGGGTGATCGAGGAGGTCGAGTCGATGATCTCGGCGGCCGTCCGACAGGCGTCGTCCGCATTGGACAGCCCTGCGGTGCACCCGGCGGCGGCCGAGGGTCTGCGGCAGCTCGCCCATCGGGTGGCCTGGCGGTCTGCATGAGTCGCGTGGTGGTGGTCGGGGCCGGCCTGGCCGGTCTGGCCGCCGCAGCGCAGCTGGTCGGCGATGGCCATCAGGTGATCATCGCCGAGCGGGCCGACGAGCCGGGCGGACGTAGCGGCACCCTGGCCGAGGCCGGCTTCACCTTCGACACCGGTCCGACAGTGTTCACCATGCCGCACCTGCTGGAGCGGGCCTTCGCCCGGCTGGGTCAGCGGATGGACGACCACGTGCGGCTGCAGCGACTCGATCCGGCCTACCGCGCTCAGTACGCCGACGGCTCGCAGATCCTGGTCCGCGCCAACCGGGACGACCAACTGGCCGAACTGCGACGCTCGACGTCCAACCGCGACGCCGAGGCCTTCGCCGGCTTCGCCGACTGGGTGGAGAAGCTCTACGACGTCGAAATGCCGAACTTCATCGAGCGTAACTTCGATTCGGTCTTCGACCTGGTCACCCGACCGATCGCGGCAGCCAAGCTGGTCGCCTTGGGCGGCTTCGGACGCCTCGGACACGCGGTCGGCCGCCGGTTCTCCGACGAACGGCTGCGCCGGCTGTTCAGCTTCCAGGCGATGTATGCCGGGCTGGCCCCGTCCGATGCGTTGGCCATCTATGCGGTGATCACCTACATGGATTCGATCGCCGGGGTCTACTTCCCCGAGGGCGGCATGCATGCCGTGCCGCGGGCGCTGGCCGGGGTGCTGACCGCGGCCGGGGCCGAGCTGCGCTACTCCAGCGCGGTCACCGAGATCCTGCGCGACGGACGTGGCCGGGTGGCCGGGGTCCGGGCCGGTGGCGAGCTGATCGCCGCCGACGCGGTGGTGGTGACCACCGATCTGCCGACCGCCTACACCGAGTTGTTGCCCGACCTGACCCCGCCTGCGGTACTGCGCCGGGCCCGCTACTCGCCCTCTGCTGTGGTCTGGCATGTCGGCGTCCGTGGACTGCCGAAGCCGGGGCTGGCCCATCACAACATCCACTTCGGGGCGGCCTGGGATGAGTCCTTCACCCAGCTGATCGACCGCTTAGAGCTGATGGCCGACCCGTCCCGGCTGGTGACGATCCCCAGCCTCGACGCGCCGTCGATGGCCCCGGACGGGCACAGCGTGCTCTACGTTCTGGAGCCGGTGCCGCACCTGGGCGGACGGGTGAACTGGAGCCGCGAGCGCGGCCCGATCCGGGAGCGACTGCACGCCTTCCTGGCCGCCAACGGCTACCCCGACGACATCGTCACCGAGCGCCTGGTCACCCCGGACGACTGGAAGGCCCAGGGCCTGGCGATGGGAACTCCGTTCAGCCTGGCGCACACCTTCTTCCAGACCGGACCGTTCCGTCCGGCCAACCGGGAGCCGCGAGTGCCAGGGCTGTTCTTCGCCGGCAGCGGCACCACCCCGGGGGTCGGGGTGCCGATGGTGCTGATCAGCGGCGAGTTGGCCGCCAGTCGCGTCCGTGACTATCTGGGGGCCGCCCGATGAGCCACGATCTGACCGCTGGCTACGCCGAATGCGCGCGACTGACCCGCCAGTTCGGCACCACCTACTACTGGGGTGCGTTGCTGTTGCCGCGCGAGCGCCGCCGCCACGTGTACGCGATCTACGCGCTGTGCCAGCTGGCCGACGACGTGGTGGACGCCGCCGGCGCCACCACTGAGCGGGTCGCGGCGACCACGGCCGAACTGGACGGCTTCGAGGCCCGTTTCGCCGAGGCCCTGGCCGGACGTCCGGACGATCCGACGATGGCCGCCATCGCCGCGACCGTCACCGAGTGCGGCATCCAGACCGAATGCTTCGACCGCTTCTTCGCCGCGATGCGGATGGACCTGACCGTCGACCACTACGACACCATGGCCGACCTGTTCGGCTACATGGAGGGCTCGGCTGCGGTGATCGGAGAGATGATGCTGCCGGTCCTGCAGCCGCTCACCCCGGCTGCCCGCGAGCCGGCCCGCGCACTCGGCTTCGCCTTCCAGCTGACCAACTTCCTGCGCGATGTGGGCGAGGATCTCGACCGCGGCCGGGTCTACCTGCCCCGCGACGTGCTGGGTCGCTTCGGCGCCGATCCGCGGCGGCGAACCGTCGACGACGCGTGGCGGCAGGCGATGCGTGAGCTGATCGCCGCCAACCGCGAGCTCTACGACACCGCCCGCACCGGGGTGGCGATGCTGCCGCCGGCGTCGGCCCGGTGTGTGTCCACAGCCCTCGGGCTCTACTCGCAGATCCTGGAGCGGATCGAGGCCCGTGACTACGACGTGTTCAGTGGACGGGCCCGGGTTCCGGCCTGGCGTAAGGCGCTGACTTCGGTGGCGGTGCTGGTCTGTGGGCCGCGCCTGGTCGTCCGGCCGGTTCCGGCATCGCCGCGTCCCCGACGGGCGGAGGCGTGATGGCCTGGGAGTATCTGCTGGTCCTGGCCGCGTGTGTGCTGATCACGCTGCCGCTGGAGTTCGTCTTGGGTGCCCGGGTCTATCGCCGTCCGGCCCGGCTGGCGTCCGCGGTGCTGCCGGTGGCTGTGGTGTTCTACCTGTGGGACGTGGTCGCGATCGCGCGGGGGCATTGGTGGTTCAATCCGGCCCGGACCAGCGGGATCGTGCTGCCCGGCGGCGTCCCGCTGGAGGAGGTGCTGTTCTTCCTGGTGATCCCGCTGTGCGGGCTGCTCACCTACGAAGCCGTCGGGGCGGTGCTGCGCCGCCGTGCAGCGGGGCCGCCACCCCGCGGCGCGGCGCGGGCGCGGCATCGTCCCGGCCCGGGGGAGGCTCACGATGCCTGAGTACACCGTGGCCACGCTGGTCGCCGTCGTCGTGGTGGTGGCCGCCGAACTGCTCTGGGCGCGCACTGGCATCTTCACCACGGCGAAGTTCTGGCTGGCCACCGCGATCGTCTGGTTCTTCCAGGTCTGGGTGGACGGCTGGCTGACCCGACTTCCCGACCCGATCGTGAACTACGCGCCCCGCCAGTTCGGCGGCATCCGGTTCCCCTTCGACATTCCGATCGAGGACTTCGGCTTCGGCTTCGCCCTGGTCACCGCGGTGATCGTGGGCTGGGAACTACGCGCACGAAAGGAGCAGGCGTGAGCACCTGGCGTCCCGGACGCGACCGCAGGGCCGTCCGGCACCTGCCCGCGGCATCGTCGGTGACCCGACTCGCCTCGACGGACGAGCAGCCCCGGGTGGTGGTGGTCGGCGGCGGGATCGCCGGGTTGGCCGCGGCCTGCGGGTTGGCCGAGCGTGGTGTGGCGGTCGAGGTGATCGAGGCCGAGCCGTCCCTGGGCGGACGGCTGCGCGCCTGGCCGATTCAGGCCGGCGGCAATCCGACCACGATGAGCCGCGGCTTCCACGCCTTTTTCCGCCAGTACTACAACCTGCGCGCGCTGCTGCGCCGGGCCGACCCGACCTTGTCTCGGCTGAGGCCGGTGGCCGACTACCCGCTGCAGCTGGCCCCTGCCGGAGCGTCCGGGCCGGTGCGGGACTCGTTCGCCAAGATCCCGCGGACGCCGCCGTTCAACCTGGTCGGCTTCGTGGCCCAGAGTCCGTCCTTCGGGCTGGCCGACCTGACCCGGGTGGACGTCGGGCGCGCCCTCGATCTGCTGCGGGTGCGCTTCCCACAGACCTACACCGACCTGGACGGGGTGAGCGCCGCGGAGTTCTTGGACCGGCTGAGGTTCCCGGAGCAGGCCCGCCATTTGGCTCTCGAAGTCTTCGCCCGCAGCTTCTTCGCCGACCCCTCCGAGTTCTCCGCCGGAGAGCTGGTGGCGATGTTCCACACCTACTTCGTCGGCTCGGCCGAGGGCCTGCTCTTCGACGTCCCGACCGACGACTACCACAGCGCTCTGTGGGGGCCGCTGCAGGGCTACCTCGCGCGACGTGGGGTGACGTTCCGGCTCGGGACCCGAGTGCAGTCGATCGGCAACGGCCCGTCCGGGTTGAGCGTGAACACCGACGCCGGCGGACTGCAGGCCGATGCCATCGTGCTGGCCCTGGACACCCGCCGCCTGCAGAAGGTGGTCGCTGCCAGTCCAACGCTGGGCGATGAGGATTGGCAGCAGGGGATCGCCGCGCTGCGGGTGGCGCCGCCGTTCGGCGTCGGACGGCGCTGGCTGGCCGGCCGGTTCCCCCAGATCGAGCCCTTCCTGGGCACCAGCGGCTACGGCCCGCTGGACAACCTCAGCCAGGTGGACGCGTTGGAGGACGGCGCGGCGGCCTGGGCTGCCCGGGTCGGCGGCACCGTCGTCGAAGTGCACGGTTACGCGCTGGCCGATACCTCCGAGGCGACCCGGGACGAGCTGTGGCGCCAGGCCGCCCGGCTGCACCCGGAGCTGGCCACCGCGCCGGTGCTCGCGGAGCAGTGGCTGGTTCGCGACGACTGCCCGCTGGTCGACACCACCCCGTGGCGCAACCGCCCCACCGTCACCACCCCGGATCCGCGGGTGATGCTGGCCGGCGACCTGGTCCGCTGTGAGTGGCCGATCGCCTTGATGGAGCGGGCCGCGACCACGGGTTGGCAGGCCGCCAACGCGCTGCTGGCCGGCTTCGGACGTGAAGGTCATGAGCTGTGGTCGCCGCCGCTGGGCGGCCTGCTGGCCGGGTCGGCGAAGTGAGCCAGGCGGACGCGTCCGTCCGGCGGGCCGTGGTGGTCGGCGAGCCGGACGTCCCGCGGGTCGCGAAAGAGGGCGGCATCTGGCGGATCAGATCACTGTCGGCGGCCCGGCAGCTGCTGCGCGCTCGGGATCAGACCACCCAGGCCGGCTTCACTGCTGAGCAGATCCCGAAGGGCCACTTCCGGCACCACCCGATCCTGATCTCCGACGGCCCGCTGCACGACGAGCAGCGCCGCAAGGTCGGACGCTTCTTCGCGCCCGAAGTGGTCTCGGGGCAGTATCTGGCCTCGATGGCGGACTGCGCCGACCGGCTGCTTGGTCAAGCTCAGGCTGCCGGCCGGGTGCAATTGGACGAACTGGCCCTCCACTACGCGGTCGAGGTGACCGCCGGCGTGGTCGGACTCACCCACGCTGCGGTGCCGGCGATGTCGGCCCGGCTCGTCCGGTTCTTCACTCAGCCGCCGCTGGATCGCTCCCGCCCCGATCTGGGTCGCACCCCACGCCAGTGGGCTCAGGCCGCCTGGAATGGGCTGCGGCCGATCGTCAGCTTCTACCTCGCCGACGTGCGGCCGGCGATCCGAGCCCGGCGGCGACAGCCGGGCGACGACGTGATCAGCCACCTGATCGAGCAGGGCTACTCCCACGCCGACATCCTGGTCGAGTGCGTCACCTACGGCACCGCCGGCATGGTCACGACAAGGGAGTTCATCGCGATGGCCGGCTGGCATCTGCTGACCAACCCCGGCCTGGCCGATCGCTACCAGGTGGCCGGGATCGAGGAGCGGCTGGCGATCCTGCACGAACTGATCCGGCTCGAGCCCGTCGTCGGACATCTGTACCGCCGCACCCAGACCGAGGTGTCAGTACGCGACGGCGACCAGGAGTGGACGATCCCGGCCGGCGAGCTCGTCGACTTGTGCATCCGGCAGGCCAATGCCGACCCTGAAGCCGTCGGGCCGGACCCGCTGGCCGCCTGCCCCGACCGCACTCTTCCGACCGGAGTGAACGCGACCGGGCTCAGCTTCGGCGACGGTAGCCATCGCTGCCCGGGTCAGCCCCTGGCCATGTACGAGACGGACGTCTTGCTGACCCGGTTGTTGCGGCTGCGGCCGCGCCTGGTCAGCGAGCCGACGATCACCTGGGATCACCTGATCGAGGGCTACCAGCTGCGGGGGCTCGAACTGATCGTGTGAGGAACGCTGCGCCCGTGGGCGATGTCGTCTCCAGCGGCGTCAACTCGCTACCCGGGCGAAGGCGGTGTCGAGTATCGGCTCGCCTCCCCGCCCGCGCTGGCGGTCGCCGTGCCGCCTGCTCCGCTGGCAGCCGTCTGGCAGGAGCCGACCTCGTGCCCCGCCGCGCTCAGGACAACTGGACGCTTTGACCGAGAGTCGCGACCTGGACGGCCAGCCCCAGCTCGGAACTGATCGCCTGGGCCAATGCGGTCGCCGACTCCGGTGTCCCGTGGACGGCGAAGACCTGCTCCGGCTTCGGGCTCAGTCCGGCCAGCCAGCCGAGCAGCTCGGAGCGGTCGGCATGGACCGAGAACTCCTCGTCCTGCAGGATCTCGGCCCGCACCGGAACCTGGCGTCCATGCATCTTCAGGTGCGCGGCGCCCTGGAGCAGCAGCCGTCCACGGGTGCCTTCGGCCTGATATCCGGCGAGCACCACGGCGTGCCGAGGATCGGGCAGCATGTGCTCCAGGTGATGCAGGACGCGTCCACCGGTGGCCATCCCCGAGGACGAGATGATGATCGAGGGCACCTTCGGCGAGTTCAGCTGCATCGACTCCTCGGTGCTGCGCACCTCCCGCAGGTGCGGCAGATCGACGAAGCTGCCGGCGTCCAGGTCGGGACGCAACTCGTCGGCGAACCGGGCCTCGCGGTAGACCCGCAGTGCGGCCAGTGCCATCGGCGAGTTCACGAAGATCGGCATCGTCGGGATGCGTCCGTCCTTATGGAGCTGAGTGAGGGTCTGCAGCACGACCTCGGTGCGGTCGACGGCGAAGGCCGGGATCAGCACCGAGCCGCCGCGCTTGGCCGTGCGCCGGATCAGGTCGGCCAGCGGCTCATGGGCGGCGCCGGCCGGGTCGTGGTGCTCGCGTCCGCCATAGGTCGACTCGATCAGCAGGTTTCGGGCGCCCACGGGGAGTTCGCGGGGACGCAGCACCGGGTGCTCAGGGCGTCCAAGGTCTCCGGAGAAGATCACCGACGTGGACGGTGTGGTCAGCCGGATGCTGGCCGAGCCGAGGATGTGCCCGGCGCGGGTCCACTGCGCCGTCCAGTCCGGCCACAGCTGGACATCCACATCGAAGTCGACCACCCGGAACTGGGCCAGCGCCTGCTCGACATCCCCGATGGTGAACAGCGGCAGGGGCGGCTCATGCTTGGAGTAGCCCTTCTCGGCGGCATGTTCGGCGTCCCGCTCGGCCAGGTAAGCGGCATCCCGCAGGACGATCTCGGCCAGCTCGCAGGTGGCCTCGGTGGCCAGGATCTCGCCGCCGAAACCGTTGCGGACCAGCACCGGCAGATAGCCGACATGATCGGTGTGGGCATGGGTGATCAGGATCGCGTCGAGGGATTCCGGCGGCACCGGGAAAGGCTGCCAGTTGAGTTCGCGCAGGTGCTTCTCGCCCTGGAAGACGCCCGCGTCCACCAAGACCTGCCGGCCGGCTTCGCTCACCACGTACTTCGAGCCGGTGACCGTGCCGGCCCCTCCACTGAAGGTCAAGCTGGTTACCATATCTCCAGCTTGCCCCCGATTTCCCCGAACGGTACTCATTGATCGCAGCTTTTGGCACGGACTCGGCTGTGGTGAGTCGGGGGCGGTGAGTGGGGTGGGGTGGTCGCGTTCGGGCAACGCATCCTGTGAAACCCGCAATTGGCAGCGAATGGAGGTGCGCACTGACCCAGCCGTGGTCGGTCCGAGAACGCGGCCACCCCACCGCGTGAACACAGGGAACACGGGTGAGCTACGCGTCTCCGGTGGCGTGGATCAGCGAGTCGGAGCCTGCGGGACGGGCGGGTGCTCGGCCCGGAACTGGTTCACCGGTGCGTCCGAGGGGTAGCCCAGCGCCAGCCCAGTGATCAGCTTGTACTTCGGATCGAGCGTGAACTCGTCCGCCAACGGACCGCGCCAGGTGGCGAGCTCGCCCATCGCGCAGCTGCCCACTCCGCGCGCCGTGGCAGAGAGCATCAGCGTTTGCAGCATCAGCCCGCCATCGTGGGCGGAGAATGGCAGCAGGTCTTCGTGCACCAGCAGGAACGCGACGGTGGGGGCACCGAAGAAGGCCAGGTTGCGCCGGGCATGGGCGTCGCGTCCGGCTCGATCGCCGCGGACGATGCCGAGATGCTGGTAGAGCCCGACGCCGACCTTCACGCTGCGCTTGCGCAGCTCGTCGGGGTAGCGCTTCCAGGTCGGGAAGTCGCCGTCGGGCAGCGTCCGCCGTAGCCAGGCGGCCAGGGCTGCGCCGCGTTTGCGGTGTCGCAGCTCCAGTGACTCATCGAAGCGGGCCAGGTAGGCCGCGCGCAGCCGGTCGGCCTGCTCGCCGGAGGCCACGGCCAGCAGATAGGGACGGGTGTTGCTCCAGCTCGGCGCGTGCCGGGCATCGTCGAGGATGGCGGCCAGGACGTCCGCCGGGATCGGGTCGGGGCGGAAGTCCCGCACGCTGTGGCGGGCCTGAACCAACTCACTGAACTCCTGCGGCTGCACGGCGCTCAGTGTAGGTCTGCGGGCCGCTCGGCCATCCGTCGACGCAGCCGCACGGCGCTACCCATCCGTTCGCGGCGCTACCCATCTACGGGTAGCACCGTGACGAACGGGTAGCACGGCGAAGCGATGGCGATGGCGAGGGCATCGGCGCCGGGCGGACGAGGGGTGGAAGTACCCGATCCTCCGGGTCTGTGGCAGGAGGTAGCCTGGCAGCGATCGACGGCCGATCCCGCTCCACCGAGGAGGGCCGATGCCACCTACACCGCCGCGCTCGCCGCTGGCTGGCCTGGTCGCGCCGTTTGCGGTGATGGCAGCGGTGTCGCTGGCCCTGGGCATGCAGACTCCGCCCCGTGCCGGCGCCGGATCGCAGGTGCTGGCCGAGGTTCCGGTGGCGAGCCAGACGGTGGCGCCGCCCCCGGCATCCCAGCCGTCCACGACTCCGACCGCCCCGGCGACGTCGGTCAGCCCGACCCCACCGCTTCCGCCGCCGCTGCCGCCGCTCCCGGTCGACCCGCTGGAGGGGCTGAGCACGAAGGAGCACAAGGCGTTCTCGGCTTGCCTGAACCAGCTGGTCGACGCCCACTCGTCCGGACGCTGTGCAGCGCTGGCCCTGTCCCGGCTGAAGGCGGCCGGATTCTCCCGCTCGTCAGGCTCCAGCGTCGGCGTTGCCGGAGCGAACGCGCTGCTGAACTACCAGCGCTCGCGGGGGCTGGCCCCGACCGGCACCGTGACCACGCAGACCTGGATCGCGCTGGCCACCAAGGCCCCGCAGCTGGACGTCCCGCTCCCGGCCAAATGCCTGGGTGCCGGGGTGAACCTGTGCGTGAACCAGGGCCAGCGCACGCTCTACTTCCTGCGCGACGGCAAGGTGGTGCGCACCTTCAAGGTGCGCCTGGGCGGCTACAACGTCCACCCGAAGACCCACAAGTGGCGGGTCTTCCCGACGGCCAACGGGTCCTGGAAGGTCTTCGACAAGCAGGTGAACCCGAAGTCGGACAATTACGGAAGTGGCGCAATGCCGTACGCGGTGATGTTCCACCCCGACATGTATGTGCACTACTCGCCCGGCTTTCACTCGGTTGGCTACGCCTCATCCAGCCACGGCTGCGTGAATATCGGCCAGCTCAGCGAGGCGATCTGGATCTACAAGCACACCCCGGTCGGTGCCCGGGTGACGGTGTTCACTCCCAAGAGCGCGACCTGATTTCGGCGGCGGTGCCAGGATCGGGGTATGACGAATTTCGACCCGTCCACGATCCTCACCGATGAGCTGCTGGCTACGTTCCGGGAGCGGGCCGTGCGGCACGATGCGGAGAACACCTTTCCCACCGACGACCTGGCTGACCTGAAGGCGGCCGGCTACTTGGCGATCCTGGCTCCCGCCGAACTCGGCGGCGGTGGGCTGGGGTTGGCCGAGGCGTCGCTGCTGCAGCAACGGCTGGCGGCAGCGGCCCCGGCCACTGCGCTCGCGGTGAACATGCATCTGGTCTGGACGGGAGTGGCCAAGGTATGCGCCGACCGCGGCGTCACCGGCATGGAGTTCATCAGCCGGGGCGCGGTCGACGGTGAGGTCTTCGCCTTCGGGATCAGTGAGGCCGGCAATGATCTGGTGCTGTTCGGCAGCGACACTCAGGCCGTCCCTGTCGAGGACGGCGGTTACCAGTTCACCGGCACCAAGATCTTCACCTCGCTGGCTCCCGTGTGGACGCAGATAGGCCTGCATGGCCTGGACACCACCAGCCCGGACGCGCCGAAGCTGGTCTATGCCTTCGTCCCGCGCAGCGATGCCGTGGTGACCCGCGACGACTGGGACACCCTCGGCATGCGGGGCACGCAGTCGCGCACCACCGAGTTGCACCAGGCGAAGGCGCCAGCGGCGGCGGTCGTCCGGCGGGTCGATCCGGGCCCAAACCCCGATCCGATCGTGTTCGGCATCTTCAGCGTCTTCGAACTGCTGCTGGCTTCGGTGTACACCGGCATCGCCGGACGCGCCCTCGAACTGGCGGTGGACACCGTCGGACGTCGCCAGTCGAAGAAGACCGGTAAGGCCTACAGCCAGGATCCCGATATCCGCTGGCGGATCGCCGAGATGGCACTGGCCTATGACGCGCTGGGGCCGCAGTTGGCGGCCCTGTGTGTGGACGTGGATGGGTTGGCCGACCACGGCGCCCGCTGGTTCTCACTGCTGGCCGGGATGAAGCACCGGGCGGTGACCGCAGCCAAACGGATCGTCGACGACGCGATCCTGGTCTCGGGCGGCTCGTCCTACTACTCGGCCAATGAGCTCAGCCGGCTCTACCGGGACGTGCTGGCCGGCCAGTTCCACCCGTCCGACCCGGAGTCGGTGCACGCCACCGTGGCCACCGCCTGGCTCGGGCCGCTGCAGGGATAGGTCGGCCCGGGCGAGTCCGCACTGACGCGGCCGGGCTGGCTGTCTCGGACGGGGTGTCGCGCGCTCGCCGGTGTGTTTTGGTCCGTGGTGGGGTGGGGCGTGAGGTGGACGCGCTGCCGCCGAATCAGCGCTGGGCCTTGGGTTGGACCGGATCGACAGCTCGATCCCGCCAAGGCTGTGGGGCGAGCTCGGCTGATCCGACTGAGTCGGTGAGGGTTTCGCTCAGGTGCGGGCGCTCGCCCGGTGCTGCCCGAGCCCGACTCGGCTCGGCTCGACTCGGCTCGGGGAAGCCCACGACCAGAGCGGCTCTGAGTAATGCTTCCTACCCATTTCTGCGGCCTCCCCCGAAGCGGGAATCGCTGGGTAGAGTTCGAGCCCAGCCGGGATCCTGGTGGATACGTCGGGAGTACCTCATGCAGAAGATTGTTCCGAGCCTTTGGTTTGCCGACAGTGCGGCCGAAGCGGCGGATTTCTACGTGTCGGTGTTCGGGGACGGCCGGATCGTCGAAACCAGCCGCTTCCCGGCCGATGAACTCGGTCAACACGAGCCTGACTTGGCCGGGGGCGAGTTGAGTGTCGAATTCGAGATCGGTGGATATCGGCTGATCGCGATGAATGGCGGCCCGCAGTTTCCGATCAATCAGTCGATCTCGCTGATGCTCAACTTCGCGGCATCCGGACGTGCGGAGCTCGATCGGGTCTGGTCCGAACTGTCGAACGGCGGCTCAGTATTGATGCCGCTCCAGGCGTACGACTTCAGTCCCTACTACGGCTGGCTGCGCGACCGCTACGGAATGACCTGGCAGTTGATGCTGCCCGCGCCCAGTGCCGACCCTCGCCCATTCGTGACGCCGACGCTGCTGTTCGGTGGGCGGGCCCAGAACCGGGCAGGTGAGGCTCTGGCCTACTACGCGCACACCTTTTCCGGCGCCCGGGTGGGCACCCGTGATCGCTACCCGGCGTCGTTCGGGCCTGCAGAGCCGGGCAGCCTGCGTTTTGGCGATCTGCTGGTCTTCGGTCAATGGCTGGCATTCATGGACGCCACGGTGCCGCTGGGCTTCAGCTTCACCTGTGGAGTGTCGCTGCTGGTGCGCTGCGCGGATCAGGCCGAACTCGATCGCTACTGGGGCGAGTTGAGTGCGGTTCCGGCGGCTGAGCAGTGCGGCTGGTGCACTGATCGCTACGGGGTCAGCTGGCAGGTGGTTCCGGCCAACCTGGCCGAGTTGATGGCCATGCCCGGTGCCTTCGAGAAGCTGGCCGGGATGCGCCGCATCGAGATCGACGCCTTCGCCGAGGTCCCCGAGCAGGAATGGGTCACTCAGTCCTGAGTTCAGCGCTGGACGAGCCGGCTGAGCACGATGGCTGAGCGGGTGTGATCGACGCTGGCCGCCGAGCGGACCCGCTCCAGTGCCTCCTCCAGTGAAGGGATGTCCCGGGAGCGAATGTGGACGATCGCGTCCGCCTCGCCGGTGATGGTGGCGGCGTTGACCACCTCGGGTACCGCGTTCAGGATCCGGCGCAGATCGGCCGGCGCGACCGTCCCCCGACAGAACAGCTCGACGTAGGCCTCGGTGCCTGCCCCGTCCACATTCGGATCGACGTCGATGGTGAACGAGCGGATGACCTTGTCGGCGACGAGTTTGTCGACGCGCCGCTTCACTGCGGACGCCGACAGCCCGACGGTCGCGCCCAAATCGGCGAAGCCGGCGCGGGAGTTGCGGCGCAGCCCTTCGATCAGGGCCCTATCAATGGAGTCCATGTCGACAGCGTACGCAACAATCGACACATCTGGTCGCTCAAGACGCGGGGAAATTGCACAAGATGCACAGATTGGGCAAGGAATCGCTGGAATCATCGAAGTATGACCTTGACCGAGTGCAATCCCGAGAGCCTGAGCGAGGCAGAGTTGTCCCTGGCTGAATCGACTCCTACTGCGCCGCGGGTGCTGATGTGCCGACCGGAGCACTTCACCGTCAGCTATCGGATCAACCCGTGGATGTACCCGCAGCAGCCCACCGACACGGCGCTGGCGCTGCGGCAATGGCAGGAGCTGTACCGCACCTACCAGGGCCTCGGCTTCCAGGTGGAACTGATCGATCCGGAGCCCGGGCTGCCGGACATGGTCTACGCAGCCAATGGCGGGTTCACCCTGGACGGCGTGGCGTACACCGCACGGTTCCGGCACGCTGAGCGGGCTCCGGAGGGTCCGGCCTATGCGCAGTGGTTCGCCGACCACGGCTTCCGGGTGGCCGAGGCCGCCTGCGTGAACGAGGGTGAGGGCGACTTCATGCTGGTCGGCGACACCATCTACGCGGGCACCGGCTTTCGCAGCGATGGCGCCAGTCACGACGAACTGCGCACCATCTTCGACCGTGAGGTGGTCACCCTGCGCCTGGTCGACCCGCGCTTCTACCACCTCGACACCGCTTTCGCCGTCCTCGATCCGGCCGGCGGCCCGGCGTCGGTGGCCTACCTGCCGTCCGCCTTCGACGAGGCCAGCCTGGCGATTCTGCGCACGCGGTTCCCGGACGCCATTTTGGCCACTCAGGCCGATGCCGAGGTGCTCGGCCTGAACTCCTTCAGTGATGGCCGAAATGTAGTGATCGCCAGCCGCGCGGAGACCTTCGCCCGCGACCTGACCGAGCGCGGCTTCCAGCCGCATGGGGTGGATCTGTCCGAATTACTGCGCGGTGGTGGCGGCGTGAAGTGCTGCACCCTGGTTCTTCGCTGAGTCAGGTGCGGCACACGCCGATATGTAGGAAGAAGTCCCAGATCAGGACGCAACTGGGTGTCGGGCTGGGCTGAGGCGTCGCCGTTTCGTCGGGGGGTGTGAACGGCGACGCCGACACTGTCGGGTCGGCCGAATCGGTCGGGGTGGGTTCGGTCGGCCCGGCTGTCGTACTCGGGCCGGGGTCGATCTCGGTCATGGCACTTGGACTGGGCCGGCCGCTCAGCGTTGTGGGCGACTCCGGGCTGCTCGGGGTAGCGGACGGCTCATCGCTGGGCGTGGGCTCAGTGCTGGGCGTCGGCCACGATCCGAGCGGCGGATAGGGCTCATCGCTGGGGGTGGGCTCAGTGCTGGGGGACGGTTCGATGCTGGGCGTCGGCCACGATCCGAATGGCGGATAAGGCTCATCACTGGGGGTGGGCTCCGGACGGGGAGACGGCTTGGCTCTTGCCCCATTGGTCGGCGACGGCTTCGGACTGCTCGTCGCCGTCGGCTCGGCGGACGGATGCGGATCCGGCTCGGTGGAGACCGCCGCAGCGGACGCGGTAACGCTGGGTTCTGGGGCGGGTGCGACCGTGCCGGGCCGGATGGGTGTCGTCGCGGGTGATGGCTCGCGGCCCGCCGCCGAGGCGATCGGCTCGCCGTGCGCGCCGAGGCCGAGTGAGGTCACCGCCACCGCCGCGATCACCACAGCCAGCCCGACCTGAGGCTGGAGAAGGGTGCGGGCCAGCCGACGCAACCAGGTGCTCGGCTGCATGGTGGCCGCCACTGCCGCGCCGCCGCCAGCCCCTCCGGTCACTGTGCCGGCCGCCAGCAGTCCGGCCGTCGCTCCTGCAGCCAGCAGCGAGATTCGCAGCACCGCGACCACCCGGTCCAGCCGGGATGCCGCCGTGCGGCAGCGGCGGCACTCGGCCAGGTGGATGGCGACTCGCTGGTGCTGGGCTTCGGGCAGCCGTCGTCGGCTGTAGCCGCTGAGGTGCTCCAGAACCCAGCGGCACTCCGGCACGGCGCTGCGCCGGTCGATGTGCTCGGCCAGCCAGGCATTGCGCAGACCCTCCCGCGCCCGCATGCACAAGGCGGCCGTGGCGTTGTTGGACATGCCGAGTCGAGCAGCGAGGTCTGTGGTGCTGACCCCCTCCACCTCGCTGGCCCAGAGCGCTTCCTGCCAGCGGGCGGGCAGCCCGCGGAACGCGCGGCCGATCAGTTCGGCCTCGGCGATCGCCACCTCCGTCTCATCGCCGACCTCCAGGGTGTCGTCGAGCGAGGTCGGCTCCACCGGGACTTCCCTCGTGCCGCGATGCCAGTTCAGAGCGACGTTGCGCACCGAGGTGCTCAGGTAGGGACGAAATGCGGTAGCCGGACCGCCGCCATTGCGCAGCGCCTGCCAGACCCGGGTGAAGGCCTCCGCGGAGACGTCCTCGGGATCCAGCGATGAACTGGTCCGCGAGGCGACTACCATCGCCAGCCGGCGGTAGCGGCGGAAGAGCTCGGCGAAGGCAAAGCTGTCGCCGCGGCGGCTGCGTTCCAGCAGCTCCGCGTCCTCGGCGGTCCGAAGCTGCTCGGCCGCAGCTTCGGCGTCGAACAGCAGACTCATCGGGGGACCTCTCCCAGCGAAGGGACGCCACCATTCGCCGGAACGGACAGGTTATGCCGTTCGCTCCTGCACGTCTCGCCCGCCGAGCGGCCACCTGCTCGCCTCGGTCCCGACCGCTTCTGCTCCGAGTGGAGGTTGCTGAGGACGGATGGGGGCGTTCGATGCGAGCGCAGTGTCATCCCTGATGGGCGTGAATTCGGTGTGAAGCGGGGCGGTCGGAGCGGACAACTCGCGGACGAATCGGCGCCGGGAACGGCGAAACCGCCGGGGGTATTGCGGCTCGCCTCGATTCAGGTCTGCGCAATTGTTCCCACTTGGGGCTTCTGAGGGGCACAATGGCCGAAGTTGCCCGCGGCACTGCCGCCGCCCGCAACCCGGCGGAGTCCAGAATCCGCCGCTGAGCGCATCGTTAGGAACTTGCATGTCATCGAAGACCTCTACCTACCCAGGCGTCCCCGAGGTAATCAACGGCAACGGTGCCGTCGCTTACGTCATGAAGCATGTCTGCGGAGGGGTGATCGGCTATCCGATCACCCCGTCCACCGAGATCTCAGAGACCTTCGAGGCGGCCCGCGCCGAGGGCCAGCTGAACGTCTTCGGCAAACACCCCTTCTTCGTCGAGACCGAGGGTGAACACTCCGCACAGAGCGGCGCGCTGGGTGCGGCACTCACCGGCGGTGCGTTCATCTCCAACGCCTCCTCCAGCCAGGGCGTCCTGTACGGCCTCGAGTCGCACTACGTGACCGTCGGCAAGAAGATCGGCGGCTTCGTCCTACAGGTGGCCGCCCGGGTCGTGACCAAGCACTCGCTGAACGTGATGGCCGGCCACGACGATGTCTACGCTTTGCTGCCCACCGGCTACACGATCTTGTTCGGCTCGAATCCGCAGGAGGCTGCCGACCTGGGCGCCATCTCCTACCGCGCTTCGGCGCTGTCGCTGGTCCCAGTCGCCAATGCCATGGACGGCTTCGCGACCAGCCACGTGATGAGCGAGGTGCTGCTGCCCGAGCCCGAACTGCTGCGCACCTACCTCGGCGACCCGGCCGGACGCATCGCGTGCCCGACGGTCGCCCAGGAGTTGCTCTTCGGCGCCAAGGGCCGAGGTTTCCAGCTGAATGCCTGGCTGGATCGCCACGCGTCCGACTTCGAGGCCAAGGATCTGAGTGCGCTGCGCGGTCACCTGGCCAAGCACGCCGATGCGGTCGAGGCCGGCGATGAGGCGCTGCTCGACAAGACCCTGTCCTGGGTGCCGGCAGCAAAGCAGGGCCAGTGGCGCCGCCAGTGGCGCAATGCAGAGGCCAAGGGCACCCGTCAGCTGGTGCCGGCGCTGGTCGACCCGAACAACCCTGGTATGACCGGTCCGGTGCAGAACCAGCCCGACTTCCAGGCCGGCGCCGCCGATCACCGCACCCACTTCGCCAGTGCCGTCCCGGCTCTGGTCCGGCAGGCGATGGCCGAGTACGCAGAGCTCAGCGGACGCGAGTATGCGCCCGTCCAGGCCTACGACTGCGAGGACGCCGACTACGTGATGGTCGGCATGGGCTCGATCACCGACGACGTCCGCGCGGTGCTGCCCTACCTGCGCTCCCAGGGCCTGAAAGTCGGAGTCGTCTCGGTGAAGCTGCTCCAGCCCTTCCCCGAGGCTGAGCTGGTCGCCGCGATCGGCAAGGCCAAGGCCGTCACCGTCTTGGAGCGTTCGGACGACACCGCACTGACCCGGCTGGTCACTTCGGCGCTGTTCCACGCCCGGGCCAATGCCGAGGCCGGCTCCGAGCAGTTCGCCGGCGTCCCGGCGCTGGCTGCGCTGCCCCGGCTGACCACGGCGATCTTCGGCCTGGGGGGCCATGACGTCCAGCCGCGACACATCGTGGCCGGCTTCCAGAACATGGTGGACGCGAACCCGTCCCCGGTGGTCTACCTCGGCTCCCAGTTCTTCACCACCAATCCGACCCCGGCGGTGGCAGCCATTCAGGATCGGCTGCGCGAGGCCTATCCGGAGACCCAGGCGATGGCGCTGGTCACCGGAGCGAACCCGAAGGTGCTGCCCGAGGGCTCGCTGCGGATCCGCTTCCATTCGGTCGGCGGCTACGGCACGGTGGCCACCGGCAAGCTGCTCACCGACCTGCTCAGTTCGCTGATGGGGATGCACTCGAAGTCCGCACCCAAGTACGGCTCGGAGAAGTCCGGTGCGGCGACGAACTACTACATCACCTTGTCCCCGGAGCCGGTGCTGATCACCAATGCCGAGCTCGAAGACGTCGAGGTCGTGATCGCCCCCGACCACATGGTCTTCTCGCACACCAACCCGCTGAAGGGCCTGGTCGCCGGTGGCACCTTGATCATGCAGTCCGATGCCGACCCGTTGACGGTCTGGAAGGGTCTGCCCGCCTTCGCCCGCCGGGTGATCCGCGAGCGCAACGTCCGCTTCCTGGTGGTGGACGCCTTCAAGATCGCCCGCTCGCACGCCCCGAACCCCGAACTCGAAACCCGGATGATGGGCATCGCCTTCATCGGCGCGATCCTGGGCAATGTCGAGGGCATCGCCCATCCCGGCGCGGAAGCCGAGACCGCTGATGAGGTGCGTGCCGAGCTCACCAAGAAGTTCGGACGCCGCGGCGAGAAGGTCGTCGAGGCGAACATGGCCGTCATTCACGACGGGATGAGCGCCACCACCGTGGTCGACTACGCCGATCCGTCCTTCGAGGTGGCCGAGACCGAGCAACTGCGCGAGGCCCGTCCGGCCTTGTCGGCATTGATGTCGCCGACCGTCGGCGGTGAGCGGACCAGCGGGCTGTTCGACCCGGTCTACTTCGAGGAGATGATGGGGCGCCCGTTCCGCGACGGCACCATTGACGAGGCTCCGGTGCTGCCGGGCACCGGCCTGTTCCTGCCGGCCGGCAGTGGCGCCTCCAAGAACAAGGGCATCTTCCGGCGCAATATCCCGGTATTCGATCCGGCTGCCTGCACCGCCTGCATGGAGTGTGCGATCGCCTGTCCGGACAATGCGATTCCGAACACCGCTCACGAACTGTCCGACCTGCTGATCGCCGCGATCGAGGCGGCCGGCCTGGTCGAGTCGAAGCGGACGGCCTGGCTGGAACTGGTTCCGGCCTGGGCGGACGCGCTGCGCGCCCGGCTGTTGGCCAATCCGGCAGCCGAGGACGTCGCAGCGCTGGCTGCGGACGCTGCCGAAGGCCTGGACGTTCCGCCTATGTGGACCGCCCAGCTCGATCAGATCGCCGCCGCGCTGGCCGCGTTCCCGGTGGCCCGCACCCGTCCGCTGTTCGACGCGGCAGAGAAGGCCGCCCCCGGTTCGGGTGTGCTGTTCTCGGCGGTTGTCGACCCGTGGAAGTGCACCGGTTGTCTGCAATGTGTCGAGGTCTGTGGCCCCGGCGCGCTGAGCACCGTCGAACAGGACCAGCCGCTGCTGAGCCTGCTGGAGGCCCGCTTCGAGCGGCTCACCACGCTGCCTGACAGCCCGGAGCGGATCACAGCGGAGGCGACGCTTCCTGGTGGCGACGTGAAGCGGATTCTGCTGTCCCACAAGGACTACTACTCGATGACTGGTGGCCACGGCGCCTGCCGCGGCTGCGGTGAGGTGACCGCGATCCACCTGTTCAACTCGCTGTCGCACAGGTTCGGTGAAGATCAGCTCACGGCGCACACCGCCGAGCTGGAGCAGCTGCTGGATTCGCTGTCGACGCTGGCCGACAAGCTCCCTGACGCCAGCCCGCGGCGGGCCCGGGTGAGTGCGTCGATCGCCGAGCTCGAGCGCCGGCTGTACCTGTACGAGTCCGGCCCGACCGGCAACGGCCCGGCCCCGACGGTGATGGCGAACTCGACCGGCTGCTCGAGCGTGTACGCCTCGACGATGCCGAACTCGCCCTACCTCGACCCGTGGGTCAACGGCCTGTTCCAGGATGCTCAGCCGTTGGCCGTGGGCATCTACGAGGGCCTGGTCGCCGGACTGGTGGACGAGGTTCGGGCGCTGCGGGTGGCCAAGCTGGAGTTGGCCGGCAAGTACGACCCGAGCGTCCACGACGCCAAGCTGGCCACCCTGTCCTGGCGCGATTTCACCGATCAGGAGCGGGCGCTGGTGCCGACCGTGGTGACGATCAGCGGCGACGGTGCCGCCTTCGACATCGGCTTCGGTGCGATGTCGCGGGTCTTTGCCGCCGGCACCCCGATCAAGTCGCTGGTGCTGGATACCGGCGGCTACTCCAACACCGGCGGCCAGGCGTCCACCGCGTCCCACTCGGGACAGGACGCCGACCTGGCCCGCTACGGTGCGGCCCACGCCGGCAAGCAGGAGCGTCGCAAGGAGCTCGGCCTGCTGGCCGCCTTCCATCCGAATGTTTACGTCTGCTCGACCTCGACCGCCTACCACGGGCACTTCCTGCGGGCGGCCGGCGAAATGCTCGGCTACTCCGACGGCGCCGCCCTGATGGTCGCCTACACCCCGTGTGACACCGAGAACGGGCTGCCCGAGGATCGGGCCAATGCCCGGGCCCGGATGGCCGTGGAGAGCCGGGTCAGCCCGCTGTTCGTCCACGACCCGCGACGCGGCGCCAGCATGACCGAGCGGTTCAGCCTGGAGGGCAACCCGGAACCGACCGGTCTGTGGGTGACCACCGCGCTGACCTACCGGGACGAGCGCGGACGGGTCCAGGTGCTGAACCAGCCGTTCACTCCGGCCGACTTCGCCATCGGTGAGGGACGCTTCGCCAAGCAGTTCCGCTGGCTGGCCGCCTACGAGGAGGATCAGGCGATCCCGATCGCCGAGTACGTCGAGCTGCCCGCCGCACAGCGGGCCGCCCGGACGCCGTTCGTCTACACCACCGACCGCAAGCAGCGCCTGGTCAAGATGGTCTGCTCGCCGGCGATCGTGGCGATGGTCGAGGATCGGCGTCAGAACTGGCGGACCCTGCAGTTCCTGGCCGGACAGTCCGAGGCGCAACTCAGCGCGGCCCACAAGGTCGAGCTGGACGCGTGGACGGCCCGCTACACCGAAGCAGTGGACGCCCGCGAGTCGGCGCTGGACGTGATCGCCCAGGCGATGGCCGACCTGGCCACCTCGTCCGGCGCTCCGGCCGGCAGCCCGCTGCACCTGGGCATTGGCATGCTTTCCGGTCCGGCTCCGACTCCGGCCGCCCCGGCCGCCCCGACCGTTTCCAGTGAGCGTCCGATCTGGCTGGATCCCGCCGACGTCACCAAGTGCAATGACTGCGCGACCTGTTACCAGGAACTGCCGCAGCTGTTCGAGAAGGCGACCATCGTCGTCGACGGCGAGCCCAAGACGGTCGGACGGATGAAGGACGGCGTCCTGGACGGCCTGGAGGTCTCTGCCGAGTTGGCTGCCCGGATCGCCCGGGTGAAGGCCACCTGCGACGCGGAGATCATCTCGTGAACAGCCCGTCGTTCACCAACCAGTTGGGCCTGCTGGAGCGGCGGCTGAGTGCCGACCCGCGGGCCTTCCGTGAGCTGTTCACCGCCGACGGCATGGAGGCGGTGGCCTGGGCCTTCCGCCAGCCGGAGCTGAGCAAGGAGTTCATCACTCAGATCTGGGATGTGCTCAGCCGCGACGACGACGGCAGCCGGGTGATGATGCGGTTCCTGTGGCGGTTGCCGGTCGGCAAGAAGCGGATGTTCATGCGGGCCCTGGACGCCCACCTGTCCGACCGCTACCCGATGTTCGCCGGGCTCAGCCAGAACTGGCCGGCCGGCAACGCGATCGATCCCTACATCCGCGAACCAGATGACCGCGCGACCGACTTCGAGCTGGTCAACAAGGGCTACCTGGGCTACATGGATCTGGGCTACACCCGGCGCGACATCGAGCTGTTCGTCTGGCTGGAAGCCCTGCGCGACAAGCAGTGCTCCGAAGCCCCGTGCGAGCTGGGTGTGCTGTTGGCCGGCCATCGGGAGCCGCAGGGCGGCTGCCCGGTCCAGATCCACATCCCGGCGATGTTCGAGCTGATCGGCAATGGACGCTTCCGCGAGGCTCTGGAGTTGCTCGAATCCTGCAATCCGCTGCCGAATGTCACCGGCCGGGTCTGCCCGCAGGAGCTGCAGTGCCAAGGCATGTGCATCCACCAGCGCTCGATGAGCATCGGCCAGCTGGAGTGGTTCCTGCCGGAGTGGTCGAAGTTGGCCGAACCCGGTGCCACGAAGGCCCGCTTCGCCGGCATCCGCGACCCGTGGCTGGCTGCCACGCGTCCGCCGGTGGCGATCATCGGCTCCGGACCGTCCGGCCTGATCACCGCCTACTTGCTGGCAGCAGAGGGCTTCCCGGTGACCGTCTTCGAGGCCTTCCACGAACTCGGCGGCGTGCTGCGCTACGGCATCCCGGAGTTCCGGCTGCCGAACCAGCTGATCGACGATGTGGTGGAGAAGATCAAGCTGCTCGGCGGACGCTTCGTCACCAACTTCGTGGTCGGCAAGACCGCCACCTTGGAGCAGCTGACCGAGGCCGGCTTCGTCCGGGCCTTCGTCGGCAGTGGGGCCGGCCTGCCGCGCTTCCTGAACGTGCCGGGCGAGCATCTGCTGAACGTGATGAGCGCCAACGAGTTCCTGACCCGGGTGAACCTGATGCAGGGGCATCGCGACGACCGGGAGACACCGCTGCCCGAGGTCAAGGACAAGCAGGTTCTGATCATCGGCGGCGGCAATACCGCGATGGACGCGGCCCGCACCGCGCGCCGACTCGGCGGCAATGTGACCATCGTCTACCGGCGGACCCGTGCGGAGATGCCGGCCCGGGTCGAAGAGCTCGAGCACGCTCTGGAGGAGGGCATCGAGCTGGCCGTGCTGCGCTCGCCGGTGGAGTTCATCGGTGACGAGAAGACCCACTTCGTGACCACGGCCAAGGTCGAGATCATGGGCCTGGGTGAGCCGGACGCGTCGGGGCGGCGGCGTCCGATCGCCACCGGACGCACCGCTGAGATGCCGGCCGATCTGGTGATCATGGCGCTGGGAAACTCGGCCAACCCGATCATCAAGGACTCCGAGCCGCGACTGTCGGTTTCGCCGTTCGGCACGATCGCCCAGGTGTCCGACGAGTCGAAGGAGACCTCGATCGCCGGCATCTTCACCGGCGGCGACGCGGCGCGTGGTGGTTCCACCGCGATCCGCGCGGCCGGGGACGGCCAGTCGGCGGCCCGGGAGATCGTGGCCACCTTGTCCGGCTTCCCGACCGCAGAGATCCCCAACCGGGTGGCCCGCGCCTTGTCCTACACCGAGGTCGCCGCCGAGACTCCGGTGATCGTCGCCAAGACCCACCTCAGTATCGGGATCGAGGAGTTCACCGTCCGGGCGCCGGTGGTTGCCACCTCGGCACGGGCCGGGCAGTTCGTCCGGGTGTTGCCGACTCCCGATGGTGAGCTGATCCCGCTCACCTTGGCCGACTGGGACGCCGCCGCCGGCACGATCACCCTTGTCGTGCAGGCGATGGGTACCTCGACCTTGGGGCTGAACCAGATGCAGGTCGGCCAGGCGCTGGCCGGAGTGGCCGGTCCGCTGGGCCGTCCCAGCGATCTGCACCACTACGGCGAGGGCGACACCGTCGTGTTCACCGCCGGTGGGCTGGGCCTGCCGCCGGTCTACCCGATCATGCGGGAGCACCTGCGGCTGGGCAATCACGTCACATTGATCTCCGGCTTCCGCAGCGCAGACCTGATGTTCTGGGACGGCGAGGACGAGAGGGTCGGCCGGCTCCAGGCGGAGTTCGGTGATCAGCTCGAGGTGATCTATGCCACCAACGACGGCTCCTACGGGATCCAGGGCTTCGTCACCACTCCGCTGGAGGAAATGCTCAAGGCCAACCAGGAGGGGCGCGGTCGTCGGATCGCCGAAGTGGTCACCATTGGGCCGCCGATGATGATGCGTGCGGTCTCCGACCTGACCAAGGGCTACGGGGTGCCGACCGTGGCCAGCCTGAACTCGATCATGGTCGATGCCACCGGCATGTGCGGAGCCTGCATGGTGCCGGTCACCGAGGACGGGAAGCTGGTCCGCAAGCACGCCTGCATCGACGGGCCGGAGATCAACTCGCACGCGATCGACTGGGACAAGTTCTTGCCCCGATTCGGGTTGTTCCGCAGCCAGGAGCAGGCCAGCCGGGTGCGGCACGGATTCTGAATCAGCACCGCTGGCCGGCGATCGAGCGGCCGTCCGGCAGACCCGGACGGCCGCTTCTGCCATCACGTCCCTGGCTTGGGGCGACGTCCCGTTCGGGGGACAGCAGGACATCCCGCACGGGGGACAAGAGGCCACCCGCTCATGGTGGGATGAATTGCGGTGCTCCGGTGATTGACTCGAGTCCAGCAAAACCGCTTTACCCCCTCCCAAAGGTTGGTACCCCATGACCTCCCTTCCGCGTCGCGCCGCAGCGGACGACGTCGTTCAGCTGGATGTCGAGATCGTCCCCCGACGAGTCCTCGACGACGGCCTGGACCTGGCCTATCGGCTCGATCCGGCCTTCTACGAAGAACTGGTCCAGACCCCGGTCCCGGCTCCGGTGCCCAGCGCCCAGCCGTCCCGGCTCTCTCCGGAGTCCCCGCAGACCCCGGTGGCCCCGGTGATCGGCTTCATCCGTCCTGGCACAGTCCAGCCGTTCACCGCGCAGACCTGCCCTGAATGTGGCGCACCGATGGTCCTGCAGCAGGCTCTGCGAGCAGAGTTCGCCGGTGGCAGCTTCTGGGGGTGCGTGCGGTTCCCGGTCTGCAGCGCCGTGGTGCCGGCTCGGGTACAGGGCCTCGACGCCGGGGTCAGTCAGGTGTCGCCGTTCGTGGCCTGAGGTTCGATCTGGCACGCTGGGAGGATGAGCAGCTTCTTCCCGGCCCGTGGCAGTGCCGATCCGTGGTTCCGGCTGGGCCGGCTCGAGGTCGGGACCACCGTAGCGGTGGCCGCCACGGTGGTCATGTCCTGGATCGCGTGGGTGGTCTTCAGTGGCGGCCTGGGGGCGGCGCTGGGGTACTACCCAGCGGTCCTGGGCAGCGGCCAGGTCTGGCGGCTGGTCACGTGGCCGTGGGCCAATCAGCTCGGCCTGTGGCCGGTGCTGAACCTGTTCCTCTTCTGGTACTTCGGTTCCGAGTTGGAAGCCACCAT
>Ga0268263_1000681_pt1 | contig 44276 bp, 40 predicted proteins | sample Biomet5_FD_190358 | JGI IMG/M metagenome (GOLD analysis project Ga0268263, IMG submission 190358) | Microbial communities from bioreactor (seeded with sewage sludge) at LBNL, California, USA - Biofuel metagenome 5 (SPAdes) (version 4) | ecosystem: Engineered > Bioreactor > Anaerobic >... | reverse complement strand
ACCCAAAAGACCGCCTATTTTGTCGGTAAGCCCAACCCGCTGATGATGCGCACCGGCCTGCGGCTGCTGGGCGTGCATTCGGAGGAGGCCGCCATCATCGGCGACCGCATGGACACCGACATCATCGCCGGCATCGAGTCGGGCCTCGACACGGCGCTGGTGCTCTCCGGCGTCACCGCCCGCGGCGAGCTGGCGCGGTTCCCGTACCGGCCGCGGCTGGTGCTGGACGGCGTCGGCGACATCCCCGGAGCGTGCGTATGAAAAAGGGCCGGCTGAGCGAGCGCGCGATGCGCGTCGTGTTCACGGCGGCGGCCTGCGTCTGCATCCTGGCGGTGGCGCTCATCTGCCTGTTTCTGCTGCTGCAGGGCATTCCCGCGATCGGGGAGATCGGCGTCGGCCGGTTCCTGTTCGGGATGACCTGGAAGCCGCTGGAAAACAAGTTCGGCATTCTGCCGATGATCGTCGGCAGCCTGTATGTGACGGTCGGCGCCGCCCTGATCGGCGTGCCGGTGGGCGTGCTGTGCGCCGTGTTCCTGGCGCGCTTCTGCCCGGAGCGGCTCCACCGCCGCTTCAAGCCGGTGGTCGAGCTGCTGGCGGGCGTGCCCAGCATCGTCTACGGCTTTTTCGGGCTGACGGTGCTGGTGCCGCTGTGCCGCTCCCTGTTCGGCGGCAGCGGCAAGGGCGTGCTGACCGCCTCGGTGCTGCTCGGCATGATGATCCTGCCGACGGTGATCACCGTGGCCGAGAGCGCGCTGCGCGCCGTCCCGGAGACCTATTATGAGGGCGCGCTCGCCCTGGGCGCGACCCCGGAGCGCGCCGTGTTCACCACCGAGCTTCCGGCTGCCCGCTCCGGCGTGACGGCGGGGATCATCCTCGGCGTCGGCCGCGCCATCGGCGAGACCATGGCCGTCGTGATGGTGGCCGGCAACCAGCCCATCATGCCCGACAGCGTGCTCTCCGGCGTGCGGACCCTGACGGCCAACATCGTCACCGAGATGGGCTATGCCGCCGACCTGCACCGCGGCGCGCTGTTCGGCACCGCCGTCGTGCTGCTGGCCTTCGTGCTGCTGATTAACCTGTGTTTCCGGCTGCTCAAGCGGGAGGCGCGCACATGAAAAAGACAAACAGACATCTCGGCTCCCGCGTGCTGCGCTGGCTGACCTGGCTCTCCGCCGGGCTGACGGCCCTGACCCTGCTGGCCGTGCTGGCCTACGCGCTGGTCAGGGGCCTGCCCAACCTGCGGCCCTCGCTGTTCGCCTGGCACTACACCAGCAAAAACGCCTCCATGCTGCCCGCGCTCATCAACACCGTGACGGTGACGCTGTGCACGCTGCTGCTGGCCGTGCCGCTGGGCGTCTCGGGCGCGATCTGGCTGTCGGAATACGCGCCGCGCGGCAGCCGGCTGGTGGCGCTGGTGCGCCTGACGGCGGAGACGCTGGCGGGCGTGCCGAGCATCGTCTACGGCCTGTTCGGGTTCCTGCTGTTCAACGTGACCCTGCATTTGTCCTATTCGCTGCTCTCCGGCGTGCTGACGCTGACCATCATGGTGCTGCCGACCGTGCTCCGCACGGCGGAGGAGGCGATGCTGGCGGTGCCCGACCTGTGGCGCGAGGGCAGCTTCGGCCTCGGGGCCGGACGGCTGCGGACGGTTTTGCGCATCGTGCTGCCCGCGGCGGCGCCGGGCATCCTCTCCGGCGTGGTGCTGGCCATCGGCCGCATCGTCGGCGAGACGGCGGCGCTCATCTTCACCGCCGGGACGGCGGCGGGCGTCGCCTCGCTGCTGACCTCCGGGCGGACGCTGTCGGTGCACATGTACGCGCTGCTCTCCGAGGGAATGTATATGGATCAGGCCAACGCCGTCGCGCCGGTGCTGCTGGCGCTGGTGATCGGGCTCAACGCCCTGTCGCGGCGGGCCGAAGGAAGGCTGAAAAACAGATGACAAACAAACTGGAAGTGCGGGATCTCAGGCTCTGGTACGGCGAGTTCCAGGCCCTCAAGGGCGTCTCGCTGGCGCTGCCGGAGAAGCGCGTCACGGCCTTCATCGGGCCGAGCGGCTGCGGAAAATCGACCCTGCTGCGCACCCTCAACCGCATGAACGACCTGGTGCAGGGCTGCCGCATCGAGGGCGAGGTGCTGCTCGACGGCGAGAACGTCTACGGCGACATGGACCCCACGGTGCTGCGCAAGCGCGTCGGCATGGTGTTTCAGAAGCCCAATCCCTTCCCGATGAGCGTCTACGACAACGTCGCCTACGGCCCGCGCACCCACGGCGTGCGTGACCGCCGCGCCCTGGACGGCATCGTGGAGAAGGCGCTGCGCGACGCCGCCATCTGGGACGAGGCCAAGGACCGGCTCAAAAAGAGCGCCCTCGGCCTCTCCGGCGGACAGCAGCAGCGGCTGTGCATCGCCCGCGCCCTGGCGGTCGAGCCGGAGGTGCTGCTGATGGACGAGCCGACCAGCGCCCTCGACCCGATCTCCACCTCGCGCATCGAGGAGCTGGTGACGGCGCTGCGCGACCGGTATACCATCGTCATGGTGACGCACAACATGCAGCAGGCGGCGCGCATCTCCGACCGGACGGCCTTCTTCCTGCTGGGCGAAATTGTGGAGTACGGCGACACCGAGCAGGTGTTCTCGCTTCCGCGCGACAAGCGCACGGAGGACTATATCACAGGGAGGTTCGGATGATGCGGAGCCAATATGACGAGGAGCTGCGCCGCCTGGGCGGCGAGCTGCAGCGCATGGGCGCGCTGTGCGAGGAGGCCATCGCCGACGCCAGCAAGGCCCTGCTGGAAAACGACCCGGCGCTGCGGGAGGCGGCCTTTGCCGCCGACGACCGCATCGACGGCATGGAGCGCGACATCGAGCAGCTCTGCCTGCGGCTGCTGCTGCGCCAGCAGCCGGTGGCGGCCGATCTGCGCTTTATCTCCTCCGCGCTCAAGCTGATCTCCGACCTGGAGCGCATCGGCGACCAGGCCTCCGACATCGCCGAGCTCAGCCGCCATCTGGAGAAGGCGCCGCTGCGCTCCGAGCGCCTGGCGGAGATGGCGCGGCAGGCGGTGCAGATGGTCTCCGGCGGCGTGCGCGCCTATGCCGCGCGCGACCTGGAGCTGGCGCGGCAGATCATCGCCGCCGACGACGTGCTCGACGGCCTGTTCATCGATTACAAGGACGAGCTGGCCGGGCGCCTGCGCGGCGGAGAGGACAGCGCCGCGCTGCTCGACCTGCTGATGGTCGCTAAGTATCTGGAGCGTATCGGCGATCACGCCACCAACGTCGCCGAGTGGGCGGAATACGCCGTCACCGGCGTCCATCCCCGCACCGCGGAGCGGCGCGGCTGAACCGAGCGGCCGCGGCGGGCCGGACAAACAAAAAAGGACCCGCCGCGGCGGGCCCTTTGGCAGACAGCGCGGGCCGGGAATGATCCCGGCCCGCGCTTGCAGTCTGGAAAGGAGCTTGGCTTTACAGCTCCAGCGTCAGGCCGGCGCCGACCTCCCGGACAGGCAGCACGGCCCCCATGGCGATCTTGGCCGCCAGGCTGACGCAGTGGCAGGGATAGAACAGGGGAATGTTCTGGGCGCGCAGGTAGGCGACGGTGCGGTCGAGCCGCTCGCCCGGCGCAAAGAGGTGAAAGCCGCCCAGCACGCCGGCGATGCGCCTGTCGCCGCAGACCCGCTTGGCGTGCTCCAGGATGTTGCAGATGCCGCTGTGCGAGCAGCCGGTGATGATGAACAGGCCGTCGTCCCGCCTGTAAACCAGGGCGCTGTCGTCGGGGATGAAGTCCGGCTCGTAGCCGTCGCCGCAGGCGATTTGGCCGATGGGCTCGCGGGCCTCAAAGTCGTTTTCGCGCGGGATCGCGCCCAGGTAGAGCAGCCGGTCGCTGAGGGCGACGGGCGAGGCGCTGAAGGTGGTGCGGCAGCGCGCCTCCAGCTCGGCACGGGTGAAGGGCGTGCCGATGTCCCCGTCCTCGTCAAAGCGCCGGTCGCAGAGGCGCGGATGGGCGATCACGCGCACCGCGGCGAGGTCGTGGGCGCGCGCCAGCGGCGGGAACCCGTAGGTGTGGTCGAGATGGCCGTGGGAAAAGACCAGGTGGGTCAGCCCGTCGAGGGAGATCCCGAGCCGCCCGGCGTTGAAGAGCAGCAGGTCGGAATACCCGGTGTCGAACAGCACGCGCAGGCCGCCGTCCTCCAGCAGGGCGGAAAAGCCCGCCTCGCCGCGCACGTCCGGCCCCTCGGTGGAAACGTAGTTGTCGATCAGAACGGTCAGCTTCATGGATGATGTTCCGCCTCCTCCGTCTGTATTGATGTTTTATTCGGTTTGCGGGTCCGGCCGGCATGTCCGGCCGCGCAGGGCGGCGCGCCAGAGCAGCAGCGCGCCCAGGCAGAAGCCGGCGCCGCAGAGCAGAGCGGCGGTGAGACTGCGGTCGGCGACGGCGCCGAAGGACAGGTTGGTCAGGATGGCGACGCCGTCGCCCAGCACGGCGTTGATGCTCAGCGCCGTGGCCCGGTCGCCGGTGCGGACCATGCGGTTCTGGAGATCGGTCTGGAGCGGCTGGAACAGGCTGAAGCAGACCCGCAGCAGCACGACGGCGGCGGCCGAGAGCAGGGGCGAGCGCGTCAGCGCCAGCGTCAGGCAGGCGAGCGCCCCGCCGCCGCAGAGCAGCGCGCCGCTGCGCCGCGGTCCGGGGCCCCGGGTCAGCCGGGCCGAAAGGCCGCCGCACAGCCCGGCCAGCGTCACCGCCGCATAGACGACGCCGATCAGGCGGTCGCTCATGCCGGCGCGGACATACTGGAGCTGGTTGAGAAAGACCGTCACGGTCTGGTGAGTTTCGCCGAACAGGGCGGCGCCGAGCAGCAGCATCCACAGCGCGGGGTCGCGCAGCGTACTGCGCAGAAGGGCTGTAAAGTCAGAGAGCTGTCCGGTCCGGCGCCGCGCGGGCGGCCGCACCTCGCGCAGCCCGAAGGCCAGCAGCGCGGCCAGCCCGTAGCTGCAGCAGGTCAGCAGGCCGGCCAGGCGGTAGTTGCCGCCGATGAACAGGGAATAGCAGCCGGCGGCCAGCAGCAGCCCGGCGGTGCCGAGGCTGTTGGTCAGGCCGAAGATCCGCTGGGCGTCCTGTTCTTCGCAGGAGAGCCAGATCACGCTGACGTCGACGCCGGACAGCCCGGAGATCACGACGGCGAGCATCACGCGCTCGAGCAGGAACAGCGAGAAGCGGTCGGCGCGCCAGAAGACGAGCTTGGAGAGAAAATAGAGCAGGCAGCAGAGCAGCATGGTGCGGCGGTAGCCGATGCGGTCGGCGACCAGCCCCCAGGGCAGCTCGAGCGCGACGCTGAGCGCGAGGCAGATGCTTTCGATCAGGGTGATCTGAAAGATGCCGAGGCCGGCCGCCTGCCGGTAGAGGGTGGCGATCGGCCCGTAAAACACCATGCCCTGCAGCAGCGAGATGCAGCACATGAGGACGATATTCCGTTTGATGCGCACAGGGATTCACAATCCTTCCCGATCTTGAGTATGACAGACAGCGGGGCGGATTGTTCCGTCCCGCGGCGGGCGCCGCGCTCAAATCGGACTGTGCATCGCGTTTCCTCGCTTTATCAGGATAACCCGATTATACCATGGATTCCCGGCGAAAGAAACAAAAATTTTGCTAAAAAAAGGCGAAAATAGGGCGGGCCGTCATTTGACAAGCGGAGAATGGAGAAGTATAATAAATTGTTTGAAATTTCGGTTTTAGGGAGCGATAAACATGATCCGCAATGATCTTCGCAATATTGCCATTGTCGCGCACGTCGACCACGGCAAGACCACGCTGGTGGACGAGATGCTCAAGCAGAGCGGCATCTTCCGCGCCAATCAGGTGGTCGCCGACCGCGTGATGGACAGCAACGATCTGGAGCGTGAACGCGGCATCACCATTCTGGCCAAGAACACCTCCATCCGCTATCAGGACGTCAAGATCAACGTCATCGACACGCCGGGCCACGCCGACTTCGGCGGCGAGGTCGAGCGCGTGCTCAAGATGGTCAACGGCGTGCTGCTGCTGGTCGACGCGGCCGAGGGGCCGATGCCCCAGACCCGCTTCGTGCTGCAGAAGGCGCTTGAGCTCGGCCACAAGGTCATCGTCGTCATCAACAAGATCGACCGGCCCGACGCCCGCATCGACGAGGTGATCGACGAGGTGCTCGACCTGCTCATCAGCCTCAACGCCAGCGAGGACCAGCTCAACAGCCCGGTGCTGTTCTGCTCCGGCCGCGACGGCACGGCGTCCCTCTCGCCGGAGGGCCCGCACGTCAACCTCCGCCCGCTGTTCGACGCCATCCTCGCGCACATCGACCCGCCCAATGTCGATCCCGCGGGCGAGACCCAGATGCTGGTCTCCTCCATCGACTACAACGACTTCGTCGGCCGCATCTGCATCGGCCGCGTCGAGCGCGGCGTCGTCCGCAAGAACCAGGACGTCGTCATCTGCGAGTATCACAACTCGCACCCGATGTATAAGTCGAAGATCGTCAACCTCTATCAGATCGACGGCCTCAACCGCGACCCCGTCGACGAGGCCGTGGCCGGCGACATCGTCTGCGTCTCCGGCGTGGCCGACATCACGATCGGCGACACGATCTGCGATCCCAACCGGCCGGAGCCGATCCCCTTTGTCAAGATCTCCGAGCCGACCGTCGAGATGACCTTCTCGGTCAACAACAGCCCCTTCGCCGGCAAGGAGGGCAAGTACGTCACCTCCCGCCATCTGCGTGACCGCCTGATGCGCGAGCTGCTCAAGGACGTGTCGCTGCGCGTCAACGAGACCGACACCACCGAGAGCTTCCGCGTCTGCGGGCGCGGCGAGATGCATCTGTCCATCCTGATCGAGACGATGCGCCGCGAGGGCTATGAGTTCATGGTCGGCGCGCCGAAGGTGCTCTATCACACCGTCAACGGCGAGAAGCAGGAGCCGATCGAGCGCTTTGTCTGCGACGTGCCCGCCGATTATGTCGGCGCGGTGATGGAGAAGCTGGGCGCCCGCAAGGGCGAGCTGCAGCAGATGAACCCGCAGGGCGACCGGATGCGTCTGGAATACCTGATCCCGGCCCGCGGCCTGTTCGGCTATCGCAACGAGTTCCTGACCGACACGCGCGGCGAGGGCATCATGAGCTCGGTCTTTGAGGGCTACGCCCCCTACAAGGGCGACATCATGGGCCGCACCACCGGCAGCCTGGTCGCCTTTGAGAGCGGCGAGGCCGTCACCTACGGGCTCTACAACGCCCAGGAGCGCGGCACCCTCTTCATCACGCCGGGCACGCCGGTCTATGAGGGCATGATCGTCGGCTCCTGCCCGAAGGACGAGGACATCGTCGTCAACGTCTGCAAGCGCAAGCATGTCACCAACATGCGTTCCTCCGCGAGCGACGAGGCGCTGCGCCTGACGCCGCCGCGGCAGATGAGCCTGGAATCCTGCATCGAGTTCATCGCCGACGACGAGCTGATCGAGGTCACGCCCAAGAACCTGCGCCTGCGCAAGCGCATCCTGAGCGGCCAGCTGCGGATGAAAGACCGGTTCGGTCACACCAATCGCTGCTGAGCACATGAAGTCATCGCAGAGGCGGTGCATGATGAAGAAAATCAAAACAGGCCGGCTGGAGCTGAGCCTGATGAGCGATGAGCAGTTGGCGGAGCTGGTGCAGCGTGCGGACGAGCCGGACCTGCGCGCTGCCTACGCGCAGATGCTGGCCCTCTGCCGCGAGCATCCGCAGGAGCGGCACTGGTACGCGCCCTGGCAGATTGCGCTCAAGACGAGCGGCGTGCCGGTCGGCGATCTCGGCTTCAAGGGCCCGCCGGCGGACGGCGCGGTCGAGATCGGCTACGGGGTCGAAGAGAGCCACCGCTGCCGCGGCTATGCGACCGAGGCCTGCCAGGCGCTGATCGAGTGGGCCTTTGTCCAGGAGAACGTCTATGTGGTCGAGGCGGAGACCGCCGCGGACAACGAGATCTCGCAGCGGGTGCTGCAGAAGCTCGGCTTCCGCGCGTGCGGCCTCGGGGCCGAGGGCCCGCGCTTCGAAAAGGAAAAGCCGGCCTCGGGCTGGCTGGCGATCTATATGTGCCTCGGCATGAGCGTCGGGATGTGCTTCGGCGTTTCGACCGCCAACACCGCGCTCGGCATGTGTCTCGGCACCTGCTTCGGCATGATGATCGGCGCGGCGATGGACGCCGCCGAGAAGAAAAAGCGCGCGGCTCTGCGCACGCGCCGCACCGGACTGGTCGCGGACAAACAGGAAGAATAAACAGTGCAGGCGTCCCGGCTTTGCCGGGACGCCTGCGTAATGGGAACAAAACCGGAAAAGGGGAACACCATGCATATCAATGAATGGAAGGTCGGGGACGCGGTCGAGGGATTTTATATCCTGCAGAGCGCCTATTCCCGCCAGGGCGCCAACGGCAAGCCGTTTCTCGCCGTCACGCTCGGCGACCGCAGCGGCACGATGGAGGGCAAGGTCTGGGACTACGCCGGCCCGGTCGGGCCGGGCGACGCGGGCAGCGTCGTCTGGGTGCACGGCACGGTGACGGAGTTCCGCGGCGCCAGCCAGCTCACCGTCGGCCGCATCCGCACGGCGGACGCCGCCGACCGCTATGCGCCGGGCGATCTGGTGCCGGCGGCGCCGATCGACCTGGACGCGGGCTGGGCCGAGCTGCAGAAGCTGCTCGATTCGATCGCCGACCCGGATTACGCCGCGATCTGCCGGGCGCTGCTCGCGCAGTACGAGGCGCGCTTCCGCCTGATCCCGGCCGCCAAAAGCGTGCACCACGGCTTTCTCGGCGGCCTGCTGATGCACACGCTGAGCATGGTGTGCGAGGCGGACTTCCTGGCCGCGCAGTATCCCGACGTGATCGACCGCAGCCTGCTGCTGGCGGGCGCGCTGCTGCACGACCTCGCCAAGTGCGAGGAGTTCACCACCTCGGCGCTCGGTCTGGTGACCGATTATTCCATGAAGGGCCAGCTGCTCGGCCACTCCGTGATGGGCGCCCAGGCGGTCGCGGCCGCCGCCGCCCGGCTGGGCACGCCGGAGGAGAAGGCGGCGCTGCTCCAGCATCTGATCCTCTCCCACCACGGCGAGCCGGACTATGGCGCGGCGCTGCGCCCGGTCTGCGCCGAGGGCGAGCTGCTCTCCTTCATCGACCTGATCGACAGCCGCATGGAGATCTACCGCGAGACGCTGCAGGAGACGCCTGCCGGCACCTTCAGCCCGCGGGTGTTCGCGCTCGACCGGCGCGTGTTCCACCACAACTGAATCGCCCCCTCCGGCCCGGCCGCAAACGCTGTTTCCGGCCGGGCCGGTCTGACCCGGAAGGGCCGCGCTCGGCGCGGCCCTTTGCTGTTGACAAACGGAGAAAGATGCAGTATCATCCAAATGGTTGAACCTACATCTTTTTTGCAAGGGAAGCGGTGTCATGGACGGGACCAGACGGCAGATCACCAAGATCGCCCGCGAGGTGAGCAAGTTCACGGTGCGGATGCTCCGCGTCGAGGGCGTCGGCACGGCGGAATACGATTTTATCCATGCGGTGCGCAAGAACCCCGGCATCACCCAGGCGGCGCTGCGGGAGCTGCTGACGCTGGACAAGGGCGCGGCGGCGCGCCGGGCGGCGAGCCTGGAGGCCAAGGGCTATCTGGTGCGCCGCCCGAATCCGCAGGACGGCCGCAGCCAGCTGCTGTTCGCCACGGAGAAGGCGGACATGCTCAAAAACTCCAAGGCCTCGGTGGAGGCGCTCTGTTACGGCTGGCTGGAGGAGGGGCTGTCGCCGGAGGACGACGCCGCCTTCTGCCGCATCCTCAATTTGCTCTATGAGCGCTCCAAGCGCGAGAGCAAGGCGGGCTTCCCCAATCTCGCCCGGCTGTATGCGAAGGAGGCGGAGCGCCATGAGCCGTCGGAACGCTGAAGCGGCGCCGCAGCCGGATCGCATCGGCTATTATTTCCGCCGGGAGACGGGGCCGCTGGCGGTCGTCACGGTCTCGGGCATCTTCTATAACGTCGGCATGATCGCCGGGCCCTATTTTGAGGGGCGTCTGGCGCAGTGTCTGTTCGACATCATCAAGGGCCGCCGCACGCTGCGGGACATGCTCTCGCTGGCGGCGCTCTATCTCGGCGTCATCCTGCTGGTGCAGGCGCTGCGGGCGGTCAAGCGCTTCAGCGTGCGCCGCTTCGCCAACGACACCAGCCGCCGCATGCGGCGCATGCTCTACAACCGCATCGTGCACATGAGCCGCGCCGAGCTGGAAAAGGAGAACCTGGGGGCGGTGATGACCAAGGCGGTCGCCGACGTCGACGCCTGCGCCGAGGGGATGCGCAAGTTCACCACCGAGGTGTTCGACACCGGCGTGGTGCTGGTCGCCTATCTGGCAATGCTGTTTTCCTACGACGCGCGCCTGGCGCTGCTGGCCTGCGCCTTCACGCCGTTCGCCTATCTGATCGCCGGGCGGCTGCGGGGCCGGGTGGCGCGCAGCAACGGGGAATATAAAAAGAGCGCCGGACGGCTCAACGGCACGACGATGGACCGCATCGCCAACGCCCTGACCTACCGGGTCTGCGGCTGCGAGGAAAACCGCGACGCCGCCTATGAGACGCGGCTCGCGGACTATGAAAAGCGCGCGGTGGCGGCCAACCTCTGGGAGAACACCATGCAGCCGCTCTACAACATCATCTCCACCTGCGGCGCGGTGCTGATCCTCTATTTCGGGGCGCGGAACGTGCTGGGCAGCGGCTGGCGGAGCTGGGACATCGCCGCCTTTACGACCTTCTTTTCCTGCTTCACCAAGATGGCGCTCAAGTCCTCCAACGCCGCCAAGCTCTTCAACGCCGTTCAGAAGGCCCAGGTCTCCTGGGCGCGCATCAAGCCGCTGATGACGGGCTACACGGCGCCCGCCGATGCCGTGCCGGCGGACGATCCGCGCCTGCCCGGCGAGCTGGTCTTTGCGCATGTGACCGCGGGCTGGCCGGGCAGCGCGCCCGTGGTGCGCGATTTGAGCTTTGCCGTCCGTCCGGGCGAGATCGTCGGCGTCACCGGGCCGGTCGCCTGCGGCAAATCGACGCTCGGCAAAATTCTGATCGGCGAGGTGCCCTACGACGGCAGCATCCGCGTCTGCGGGCGCGAGCTGCGGGAGCTGAGCGCGCGGGAGCGCAGCGGTCTGATCTCCTATATGGGCCATGAGCCGGAGCTGATGAACGGCACCCTGGCGGAGAACATCCGCCTCGGGGAGCCGGGCGACGTCGGCGCGGCGCTCCGGGCCGTCTGTCTGGAGGAGGAGGCGCGGCAGATGCCGCAGGGGGCCGACACCGAGATCGGCGGCGGCGGCACGCGGCTCTCCGGCGGACAGCAGGCGCGCGCCGCGCTGGCGCGGACGCTGTTCAACGCCCGGCGCGTCCTCGTGCTGGACGATCCGTTTTCCGCGGTGGACCGCGCCACCGAGCAGGAGATCCTGACGCGCCTGCGCGCCATGGCCGGCAACCGCGTCGTGCTGCTGTTTTCCCATCGCCTCTACCAGTTCCCGGCTTTTGACCGGGTGCTTTACCTGGACGGCGGGCAGGGCGTCTTTGCCGCCCACGAAACGCTGATGCGGGAATGTCCGCCCTATGCGAAGCTCTTTGCCGAGCAGCAGGAAGGAGGCGGGCGCCATGAAGCGTGACGGACCGCTCGGCGCGGTGCTGCGCCGGGTCATGGCGGCGGCGCCGGCGGCGAGCGTGCTGACGGTGCTGGTCATCCTGCTCTCGGTGGCGGCGGCGCTGTTCCCGCCGCTGGTGCTGGAGCGCGCCGTCAACCGCCTGACGGCGGGGCAGGGGGTGCCGCTGCGGCTGGCGCTTCTCTATCTCGGCCTGATCGCCCTCTCCGGCGTGCTGGAGTCCGGGCAGAACGTGATGATCACCGTGTTCGGCCAGAAGGTGACCCACGGCCTGCGCAGCGCCCTGTGCGCCAAGCTGCGGCGGCTGCCGGCCGGCTATTTCACCGCCCATGACAGCGGCCGGATCGCCTCGCGCTTCGTCAACGACGTCGATGCGGTCGACTCGCTGTTCACCAACGGGATTGTCAGCATGTTCGCCGACGCCTGCCGCGTCGTCAGCATCCTGACCGTGATCTTTCTCAAGAGCCTCGGCCTCGGCCTGCTGATGCTGCTGGTGACGCCGCTGCTCTTCTGGATGACGCGCCTGTTCCAGAAGCGGATGCTGCGGGCGCAGCTGGACAACCGCGCCGCCATCGGCAAGGTCAACAGCCATGTGCCGGAGACCATCCGCAACATCCGCATGATCCATGTGCTGGCGCGCGAGCCCTATATGGAGCGCCGCTATGACGACTACATCGGCGAGAGCTACCGCGCCACCGATCAGTCCAATGTTTATGATTCGCTCTATTCGCCCATCGTTCTGTTTATCAGCGCCGCCGTCATTTCGGTGATGATGGTCGGCGCCGCCATGGGCGGCGGGGTGCGCACCTTCTTCGGGATCAGCGTCGGCACGGCGGTGGCGGTCATCGCCTATGTCGGTAAGGTCTTTGATCCGCTGGAGAGCATCGGCATGGAGATCCAGAACATCCAGTCCGCCGTGGCGGGCGTCCGACGCATCGACGAGTTCCTGGCGGAGCCGGAGCGGGCGCTGCCCCAGGGCGCGCCGCCGCGGGAGGACGCCGATCCGGCCGTGTGCTTCGACCGGGTGCGCTTTGCCTATGATGGCGGCGAGGAGGTGCTGCGCGGTCTGAGCTTCGCAGTCCGGCGGGGCGAGGCGGTCACCTTCGTCGGCCGCACCGGCGCCGGCAAGAGCACGGTGTTCCGGCTGCTGCTCGGCCTCTACCGGCCGCAGGCGGGGCAGGTCACCGTCGGCGGCGCCGAGGCCGCCGACATCCCCGACGCCTGCAAGCGCCGCTTGTTCGGCTATGTGGAGCAGAGCTTCCATCCGGCGGAGGGGACGGTCGCGGACCAGATCACGCTCTTTGACCCGGCGCTCGGCCGGGCGGAGGCCGAGCAGGCGGCCCGGCTGGTCGGCCTGCATGAGAGCATCGCGGCGCTGGAGCAGGGCTACGACACGCCCATCGGTCGGGCGGCCTTCTCGCAGGGACAGCTGCAGCTGCTCTCCATCGCGCGGGCGGTCGCCGCCTCGCCGCGGATGCTGCTGCTCGATGAGATCACCGCCAACCTCGACAGCGACACCGAGCGCCGCGTACTGGACGCGCTGGAGCGCGCCGCCGCGGGGCGGACCGTGCTCTCCATCTCCCACCGCCTGCAGGCGCGGGAGCGCGACCGGCGCCTGATCGAGATGTGACGCCCTGCAAGGGCAGAAAAGTCCCCGGAGCCGCGGTGCGGCTCCGGGGACTTTTCTGCTGCCGCGGGCGCTTACGCCTCTGCCGCTTCAAACAGATAGGAGGTCATGGAAATGGCGCCCAGCTCGCGGTAATCGTTCCAGACGGTGACCCGGTCGTCCGCGGACGCCGCGCCGAGGGCCACGAGCAGCGGCGCGTAGTGCTCGGCGGTGGGGACGGCCCTGTCGGCGTCCGGCAGCGCCTTGTAGCGGACCGGCGTTTCGAAATCGCCGGCGGCGACGGCATCGCGGACGGCGGCGTCGAACCGGTCCGCCCAGCCGCAGCCGCCCGCCATGTCCCACTGCACCGCCCGGAGATTGTGCACCACGTTGCCGCTGGCGAAGATCAGCGCCCCCTCGTCCCGGAGCGGGGCGAGGCGCCGGCCGGTCTCATACTGCGCGGCGGCGTCCGCCGTCAGGTCGGTGCTGACCATGACCACGGGAATGTCGGCCTGCGGGAACAGGTCGGCCAGGACCGTCCACACGCCGTGGTCGATGCCCCAGTCGTTGCCGACGGCGGCCTGTCCGCCGAGCAGCGCCAGTACCCGGTCGGCATATTCCGCGGAGCCGGCGGGCTCGTAGCGGATCTGATAGAGGGCGTCGGGGAAGCCGTACATGTCGTAGATCTGCGGATTGCGGTCGCTGCGCCGCACGCGGACCCCCGCGGTGCCCCAATGGGCTGACACCGCGACGATGACCTTCGGCCGGCCGAGCGCGCGCCCGGTCTGTTTCCAGCCGTCCCGGGCCCGGTTGTCCCCGATGGCGTTCATGGGGGAGCCGTGGCCGGCAAAGACGACCGGCATTCTGTTTTCTGTGCGCATGCGCTTTCCTCCGGTTTCATTTTTTCGGATGGTCACAGTATACGCCGCGCCGCCCTGCTTGTAAATGAGAAATCGGGCCGCGCCGCCGCGCGGTCCCGGACAGGCGCCAATGGAAACAATTCAGCCGGCTTCATTTTTGGGGTTTACACAGAATGGTCTTTGCCAGGCGGGAACCGTCAAAGGCGGCCCGTCTCAGGTCAGCGTGTCCAGTTTGCAGGCGTAGAGCTTCTCGTCGATTTCCGCCAGCGTGTAGCCGTGCGCCAGCCCGAAGATGATCACGCTGTCCCGCCGGCTCGCCGGATAGAGCGCGGCATAGCCCGCCGCCTTCAGCAGATGCTGCGTCTCGTCCATGGAGGCGCCCATGCCCACGCAGAGGCAGAGCGTCTTGTCCCGCGACGGGCATCTGCGCCCGGAGAAGACCTGATGCACATAGACCGTGCTGCATCCGGCGCGGCGCGCCAGCTCCGCCTTGGACAGGCCCTTGCCCCGGAAGGCGTCCGCGATCAGCTGCGTGACGCGCTCGTCCGCAAAGCAGTCCTCGTTTTCCGCCATGTACGCGCTGATGCTGTCGGCGCGCATCAGCGCCGCCCGGAGCTCATCGGTATCCCGTTTCAAGATGATTTTCCCCTTTCCCGATCGGGACGGATATGCTATAATTTATGTATTACGATTATATCGTCTCGGCCGCGGCAAAGCAAGATGCCGGCGGCATTTGTTATTGGGGGAAGCACAATTTGTACGACTGGCTGTGCGGGCGGATCGACGCCTGCTTTGAGCGCGAGCGGACGCTCAAGGAAAATTCCCGGGGCAGCGTGGAGCTGCTCCGCCACAAACGCACCGGGCAGCGCGTCATCTGCCGCCGCTATGCGGGCAGCGGCGAGGTCTACCGCCGCCTGATGGGGGTCTCCAGCCCCAATCTCCCCGCGGTTTTCGAGACGGCGGAGCGCGGCGGCCGCGTGATCACGCTGGAGGAGTACATCACCGGCGACACGCTGGACGCGCTGCTGCGCGGCTGCCCCCTGACGGAGGGCGAAACGCGGCGGATCGTGCGGGACGTGTGCGCGGGGCTGTGGGTGCTGCACTCCATGGCGGCGGTGCACCGGGACGTGAAGCCGGAAAACATCATCCTCTCCGGCGACCGCACGGTGCTGATCGACTTTGATTCCGCGCGGATGAACAAGCCCGAGGCCGCGGGCGACACCCGCGTGCTGGGCACCATCGGCTACGCCGCGCCGGAGCAGTTCGGGCTGGCCCAGTCCGACTGCCGCACCGACATCTACGCGGTCGGCGTCCTGCTGAACGTCATGCTCACCGGCGAGCATCCGTCGAAGCGGCTGGCCGCCGGCCGCCTCGGCCGCGTCGTCTCCCGCTGCACCATGATGGACCCCAACAAGCGCTACCGGGACATTCCGCACCTGCTCCCGGAGCTGTGAGGAGCGCAGAGATGGAAACGAAAAAATGTCCCCGCTGCGGCGCGGATTTGCCGGCCGCGGCTTCCTTTTGCCCCGCATGCATGGCCGTCCTGAACGAGAGAAAAGCGGCGCCGCCGCCAAAGGCCAAAAAGCGGCGCTGGCCGTGGCTCGCGCTCGCGGTGTGCGTCTGCGCCGTGACCGCGGCGCTGCTGCTGCACGGCCGGGGCGCGCAGATCGGCAACGGCACGGCGCAGGCGGACTATGCCGGCTATACCGTCATCGCCAGCTTCAACGGCAACCGCGCGGGCGTCACGAAGAACAGCGAGAAAAACGTCTCGCTTCCGGCGGGAAGCGAGATCAACACCATCACCCGCGTCTTTGTGCTGGACGGGGACGGGAACATCGTGACGGACGACTTCCGCGCGCTGGTGGCGTCCGCGGAGCTGACGCTGGAAACGCTCTCCGGCAGCGAGAACACCGTGGACGTGCAGGCGTGGGGCGTCTATGACGACTTCCCGGAGCAGGCCTACACCGGCGAGATCCACATGCTGGGCGCGGACAGCACCCAGCGGGTGGTGTGGACGCTGCACATGAAGAACGGCGACACCCTCGCGCTGTACCAGACGCTTTATGTGCGCGAGCAGCAGACGATCACCTTCACGGCCGAGGACACGCCCATGGCCACGGCGGCGGAGCTGACCGCGCTGGTGAAGAAGATCGACACGGAGCTCGACAAAAACGCCATTATAGAGGTATATCTGCCTGCCGGGACCTATGACTGCGGTCTGGAGATCAAGGGGCACGCCTACAACGTCTGCGGCGCCGTAAACGCGGACGGCACGCCCGCCACGGTCTTTACCGGGACAGTCGCCGTGAGCACGGAGGACCCGGGCTTTGTGGAGCTGAGCAACCTCTCGCTCAGGGGCAGCGGCGGCGTGGGACTGGACGCCACGGCGGCGGTGGAAATGAAAAACTGCGCCTTTGAGGGCTTCGACACCGCGGTCATGGTGCACAACGGGGCCTTTGTGCACCCGACGGACTGCGTGTTCCGCGGCAACGCCGTCGCCATGGACTTCAACACGGTCACCGTCCACTTCGACAGCCCGGATTTCGACGGCAACACGTTTGACGGCAACGGCACCGCCCTGCTGCTGGAGAGCCTGCCGAAGGGCGAGACGCTGCTGCTGAACGGCTGCGTGTTCCGCAACAACGGCACGGACATCGAAAACCGCAGCACGCGCGGCGTGGACAGCTCCGGGGCGGTGTTCGGGAACGGCGGCTGACGCCGGTTTTCCCGCAGGCGGACATGCGAAATATGCCGGGAACCGTATGCTCCCGGCATATCGTTTTTTGGCCGCCGCGACCCTATAATGGTCGTAGATTATGTGGGGAGGCCTGTTTGTGAAAAAACGCATGTTTGCATGGCTGCTGGCGCTCGCCCTGGCGGCGGGCCTGCTGCCCGCGGGCGCGCTGGCGGCGGAAAATCAGCTCTATTGGCGCGGCGGACAGATTGCCGACAACGTGTTGACTCCGGAAGGAAATTATTCTACCAGCTTGAGCGGTCAGGCGGGCAACAGCAGCGTGGTCGCGCTGTATACCGACAATACCAGCGGCACGCCGATGGCAGCCGACGCGGCGCTGACCTATACCCCCGGCACCGGCGGCGCCGCCGGCGATGTGACTGTCGGGTATGACGATACGCTTCGGGGCTGGATCATTCAGTATCATGCCGTTTGCAGCGGCACGCTCAGCGCCGTGACAGGCGGTACGACCTATTCCCTCGATGTTTCGGCCGTGCTGCCGGACGTGGGCCTTTACTCCGCAAACGCGGCGAGCGCGGAGAACTTCATCTCCTCCTTCACCGTGACGGGCAGCAGCAGGACCTTCTACCTCTGCGCCAACACCGGCTGGACGCTCACCGGCGTCACGCAGAACAGCGGCAGCTTTGCGACTGTCAGCCTTGACAGCGGCGGCAAATTTGCGGCGATCACCGTCAGCGACAGCTACAACGGCGAGCAGGACCTCAGTCTTGCGGTCTCCGCCGGCGGGCCGAACGGCCAGAGCTGGAGCGGACGCTATTTCGACATTGCCCTCACGGACGCCCGCCCCAAGCCCGCCGGGCTTTACTTTGCGGAACCGGACTGGGGCGGCAGCGGGCCGGAAATCCCCGCCAGCCCCGCATACCAAAACACCGCTCTGCCGCTGACGCTGGGGTATAGCCGCGTCATCGCGCTGTATTATTACGACGGCACAGGCTACGCGCCCGTGACCTCCGGCGCGTCAGCCGCCGGCCCGTTCACGCTGACGCCGAACGCGGCTGCCGCCGGGCTGTACGATATTTCTGCCGCCGGCTCAGGCAGCGGCTCCATAAGCTATACCGTCAGTGAGCATACTTATACCGTGCCGCTGACCTCTGTGCTGCCGGGCATAGGCTACTTCTCGTCGCAAAGCCGCTCGGACAACAAGCTGGTCACCGACTACACCTTCTCCGGCAGCGGCAGCAACGTCCTCTGGCTGATGAGCAAGGACGGATTTGATGAGACAACGGCAGACAAGATTACATGGAGCACACTTGACGGCAGCGCGCTGCCCGCCGGCTACATGACGGCGGAGAAGACCGCGCGCGGCGCCACCGGCCGCTATGACGTCAAGGTCACGCTGCTGAACTATTTCGGCGCCAATGTGGGCCTGCGGGCAAAGGTGCCGCAGGACGAGGGCGTTTACAACGCCGATGTGGCCGTCACGATCCCGTACGGCTTCGCCGGGACCGTCACCGCTGACAACAGCGACTATCGCGTCGGCCTCGGGAATTATGACGAGAGCAGCGTCAACGACAGCTGCTACATCGACACCGGCATGGGCGTATTCGGCCCGGGCGGGGACGTCAGAAACGACGAAACCGCCGTCTGGAAGACCTTTACTTTCATGCAGGTGCTTGCGGCCTCCGAGGTGGCTGAGGGCGGCAATATGACCAGCTTCCATTTGAACCGCACGCTTACCGGGCAGATCACGGTAAACCGCGTCTGGATCGAGCCGCTCACCGGCGACCGCGACGCCATGGCCCTCTCGCCCACGGGCGCGCAGGAGCTGACAGGTAATATCCCGGCCGCAATCACCGTCTACGCAAAGCCCGGCCGCTGCGGCTACGCCCGCGTCTGGGCCAATGTGACGGTGGGCGGCGGGACCTTCGACGTAAGCTCCCTGGGCTGCTTTGAAAAGGTGGAGATCAAGACCTATACAAGGCCGGAAGGCGACACTGTAACCGCGCTGAATGCGTTCCTTGCCGGCGACCTTGTCAGCGACATCAACGCCGCGCCGCAGGAGGGACAGCGCACCTATTTCCGGATCGACCTGAACGGCAACCATTATGACGGCACCATCGATTTTCCCGACAGCTGGCCGCAGTTCTCCAACGGCGTGTCCGTGGAGATCATCGGCAGCGGCGCGGCCGTGACCGGCGGCATGGACCTCACCAAAGTCAATCTCGCCGCCCTCGACGGCGTGAGCTTTACGGCGAAAACCACGCATCAGGGAAACGCACTCTATCACGGTGGCGTCAACACGATCATCGGCTGCTCGTTCACCGGCTACGACATCGCCTGCGATTCCTCCAGCGCCGACGCCGCGCTGTGCGTTTATTCCAACTGTACCTTTACGGACAACAATACGGGCATCGTTTTCGATCATGGGAGAGTGCAGGCAAACATGGGTACCGGCGTCTCCACCGGCAACAGCTTCCTCCGCAACGGCACGGCGATACAGATCAAATCCACGAACGCGATCCTCACGCCGTTCGAGCTGCGTTTTTCCAATTCCAATTTCATCGGCAACACGACGGATGTAGACGTGGACTGCAATAACAGCAGCTTCTACTTCTACGCCGATTACTTCGGCTCGGGCACATCGGCCTCCAGCTGCCAATACTGCCCCCCGACCATCGACTGTGCGGACGGTTCCTTCGTCTATACAAACCCGCGGCGCAGCGCGCCGTACAGCTCCGGGGAGACCTCCGTGCCGCCGCTGGTACTGGACGCGCGCCTGCCCGTGAGCATTCTGAACAGTCAGGCGGCAAGCCTTCCCATATACGGCGGCTCGCTTGCCGACGAAGAGATCAACGTACTTGACGACGGCGAGCAGACCGTCGGCACCTGGTCGTTTAAGTGAGGAGTGAGACGATATGAATAAGATTTTCCGGCTCATCTGCGCGCTTTTGTGCGCCGCGCTGCTGCTGTCCGCGTCCGCCTTTGCCGCGGGCGACGGCTTCAACGCGTCCCTCACGATCGACCGCTCCGCTGCCGGTCAGATCCGCGTCACCGTGGCGGACAGCTCCGTCCTGGCCGCCAAAAAGCCCACGCTCACCATCCACTGCGAGTTTGCCGCCGCCTATGTCAGCTTCGGCGGCAGCGTGATCGCCTCGGCGCTGGACACGGAGAAGAAGGAGATCTCCTTCCCCGTGGCGGCGGGCGGCACCTATGTGATCCAAAGCGGCGCGGCACCGTCCGCAGCCGCGCCGTCCGCCCCGGCCGCGGAAGTGACCGTGCCGGTGTTCAGCGCCGCGGGCAAGGTGGATGCATCCGCGACCGTCACAGCCGGGACCGCTTCCGTCCATGTGACGGACGGCCAGCTCAGGGACATCGTCTCCGCCCCGGCCGCGGAAGCCGGCGCCGTCGAGGTGGATGTCTCCGGGCTTGACGGCGTCACGGCGGCGGCAATCCCCGCCGGGCTCGTCGATGCCGCCGCCAAAGCGGCAGGCGGCAGAGGCCTTGAGGTCAGGACCCGGAACGGAAGCGTCGCGTTCGACGGCGCGGCTCTCGGCGCGGCCGACACTGGCGGTACCGTCGTCGTATCCGTTGCACCGGTGGCGCATGAAAAGCTCGGCGAGACGCAGCGGAACGCCGTGCCCGCGGATGCGCTGATCGTGGATGTCAGCGTCCTTGTAAATGGCGTGAGGGTTCATGACTTTTCGGGCGGGAGCATCACTGTATCCCTGCCGTATACGCTCAAAGCCGGGGAGAGGCCGGATTGCATCGCCGTCTGGTATCTGGAGGATAACGGCAGCCTGACGCCCATGAACGGAAAATACGACCCCGCTTCCGGCATGGTCGTGTTTATAACGGCGCACTTAAGTCAGTATGTCATCGGCAGTTTCCCATTTTCCGACGTGCCGGGCGGGGCGTATTACTACGACGCCGTCCTCTGGGCGGTCGGAAAGAGCGTTGCCGACGGCATGTCGGCGACAGCTTTCGCGCCCGCCGGCGTCTGCACCCGGGCACAGGCCGTGACCTTCCTGTGGCGGGCCATGGGTTCGCCGGAGCCGACCGAAACCGTCTGTCCGTTCGCGGATGTGAACGCGGGCGCCTGGTATTACAAGGCCGTCCTCTGGGCGACAGAAAAAGGCATCACCCTGGGCGTAAACGACACGGCCTTCGCACCGGACGACGCCGTCACCCGCGCACAGGCGGTGACCTTTCTCCACCGCGCGGCTGCCCGGCCCGCGCCGGCCGCGGCAAATCCGTTTGCGGACGTAGCCGCTGGGACCTATTATCAGGGCGCGGTCGCGTGGGCCGCCGCGCAAAAGATCGCGCAGGGTGCCGGCAGTACGACCTTTTCTCCCGCCGCTCCCTGCACCCGGGCGCACATGGTGACCTTCCTTTGGCGCTGGCTCGGCAAATAGGCGGCACAGAGAAACGGCGCCGAAATCAGGATACAGAAAGCCCCGGAACCGCAAGGCTCCGGGGTTTTTATGCCGCTGGGCGGGGGATCGGCGCGCGATCTGTCATGGAAACGGGCGAGGCAGAGCAAGGCTCCACCGCGCCTAGAAAGATCAGCATTTAGGCCGCTTTTCTGATGTCGGCCCGGTTTTTAAGACGTTGTCAGCTTTGTGCAATAGCGTCCCGCAGCCGGTGAACGTCAAGGGGCTTCGTGACGTAGCCGGTCATGCCGACGGCTTTGCTGTGCTCCACGGCGGCCGTGAACGCGTCTGCCGTCATGGCGATGATCGGGACGCTTTTCGCGTCCGGCCGGTTCATCTCCCGGATGGCCCTCGTCGCATCGTAGCCGTTCATGACCGGCATCTGGATATCCATGAGAACGGCGCGATACTCGCCGGCAGCGGACGTTGAGAACAGCTCGACTGCGCGCGCGCCGTTTTCGGCGTGGACGACGCTGAGCCCGAGGCTTTCAAGAATCCGTTTTGCGATTTCCGTATTGATCTCGTTGTCTTCGGCCAAAAGCACCGTGCCGTTCAGCTTTTTTTCCGCCGGCTCAGCCATGGCTCCGCGCGGCTTGTCCCCGGGAGCAGAGCCGATTCCCGCCTCGGCCGCAGTAAACGAGATGGTGATCTTCGTTCCGCGGCCAAGCTCGCTTTGAACGGAGATTGTCCCGCCCATGAGATCGGTCAGCTTCTTTACGAGTGAAAGCCCCAGACCTGTGCCCTGCACGAATCTGTCGCGCCCGGGATTGGTCTCCTCCTGAGTAAATGGCTCGAACATCGTTTTCTGAAAATCGCGGCTCATGCCGATGCCGGTGTCCGTGACAGTCAGGACGCAGTCGCACTGTCCGTCCGGCCGCCGTTTGCCGGCCGCCGAAACGGTGACGGTCCCGCCGCGGGGCGTGTACTTCACTGCGTTGGAGATCAGATTCATCATAATCTGGTTCAGGCGGACATGGTCGATAAAAATGTAGGGGATGACGGGTTTCTGGTCGATGAGGAACCGGAGCTCCCGGCTTTTGCACAGCGGCTCGAACATATTTTGTATGCTCGAAACAAAGTCTGTGTAGAGATACGGCTCCGGGTGCAGCTCAATCTTGCCGCTGTCGATCTTGGAAATGTCCAGCACGTCGTTGACGAGGGACAGAAGATACTCGTTTGAGGCCTGAATTTTCCGCAGATCGTCCTTCAGCTTCTCCGGACTGTCGATGTCCTCCAGCGCGAAAGCGGTGATGTTGGTGATGGCCCCGATCGGCGTGCGGATGTCGTGGCTGATGCGCGACACAAAGTCCGATTTCGCCGAGCAGGCCTTTTCCGTCTCCATCAGCGCGCTCTGAATATCCGCGATCTGCTTTTCCTCATGCTCATAAGAGGCCGTCACGTCGGCCTGGACGATCAGCGCGATCTGGTGCGCTTCGTCCAGCCAGCTGTATCGCATCTGCTGGCACGTTCGTCTGCCTTTGCTGTCCGTCTGAAGATAGGACAGCGTATAATATCCGCTCGCGGTAAGCTCCGACCTGATCCGCGCCAGATCCGTCGCGCGCATATAGGACTCCGCCTCCTGCGGGCTGACAAAATTCTGCTGGACGAAATGCCGGCGCGCGGTATAGGGCACTTTGCAGCCTATTTCGGGATACTGGATGTACGCCTTCTTGCGGACAAATTCGATTTCTTCGGTTTTTAAATACAGAACGCCGATAAACTCGAATTCCTGCGCGGCGATGCGGCTGGTGACCAGCTCGCTTTTCTTCTGGTCGTCGATGTCGATGGCGTAAGTGATGCCCTCCACATCGCCCGTTTCGGGGTTGCGCACCATGTTGACCGAGCCGAGAACCCAGCGCACGCCGCCGCGCGCGGAGCGGCACGGATATTCCATGGAGACCTTGCTTTCGCCTTTTTCAAACAGCAGGAGCAGATTTTCGCAGCTGAACGTGCGTCTTACCTGTTCGGCGATGACCGGATCGGGGATGGTTTTCGCCGTCGCTTCAAACAGGCCTGCCGCTGTCCCGGATTCTGCAAGCGTTTTCAGTGCGGAGTACGCCTCGTCCTGCACCACCATGTTGGTGCAGCGGTCCTTTGTGAGGTTCAGATGAAAACTTGCGGCGAAGCTGGGATTTGCCGAAGCCAGCACGTTGCGCTGCGTCTCATATTTTTGCACTTCCAGCCGCTGGGCCTCGGCGCGGGATTCCTCCGCGGCCTTTTCCTCCGTGATGTCCTGCAGGCAGCAGTACACCAGCAGTTTCCCGTTCTTCTCTTCGGCCTCGTTTACCATCAGGCGGTGCCAGCAGAAGCTGCCGCCGAGCCTGGGGAAGTACCGGTAGTCGACGGTGAACGGCAGATGGGAAGCATAGCCGTTATCGACGGCTGTCCGCACGGCTTCCATGTCGTCCGGGTGGACATGCAGGAAAAACAGGCTGTCGTTCGGATAGCCCTCGCCCAGAAGCTGACGGATGCGGTCGTTCCCGGTGACCAGCGAGAGCTTTTTCCCCTTCGCTGCGGAGATCACCATGATACCAACGGGGACGTTCATCACCGTGTCCTTCAGCACGGCCGCTTCTTCCAGGCGGCGCAGCCGCTCCTGCTCTCCGTTCCAGACGCTGGTGACGTCAGACTGGACCACGAGAATTTCGCTTTTCCCTTCATCGAACCACTGGAACAGCACCTGTTTTTTGAGCGGCTGCTCGATGCCCTCCGCAAAGTCGTACAGGAGGCTGTATTTCTTCTCTTTTCCCAGAACCGCCGTGATCGCGTTCAGCGACGCCTGCGCTCTGAGCTTCAACGCGCCGTCCGCGCCGGCGCAGTATCCGTCGGCAAGCCTTTCAAGGCAGACGCGGTACGGCGCTCGCTGTCCGCTTTCAAGGCCGGTACAGTTCCAGTTCCCGCTGTGCATGACAAACGTTTCGGAAGCAACGTCGATGAAGCCGATGTAATCGCTGCCCTCGCTCGACATGAGCCGCAGGATCATCTCGCCGCGTTTCTGCCTGTCAATATCTATTGCATAGGTTACAGCCTCAACATCCTCCGTGTGAGGATTTTGATGCATCACCAGGATGCCCTGCCGCCAGCGCAGACCGTCCCTGAATCTGCTCGAATAGGAGAACGAGACCGTTGTCTCGCCCTCCCGGAAGCGCCGGATCAGCGCCTCGCGGGTAAACTCCCGGCGGAACCAGGCAAGCGTGTGCTCATCCGCGATCAGCTTGGAGAATTCGCTGAAGTAGCCGTCCACCGTCCCGGATTCCTTTTGCTTCAGCACGGAGGCAAACGGACTTTTTCCGTCGATGCAGATGTTCTTCGTGAGATTCAGATGGAAAGAGGCAAGATTATTCGGATACGCCTTGTCCAGACTCTGAAAGAAATCCAGATAGCGCTGCTGCTCCCGCTTCATCTCCGTGATGTCCTGTGCGGAGCAGTAAACCGTCACGACCCGGCCCTCGCCGTTGGTGACAGGGGTCGAAGTGATGCGCCACCAGTGCGTCTGCCCGTTTACGACGGTGCTGTACTCAACGGCCGGCTTCGGCGCTCCGTCTCTGATCGGCTCAAACAGGGACATGAATTGCCTGCGATAGGGCTCGTCCACCAGGGAAACAAGCGATTCCGGCACGTTTTCGACGACTGCCGGCATGCCCTGCGCCTCGCAGACGGCGCGCGTGTAATCGCTGTCCATCTGATAAAGGATCCGCCGGTGCTCCTGATCGTATTCAAAAATGATCTGCTTTGCCTGTTCCGCCATCAAACGGTACATGTGCTGGCTTTTCAGTGCGCTCAGCTCGGCTTCCTTTTCGGCGTTGATGTCGGTGAACACCACATAGGCGAGGACGCTGCCGTCCTCTTGAGGTACGGGTTTGCCGCTCAGATGATACCAGCGGTATGCGGGGTCTTTTCCGGCCCGCGAACGGTAATTGATTTCTCCGGGCTTCCCGCTGCAGAAAAGAGCGGAAAAGAACGCCCTTGCCGAATCTCTGTCTTCGGGATGGATCAGATCCAGCAGGCCCGATTCATCCAGCGTCATCAGCTGCATTTCGGAAGCAAAGGGCAGCGAGCGGTAGTATGCGTTCGTATAGATCACGCTGACGCTGCCGTTCTGCTTTTTGTAAATAAGGGTAGCCACAGGGATGTTGTCCACAATCCGCTGGAGTTCGCTGTTTTTTTCCGCCAGCAGATCGCTTTCCGGGCTGCCGGCAAGAACGGCGTAGAGAATGGGCACGCCGTTCATCGTCCCGATGATGCGGCCCTTCGCGCGAATCCAGACCGGACCCTTCCGCCTGTTGACGACGCGGTAAGCGGCGTCGACGTCGCTGCCGCTGCGGAAACTCTCGCTGAGAGCTGCGGCAAGGGCCGCCCTGTCCTCATCCAGCACCGCGCTGAGCGTATCGGCGACGGAGGACGACAGGTATTCATCCTGCTCCATGCCGACGACTCTCGCGGCCTCGGGCGAGGCATACAGCATTTCAATGCCGTTCGGCGTGACTTTGCTTATTGTAAAAGCTCCGGGGTTCGTCTGCTCAAGCAGCGTGAGATCGCGCTCGTTGATCTCCATTCCGGTATCCTCCTCAATGCCCGGCGGGGGCAGCGGTTATGACTGTACCGCTTTGTATATTTCTTCCGCCCCGGCGGCAAGCTTCCCGCACAGCTGGTCGAACTCTTCGTTTTCTTCTTCCGTGAGGTAAGCGGACACTTTTTCCGTCCATTCCCGCTGGATATCCGTCAGTTCAGCGTACTGCAGTTTTCCTTTTTTCGTCAGCTCCACGATGCGTTCGCGCCGGTTCTGCGGATAGATGCTTCGCTTGATCAAGCCGCTGTGTTCAAGCCGCAGGAGCGCCTTTCCGACCGTGGAGGGATCGATCAGCAGCGTGGCGGCAATGCTGCTTTGCAGCACGCCGGGATGAAACAGCAAAAAGACGCAGATGCGTCCGTCCGAGGTGCTCAGGCTCAATTCCGGCGAAGCCCGCCTTAAGCCGTAATACCTGCTGAAATTGTGCAAGACAAAGAAGGTTTTCACGTTCATGGCTTGTCTTTCAATCCTCCTGATCGCCGCGCGCTTACAAATCAATCTATTTCGGAATAATTCCATTTTGGATCATTTCCATTATAAAATGCACGGATATCCCTGTCAACCGTCTGCGGGCGGACGCGGCTGCGCTTCCGAACATGGCGCGCCTTGTTTGCTGAAGCAAGACCGGCGGCGGCGTGGCGGCGCCTGTGTGGGAAACAAATCGGTCAGTGGGAGCCGACTGCCGCTTCGATGCTTTCAATTGCCGCGGTTTTGCGGTCTGAAGTCCGCTCCGTAGCCCGCAGGGGATGCCGAAACAACAGGAGCCGCCGCGTCCGATGGGGGACTGCGGCGGCTCCTGTTGTTGGGGTGAAGCCTATTTGACCAAGTGACAGGCGGCCATTCTTCCTGCGGATACCTCATGCAGAACCGGCTCCTCTTTTGAGCACTGCTCTGTGGCGAAAGGACACCGTGTATGAAAACGACAGCCGGAAGGGGGATTGACGGGACTGGGTATTTCTCCAATCAGCATGTCTTTGTCCTCTTTTCGCTTTGTGGGGTCTGGCTTGGGTACCGCCTCCAGCAGAAACCGGGTGTATGGATGCAATGGGCTCTCATAGACATCTTTCGTAGTCCCGATCTCGCAGATCTTTCCGAGAAACATGACGCACACACGGTCGGAAAGATAGCGCACAACGCTCAGGTCGTGAGAGATGAACAAATAGGTAAGATCCATTTCCTGCTGCAGGTCGCCCAGAAGGTTGAGCACCTGTGCCTGAATGGAAACATCAAGGGCAGAGACCGGCTCGTCGCAGACGATCAGCCGCGGATTCAGCGCAAGCGCGCGTGCGATCCCGACGCGCTGCCGCTGCCCGCCGGAAAACTGGTGAGGATAGCGATTGATAAACTCGGGCCGAATGCCGCATGTCTTGAGCAGTTCTTCGACGCGCTTGGTTGTTTCTGCTTTGGTCTTGTAGACATGGAATGTTTCCAGCGGCTCTGCGACGATGTCGCGGATGGACCAGCGCGGGTTGAGCGAGGCATACGGATCCTGAAAGATCAGCTGCATCTGTCTGCGCAGCTGACGCAGATCCTCCGGCTTGAGCTTCTGCATGTTCTGTCCATCAAAGGTGACAGAGCCAGCGGTCGGCTCGATCAGGTTGAGGATCAGACGTCCGAGCGTTGATTTTCCGCACCCGGATTCGCCTACCAGAGCCAGCGTTTCGCCCTGATAAATATCAAACGTGACGTCGCTTACAGCGTGGACCACGCTTGTACTCTTCTTCCACATGCTGGAGGATACCTTGAACTCTTTTACAAGGTTGCGGACTTCAACCAGTTTTTTGTCGCTCATTTTCCCATGACCTCCTTGTCAAAGAGGAAGCAGCGTGCCTGATGCCCGTTGCCCAGGTCCTGAAGTTCCGGTTCCTGCATGGTGCAGATCTTCATGGCCTTTTCGCATCTCGGGCAGAACCGGCAGCCTTTCGGCAGCTTGAGCAGGTTCGGGACCATACCGCGGATGGTGTAAAGCCTGCTTTTTGTGCCGGAGGTGTCGGGGATGGAGTTGAGAAGCCCGAATGTATAGGGGTGCTGCGGATGCGCGAACAACTCGTTGACATCAGCGTGCTCCATGACCTTGCCGGCGTACATGACATACACCTCGTCGCACAACTCAGCTACGACACCCAGGTTGTGCGTGATCATCAGAATGGACGTGCCCTGTTCCGACTGCAGCTGACGCATAAGGTGCAAAATCTGCGCCTCGATCGTGACGTCGAGCGCGGTTGTGGGTTCGTCGGCAATCATCAGCTGCGGGTTGCATACCATCGCCATGCCGATCATGACACGCTGGCGCAGACCGCCGGACAACTGATGCGGATATGAGCTGTATCTCTTTTCCGGCTCCGGAATGCCGACCTTGCGGAAAATCTCAATCGTGCGTTCCTTTGCCTCGGCCTTGGAGACGTTCTGATGCAGAAGAATGGCTTCGCTGACCTGCCTGCCGATGGTATAAACGGGGTTGAGAGAGGTCATCGGCTCCTGAAAAATCATGGAGATGTCCTTGCCGCGGATCTTGTTCATCTCCCGGATGCTCTTGACTGCCAGATCATCCCCGTTGAACAGCACCTGTCCCGCCACGATTCTGCCGGGATGCTGCACAAGGTGCATGATGGACATGGCGGTCACGCTTTTCCCGCAGCCGGATTCGCCCACCAGCCCCACGATGCTTTTTTGGGGAATTGCAATATCCACGCCGTCCACGGCGGGCACTTCTCCTTGCTTAGTGAAAAAATGCGTTTTCAGACCACGGATTTCCAGCAAATCTGTATGTTGTTCCATCGTGTGTTCCCTCTATTCCTTCAGTGTCGGGTCGAGTGCATCGCGCATCCCGTCGCCAACAAAGTTAAAGGCCAGAACGAGCAGCATGATGGCAAAACCGGGGATGAGCGCCACCCATGGCGCGCGCGTCAACTGGTCTTTATTCTCACTGACCATCAGGCCCCAGCTTGCCTCGGGCGGCTGCGCGCCCACGCCAAGGAAGGACAGGCTTGCCTCTTCCATGATGGCGCTGGGGATGTCCAGGGTAAAGATGACGATCAGGGAGGGAATACAGTTGGGGAGAATATGCCGGAACATGATCGTACTGCGCTTGACGCCGCAGGATCGGGCGGCTTCCACGAACTCTTTTTCGCGCAGCTGCAGCGTCTCGGCGCGGACCGTACGGGCCGTCATGCCCCAGTTGATGATGCTCAGCGCGATAAAGAGGTTCAGCAGACTGGCACCCAGCGTATACATGATGACCATGGCCAGCAGCAGAGACGGAAAGGAGAGGCAGATATCTGCGATGCGCATGATGATGAAGTCGGCGGTTTTTCCCAGATAGCCCGCCATCAGGCCCATGACGGTGCCAATGACGATTGCAATGATGCTGGGGATCAGACCGATGACCAGAGAGTTTCTTGCGCCGTAAAAAAGGCGAGTCAGCATGTCACGGCCGAACGCATCCGTTCCAAGCAGATGCGCTGCGGAAGGCTTGGCAAGCTTGTTTTCGAGGTCCTGCACATACGGATCGTAGGCGGAGATGACCGGGGCCAGAACGGCTGCCAGAATAATCAGAATGATGATGACCACACCGATTAGCGCCAGATGGTTGTGCCGGAAGGTATTGACAATATTGTCCCAGGTGCTGTTCAGCTCAGTTAACTCCGCACTCTCCTCCTGCTCATAGGAAATGATGGGATCGGTATCCTTGAGCTGAGAAAAATCTTTGTTCTTATCTTCTGTCATGATTGTTCACCCCTCAACTCACGCGGATCCGCGGATCCAGGAACGAATAGGCAATGTCCGCCACGAGATTGCCCAGAATGATCAGGGCTGCCGCGAAGATGGTCGATCCCTGAAGCAAAGGCATATCCCTGTTCTTAATGGCGTCCACCGTGATGCGTCCGAGGCCGGGGATGCCGAAGATCGTCTCGGTCATAACGGCGCCGGACAGCATGCCGGCCACCTGCATGGCCATCATGGTGACGACCGGCATCATGGAGTTCTTGAGTGCGTGGCGGCTGATGACGCTGCTTTCCTTGAGACCTTTGGCACGCGCGGTGCGGATGTAGTCGTTGTGCATAGCCTCCAGCAAATTGGTGCGCGTCATGCGGGCGATGGAACCGGAATAGCTCCACCCGAGTACGAACGCGGGAAGTATGAGGTAACCTACACCCAGGCAGACGGCAGCGAAAAGACCCGTTCGGTCATTGACCCAGACAGCTGGGCGATTTCGGAGACCGACCAAAACATTACGCTGATGCAGTATATCACTTCCTTTATACGCGGTATGGAAGCAGTGCCTGACATCATCTTTTATCTGTTCATCGTGGTTGGCTGCTTTTACATCGTTTCCGAGACAGGCGCAATGACTGCCGGTATCGGACGTCTGATTGTCAAACTGGGCAAAAAGAAGATACTGATTGTGCCGATCTTGATTTGTGTCTTTGCGTTTCTCGGGTCAACAACCGGTGCTTATGAGGAAATGCTTTGCTTTATTCCGATTCTGGCTCCAATCATGATCGCGGCCGGTTTTGACTCGCTGCTGACGGTAGGCATCGTCATGGGCGGGGGAACCGCCGGATTTGCCGGTGCAACTACCAATGCTTTCACATTGGGCGTCGCACAAGGGATCTCGGGCCTGCCGATGTTCTCAGCGCTCGGCTATCATATCATCTGCCTGGTCTGCTTTACGGCGCTGCTGTGCGTCCTGCTGCTCTGGTATGCCAAGCGGCTGGAAAAGGATCAGAGCCGTTCGCTGATGTATGAGCAGGACAAAATCTACGCTGCCAACAATGAGGTAGACTTCAGCCAGCTGCCGGAGTTCACCACCCGCAGAAAGATCATCCTGGTGACCGTCCTGCTGACGCTGGCAGTCATGATCTTCGGCATTCTGAAATACGGCTGGTATTTCGAGGAGCTCTGTGGTCTGTTCATGGTCATGGGCCTCGTCGTGACATTTATCAACGGAAAGGGGATCAACTGGTTCTGTGATACGCTGGTTGCTGGCATGAAGACCATCGTCACCGGTGCGCTCATCGTTGGCTTTGCCCGCGCAATCCTGGTCGTGCTCAACGATGCGCAGATTCTTCATACGATCCTTCACGCCTGCGCCACGGCGGTCCAGGCGCTGCCGTCCTTCATGGCGGTCGTCGGGCAGTATGTCTTCCAGTGCTTGATGAACTACATCATTCCGTCCGGCTCCGGACAGGCGACGGCGACCATGCCCATCATGGCGCCGCTGGCCGATCTGACTGGTATCTCCCGCCAGACCGCGGTCCTTTGCGAGGTCATCGGCGACGCGCTCTCAAACCCGTTCACGCCGACTTCCGGCAACATCCACGCTGGTCTTGCGCTGGCCGGAATCCCGTGGGTAACCTGGGCGAAATACTGGTGGAAGTTCCTGTGCATTGAATACGGCCTCGGGCTCGTGCTGGTCATCATCGCAGACCTGATCAAGCTCGGACCCTTCTAATCATCGGAAATCGCTGCACAAAGGAATGCGGCGCAGGCGATTCCTGCGCCGCATTCCTTCCAAAAGGAGATACGGATGAAAAACAGCCGTGAAATCAAAAAGAAAGCATGTTCACGTCTGCGTGAACTGGGGTACCCGTGGCGCGCAACATTTGCCGCGCTGCTGCTTGGCGGGACTTCCTGCGTACTGTTTTTGTGGACGCAGGCACTGCTTTTTATGAGCTCGCATCTGGTTCGAAACAGCGCATATCCCGGGCTGGCTCCGTTCTTTCGCTGGGCTTATCTCGCGCTAGCGGTCTATCTGCTGGTGTCTGCGCTGATCGGCAGCTTTGTCGAGCTGGGATACGAACGAATATTCATCGGCCGTGCGCAAAACAGCTCCAAAACCAAGGAAGAGATTTTTTACTGCCGGCCGATATGGAAGAACGCGCTGCTGCTGCGGCTGCTGATGAGCGCGAAAACGACGCTGTGGACGATCCTGCTGATCGTCCCGGGCATCCGCTCGTTGCTGAACTATTCGCTCGCGCCGTATCTGATGGCTCAGAACCCGACGCTGGCGCCTCCGCGCGCGATCTTTATGAGCAAGTATCTGATGAAGGGCTACCGCAAAAAACTGCTTGCGCTCGTGGCGCGATTTATTCCTGAATTGATTTTATGCGGTGCGACACTGGGCGTTGGGCTTGTATTCGTACTGCCGCGCATCAAAAGCGCCGTGACGGAATTTTACAGAGAACGGGTTGCGCTCCATGACAACGAGATACGCCGACAGCACACGAATGCTGCGGAGGAGCACGCCAGTGCGGATGAAAAGGAGAGTCTGACATGAAAATAAGCGAACTGAGCCACGTGACACGGGATGAAATCGTCAAATGGACGATGGATCTGGTCGCAATCCCCTCTTATAAGACCGTTCCGGGGCGCGAGACCGCGTGCGCGGAATACATTCGCGATGTTTTCGCAAAAGAGGGGATCGACGCCGAGGTCAAGGAAGTCGTCGATGGGCGCTGCAATGTCTATGCCGTGCTCAAGGGCACCGGCGGCGGGAAAAACCTTCTGCTGAACGGGCATACGGACACCGTCAGTCCCTACGGGATGGAGCATGCGACCGAGCCGTGGATCGAGGATGACTGCATCTGGGGGCGCGGCACGGCCGATATGAAGGGCCCGCTGGTCAGTATGATGGCCGCAGTCATCGAGATCAAGCGTTCCGGAAAACCGCTGAAGGGCGACGTGATCTACACGGGCGTCATCGATGAGGAGGAGCGCGGCTATGGCATTGTGGATCTGGTCGAGCACGGATTCCATGCGGATGCCGCTATTGTCGGCGAGCCGTGCGCTTTCGAAGTATGCGTCGCCCAAAGGGGCGTGGAATGGTTCCGCTTCGATCTCAAGGGCAGGCAGGTACACGGCGGCGTACAGTGGCTGGGAGTCAACGCCATCTCCAAGGCAATCAAGCTGATTCACGCCATCGAGACCGAGCTTCAGCCGCAGGTCAATGCTCGCACGCATCCGATCAATCACAGCAGCACCGTCAACGTGGGCGTCATCCACGGCGGGACCGAACTGTCCACAGTCGCCGGCGATTGCACGGTGTGGGTGGATCGCCGCTGGCAGCCCTATGAGGAGTACGAGCAGGTCCTGAAGGAGTTTCAGGACATCATCGATCGTCTTTCGGCGGAGGACCCGGATTTCAAATGCACCATGGCGGTGACGGATGAAAGCACGATGCCGGAGGGCTATATCCACTGGCCGTTTGAGTTGGATGCCGATTCGCCCTTCGCTCAGCTCGTGCGGGAGAAGCTCGCGCTCTCAAGCGGCGAGGAAGTCAGATTTAACGGCAAGACCGGCTGGACAGATGCCGGCGTCATCTATCACTGCATGAAGATCCCGACGCTGGTCACGGGACCGGGCTTTGTGGTGGAAGCGCATACGACCCATGAGCACATCCCCATTGATCATCTGATGATCTGGGCGGATGCCTATACCAGAGTCGCACGCTCGTTCTGCGACTGAACCGGAGGACATTATGGAACAGATTCTTGAAAAAATCGATCAATATATTCTCGCGGACGATCTGGTCGAGCGAACCGGCGCGCTGGTTCGCTGCCCCTCCTATGACGGCGTGCCGAATCAGGAGACAGAGGCGGCCGAGTGCATCAAGCGGATGTTCGATGCGGAGGGGATCCCCTGCACGATCGAGCACGTTGTCGACGGGCGCTGTAATGTCTATGCCACGCTCAAGGGAAGCGGCGGCGGAAAGACGCTGCTTCTGACCGGACATACAGATACCGTGTCGCCCGATAACCACCCGCGCGGCCTCGACCCCTATCTGGAGGATGGAAACCTGGTCGGGCGCGGGACTTGCGACATGAAGGGCGCGCTTGCCGGCATGATCGCCGCCTTGATCGCGCTGAAGCGCGGCGGAGTCGCTCTGCGCGGTGATGTGATCTTTGCGGGCTGCATCGACGAGGAAATGCGCAGTTACGGCACCATCGCGGCCATTGAAAAAGGGATCCGCGCGGACGGTGCGGTGGTCGGCGAACCGACGGGGCTCCAGGTCCATATCGCACAGCGCGGGCTGGAATGGTATGAGTTCAACTTCCAGGGGAAGACCGTACACGGAGGACGTCAGCGCGAAGGAATCAACGCGATCCTGATGGCGAACCACTTCATCACAAAGGTGGAGCAGGAGCTTGCGCCGAAGGTCTTCGCGCGCAAGCATCTGCTGCTGACAGAGGCGACGCTCAACGTGGGCGTTATTCATGGCGGCACGGGCCTATCCACGGTGCCTGGCGCCTGCCGGCTCTTGATTGACCGCCGTTTTTTGCCGAACGAGGACTATGACGAGGTAGGGCAGGAGTTCCAGCAGCTTCTCGACGAGCTTGCGGCCGAGGACCCGAAGTTCAGGTGTGAGATGAAGGTCATGGATGTGAGCGTGATGAAGCCCGGGTATGTGCACCAGCCTTTTGAAACGCCGCTGGACGCACAGATTGTACAGTCAGCGCGCTGCGCGGCCAAGTTGGTGCGCGGCGTCGATGAGCAGCCGATCGCGCACGTTGCGTGGACTGACGCGGGAATGTTCAGCCATTATGCCCATATCCCGACCGTTATCATGGGCCCGGGCGCGGGCGTCGTTTGCCATTCGGAGCATGAATACGTTCCCGTGGACGAGCTCGTCAAGATCTGTCGGCAGTATGCGCTGCTGGCGGCCGACTTCTGCCATTGAGGGAGAAACAAGATGTCGTATGATTATTTGATCCGAAACTGCAGATGGCCTGATTTCGAGGCCGGCTGCTTTCAAAACGGCGATGTGGCCGTTACAAAGAGCCGCATCGCGGCGGTTTCCGGTCATCTCACCGGAGACACCAAACAGGTGATTGAGGCGAACGGACGTATCCTTTCGCCCGGCTTCATCGATATCCACATGCACGAGGAAAACTTCGCGGCGGACGGGAAGCAGCTGTTCATCTCAAAGCAAATGAGCCGGATGGGCGTTACGACCTGCGTCGGTGGCAACTGTGGTGTCAGTCGTCAGCCGCTGGAGGCCTTTAAGTCGGCTTTAGGCGAACTGGGAACTCCAGTCAACTACTTGATGCTGACAGGCTATAACCGCGCACGCAGAAAGGCCGGTGGAACGCGATACGGAGCGGTGAGCATGGGACAGGCCAAACAGATCGAACAGATGCTTCGGGAAGATCTCGCAGAGGGTGCAATCGGTATTTCCTTCGGGATCGAATACGATCCCGGCATGACCACCGGGGAAATTGTCGATATTCTACGCCGGTTCCCGGACGGCGGGCTTATGGTGTCGATCCATTATCGCGACGATGCATCCAACAGTCTGAAATCCATCAGAGAGATGCGGGAGATCGCGCGGGAATCCAGGAAGCGGGTGCAGATCTCCCACCTGAGCAGTTGCGCCGCGATGGGGCAGATGAAGGAGGCGCTCGCGTTGATCGACGAGGGTATGGCGGCGGGGGAGGACATCAATTTCGACACATATCCCTACGATGCGTTCCAGACGCCTCTCGGCTCTGCAGTCTATAACGATGATTGCTTCGAGCATCTCAACATCGGCTATTCCGACGTGATGGTCTCCTCCGGAGAGTTTAAGGGACAGCGGTGCGATAAAGAACTTTTCGAGCGGTTGAGAAAGGAACAGCCGGATACGCAGGCGGTGTGCTTTGCCATGTGGGAATCGGACATCGCACTTGCAGTGGCTCATTCCGGCGGCATGATCGGAAGCGACGGCTCGTTGGTCAGTGGAGCAGGACATCCGCGCGCCGCAGGGACCTTCCCGCGTGTGCTGGGACTCTATGTGCGGGAACGGCGGCAGATTTCCTTGCTGGAAGCGCTGAGAAAGATGACGGTACGTCCCGCGCGCCGCTTGGGGCTGTCGAAAAAGGGCGCGATCGCCGAGGGCATGGATGCCGACCTGACGCTCTTTGACCCCGAAACGGTAATGGATCGGGCGGATTTTACGCAGTCGTCGCTCCCGCCGGTCGGGATCGACTGGGTGTTCGTTTCGGGTATTCCAACGGTTGCGGAAGGCACGGAAAGCGGCGCGCACCCCGGACGGTTCATCCCATACGCCGAGACGGACTTTGGGGCGCATACAGGCAGCGCGAATATTTTGAAATAAAGGAATAGAATATGAGTGTATTTGAAGCCATCATGCTCATCTGCTTCGGCGCAGCCTGGCCAATGAATATTTACAAGTCATGGAATGCCAGAACTGCTGCGGGAAAGAGCCTGATGTTTCAGTTAGCGGTCACGATCGGATATATCTCCGGCATCATCCATAAGTATCTTTACAGCAATGACATCGTGCTGTACCTTTATATCATCAACCTTGTGATGATCACGATCGATACGCTGCTCTGGTTCCGCAATCACAAGCTGGACAAGAAACGGGAGAACGAAAAAGCCGCCGCGGCGCGGCCATAACGGCAACCGGCATCTCAAGCGATCCTGCTCCCGTGAAGAAAGTCCCGACTGGCTTTCTGATAGAAATCAGACGGATTTTTGTATTCACCCAAAATTGTCAGTTGACAGCAGATAAGTGATAAGTTCCTTATTACTCTATTACTGTTAAGCAAATGGTTCCAGGGTTTTCGATAATATTGATGTCTCGAGTGAAAAAACACCATAATAATTGATAACAGACGAGGGTGAAGATGACGCTCATGTCGGTTGGAGATAGTATTCAGCAAATACTCTTTATTTGTTAGCGCTCTTCAGCGCCGTTCCAATACCGGGAAGTGGTTTTCTCTCCAATGAAATAATTTTAATTAGGACTGCTTGGGACAAACTGTATCAGGATCTGAGCGATATCAGGTAATAGGTGAGGAGGGCAAACGAACGGAAAATTTTGGGGCTGTTTTTAGCCCAAAGTTAGCCCATTTACTCACCCATTTTTGAAATTTAGCCCATATTTAGCCCATAAAAAGCACGTCAAATTGGGACAGCCTCTGTCAAACCCCATCAAAAGGAAAAACCCCGAAAGCCGCATGGCTTCGGGGTTTTTCGGGTTTTTTGTGGGTTGTTAACGCTTGCTGAACTGCGGCGCGCGACGGGCGGCCTTGAGGCCGTACTTCTTGCGCTCCTTCATGCGGCTGTCGCGGGTGAGGAAGCCCTCTTTCTTGAGGACGGCGCGGAACTCGGGGTCAGCCTGGGTCAGCGCGCGGGCAAGGCCGAAGCGGATGGCGCCGGCCTGGCCGGTGAAGCCGCCGCCCTGGACCTTGACGTCCAGGTCGAACTTGCCGTCGGTGGCGGTGGCGACCAGCGGCTGCTTGACAATATACTTCAGGGTCTCGAGGCCGAAATAGCTGTCGAGGCTGCGGTTATTGACGGTGACGTTGCCGGTGCCGCCGGGGATCAGACGGACGCGGGCGACAGAGCTCTTGCGGCGGCCGGTGCCGTAGAAATAAGCCTTTTTCGGTGTATACATCAGTCGAATCCTCCTTATTCAGCGGCCCAGATCTCGGGCTTCTGGGCTTCCTGCTTGTGCTGATCGTCGGCGTAGATCTTGGCGCGGCCAAGGGACCAGCGGCCGATGCTGTTGCGCGGCAGCATGCCGCGGATGGCCAGCTTCATCGCCAGCTCCGGGCGCTCGTTCATCAGCTTCTTGTACTGGGTCTCCTTCAGACCGCCGACATAGCCGGAGTGGGTGCGGTAATACTTCTTCTCCAGCTTGCGGCCGGTGAGGACCGCCTTGGCAGCGTTGATGATGATGACAAAGTCACCGCAGTCAACGCCGGGGGCGTAATCGACTTTGTGCTTGCCGCGCAGGATGGCGGCGGCGGTGGCGGCGGTACGGCCCATCGGCTTGCCGGCCGCGTCCAGGATGTACCACTTGCGCTCAACGGTCTCGCTCTTGGGCATGAATGTGGACATGATCGTGTTCCTCCATTTATAATTATTTGCAAATCAATACAAATGCGACGAATTTCCGCTTCCTTGTTATATCACAGCCCCGCGGGGGTTGTCAACGGGTTTTTTAATAAAAAATCATTTATGATCTGACAGCTTCGATTTTCTTTGAAAATCGACGATTTACTGATGAAATCTAAATATCAATTTCATTTTTTCTCTCTTGCGCCGGCGGCGCCTTTCCTGTAAAATCAGGCCGGGAGCTGAGAACACATGATGCTGCAAAAAATGCTGTCCCTGGTCCGCAGCTGCGCGGACGATTACGGGATGCTGCAAAAGGGAGACCGGGTCGCGGTCGGGGTATCCGGCGGCAAGGATTCGCTGACGCTGCTGCGGGTGCTGGCCGAGCTGCGCGCCTTTCATCCCAGCGGCTTTGAGCTGCAGGCGATCACGCTCGACATGGGCTATGAGGAGATGGACTTCGCGCCGGTCGCGGCGCTGTGCCGCGCGCTGGAGGTGCCCTATACCGTCCGCCCGACCCAGATCAAGCAGGTGATCTTCGACATCCGCAAGGAGCAGAATCCCTGCGCGCTGTGCGCCAAGATGCGCCGCGGCGCGCTCAATGAGGAGGCCAAGCGCCTCGGCTGCAACAAGGTGGCCCTCGGCCACCATTATGACGACGCGGTCGAGACCTTTCTGCTCTCGCTGCTGTATGAGGGACGGATCTCCTGCTTTCTGCCGGTGACCTATCTCGACCGCACCGGTCTGACGGTGATCCGCCCGCTGCTCTATGTGCATGAAAGGTCCATCCGCACCTTTGCGGAGCGCGAACATCTGCCGGTGGTGCACAACCCCTGCCCGGCGGACAAAAACACCAAGCGCGAGGACGTCAAGCAGCTGCTGGCGGAGCTGGAGCGCCGCTATCCGCAGCTCAAGGAACACATCTTCGGCGGGCTGCAGCGTTCGCCGCTGCCCGGCTGGCGGCCGGAAGCGGGCCGCAACAGCCGTCCGCAGGACGGAGAATAAACTGAAACAGGGACCCGCGAAAAAGCGGGCCCCTGCTTTTTTTGACCGGATCAGGCGCCGGCGCGGTCGCGCTCGATGAGCAGGCGCATGCCGCCGACGGCGGCGTGCAGGGTCGCGCTCATGTCGGGGCAGCGGGGGTTGTCCAGCCCGGCGGCGGCGCGCTCCTGGTTCCAGATGACATGGAACATCGCCCCGGCGCGCGCGCCGAGGAAGGCGGACGTGACGAAGATCGCGGCGCTCTCCATCTCGCTGGCGAGGACGTGCAGGCGTTTCCAGGCCTGCCATTCGTAGGCGAGCTTCGGCGCGGTGGGGAAGCCCTCCGGGCGGTGCTGGCCGTAAAAGGCGTCCTTGGCCTGCACGACGCCGGCGTGGCAGCGCACCCCGGCCGCGCGCGCGCCGTCGCGAAGGGCGAGGGTGACGTCCAGATCGGGCACGGCGGGATACTCGGGCGGCGCGTATTCGTGCGAGGTGCCGTCCTGCCGCACCGCGCCCGTGGCGACGACGGCGTCGCCGCCCTGGACCGACAGGTCGATCCCGCCGCAGGTGCCGATGCGGATGAAGGTGTCGGCGCCGCATTCGAACAGCTCCTCGACGGCGATGGCGGCGCTCGGCCCGCCGATGCCGGTCGAGCAGACGCTGACCGTTTCGCCGGCCAGCGTGCCGGTATAGGTGACAAACTCGCGGTTGCTGGCGACAAAATGCGGCTGCTCAAAGAGCGCCGCGATCTTTTCACAGCGGCCCGGATCGCCGGGCAGCAGGACATAGCGGCCCACGTCGCCCTTGCGGATGGCCAGATGCATCTGTTTTCCTTCTACGAACATGAGGATTCCTCCCGTGTGATTTCGCGGATGTTTTTTTCGGCCTGCAGGCGGTCGATGAAGAACTCCCGGCCGCAGCCGAGGCAGCGGAGCTTGAAGTCCATGCCGCTGCGCAGCACCAGAAAGCGCTTTTCGCCGCAGGGATGCGGCTTTTTCATTGTCAGCGTGTCGCCGGCGCGCACATCCATGGTGTTTCACCCGCCTTTGGCGTTAGTTTATCACAGTTTTGGGAAAATGTACACCGCCCGCCGCATATAGATGAGCAAACGAAGGAGGCGGCGGGATGCTTCAACCGATGTGCGCGCCGGAGGGCGCGCTGCTCAATACGCAGGAGAACCAAAGACGCACATCCTCGCGCGCGGCGCTCATGGCGGCGATGGAGGAGGGCGCCGCGGTGGAGGGGCTGGCGGTGCGCTGCGGCGACGACCGCAGTCTGACGGTCGAGCTGGGCCCTCTGCGCGGCGTGATCCCGCGCGAGGAGTGCGCCATGGGCGTCCGCGAGGGCCGGACGCGCGAGGTGGCGATCCTCTCGCGGGTCGGCAAGCCGGTCTGCGCCGTCATCACGGGCTTTGACGGCGACACGCCGCTGCTGTCGCGGCGGCTGGCGCAGGAGAACTGCCTGATCCGGCTGCTGCAGGAGCTGCGGCCGGGGACGGTCATCCCGGCTCAGGTGACCCATCTGGAGCGCTTCGGCGCCTTTGTCGATCTCGGCTGCGGCGTGGTTTCCTTTCTCGGACTGGAGGCGATCTCGGTCTCGCGGATCGCCCACGCCGCGGAGCGCTTCGCGCCGCGGCAGGCCCTCTGGGCGGCGGTGCAGGCCGTCGACCGCGCGGAGAAGCGCATCTATCTGACCCACCGCGAGCTGCTCGGCACCTGGGAGGAGAACGCCGCCCGCTTCGCGGCGGGCACGGCCGTGCGCGGCGTGGTGCGGACGGTGGAGCCCTACGGCGTGTTCATCGAGCTGTCGCCCAACCTGTCCGGCCTGGCCGAGCGCCGCCCGGGGCTGCGCCCGGGGATGGCGGTGTCGGTCTACATCAAGTCGGTGCAGCCGGCCCGCATGAAGATCAAGCTGGCGGTGCTCGACATCCTTGAGGAGCAGGGCGCGCGGCCCCTGCGGCCGGAGGACTACTACATCACCGCCGGCACGCTCCGCCACTGGCGTTACAGCCCGGAGTGCTGCGAGGGAAAGCTCGTCGAGACCTGGTTCTGAAGCGGGAAAAGCGGGAATCCCCGCCGTCTTCCGCTTTGATTTCCCGCCCGGACGCCAAAATAATTATTGACATATGCCGAAAATAAGCGTATCATGCAATTGTTGGCATATGCCGGAAACAAAGGGAGAGAGAGACATGCCGAGACCGTGCAAGCGGCGGCGCATCTGCGCCATGCCCGGCTGCGGGCGCTTCGGGCCGCGCGGCGGCTACGGGCGCGGGCGGGTCGTCATGACCCTCGACGAGTTCGAGAGCATCCGCCTGATCGATCTGGAGGGCATGACGCAGGAGCAGTGCGCCGCCCAGATGCAGGTGGCGCGCACCACCGCGCAGGCGGTCTACGGCGCGGCGCGGCGCAAGCTGGCGGAATGCCTGGTGCGCGGCAGCGAGCTGCTGATCGCGGGCGGGGACTATGAGCTCTGCGGCGGCGCGGCGCCCGATTGCCCGGGCCGGTGCCGCTGCGGGCGGAGAACGGAAGATCACAACGGACAGACGTCCGACGGAAGGAGTACAGCCATGACCATTGCGGTAACTTATGAAAACGGACAGGTGTTCCAGCATTTCGGACACACGGAGCAGTTCCGGCTCTATGAGGTCGCGGACGGCAAGGTCGTCTCCGCGCGCACGGTCGATACGGCCGGCAGCGGCCACGGCGCGCTGGCGGCGCTGCTGCGGGAGCTGGGCGCGGACACGCTGATCTGCGGCGGCATCGGCGGTGGGGCGCAGCAGGCGCTGACCGAGGCCGGAATTCGCTTTTACGGCGGCGTGACCGGCGAGGCCGACCGCGCGGTCGCGGACCTGCTGGCGGGCAAGCTCGGCTACGACCCCAACGCCCGCTGCGAGCATCACGACGGCGAGGCGCATACCTGCGGCGAGCACGGCTGCGGCGAACACGACAGCTGCGGCGAACACGACGGCTGCGGCGAACACGACGGCTGCGCGCATCACTGCTGAACCCATGCGGCGCGGGCCGCTTCCGGCACAGGGCCGGAGGCGGCCCGCGTCCCGAATCATCGGCCCGGCGCGCCGGATGACGGCGGCCGGACAGGCGGCCCGCTCCCTATTCGGAGCGGGCCGCTTCTTCTTCCGCCCAGGCGCGCAGCGAATCGACGGCGCGGCGCGCGGCCGCGGAGAGATAGCGCCGCCGGTCGCGCACCAGGAAATAGCGGCGGGAAAAGACGGCGTCGGCGAGGGGCAGCACGCGCAGCCGTCCGGCGCGCAGCGATTCTCCGGCCAGGCTCAGCGGCAGCACGGTGCAGCCGTAGCCCTGCTCAGCCAGGCGGAGCAGGCTGAGATCGCTGATGCTCTCGACCAGGGGGTGCGGCGCGCAGCCATGCGCCTCAAAGACCGCCTCGACGCAGGAGCGGCTGCCGCTGCCGGGTTCGCGCAGCAGCAGCGGCAGCGCCGCCAGCTCCCGCACCGCGGCCGCCCGGCCGGCAAAGCCGGGGGCGCAGAGCGCGGCCATCTCCTCGCGGTAGAGCGGCAGCGTCAGCTGGTGCGCGCCGCCCGCGGGGCTGTCCACGATGGCAAAATCGATCTCGTTGTCGCGGAGACGGCGCTCGATGGCCTGCGTGTTGTGGACAAAGACGCCCGGCTCCAGCCCGGGCACGTCGGCCCGCAGGCGGGCGAGCAGCGCGGGCAGCACGGTCTCGCTGACCGTGACGTTGACGCCGATCAGACAGCGCGCCGGGCCGCCGCTGTCGCGCAGCACGGCCGCGGCCTCGTCGCAGGCACCGAGGATCGAGCCGGCGTACTGGAGCAGGGTCTCGCCCGCCTGCGTGAGGTAGATGCGGCGGTTCATGCGGTCGAACAGCCGCACCCGGTAATAGCTCTCCAGCTCGCGGACGGCGATGCTGACGGCGGGCTGCGTCATGCCGAGCTCCGCGGCGGCGCCGCTGATGCTGCGGCAGCGGCAGACCGCCGTGAAGATCTGCAGATGGCGAATGGTCATGCAGTCACCTCATCCATAAATGATTACTTATATATTTTATAGTATCATTTGAATTGATGAATGTCAACGCGGCTGTTATACTGAAGGCAGAAATCAAAAGGGAGGGCATGGCATGGCGGAGACGAAAAAGGGCACAGTCTGGCAGGTCTTTCTGACCTTCCTCAAGATCGGGGCCTTCACCTTTGGCGGCGGCTATGCGATGATCCCGCTGATCCAGCGGGAGACGGTGGAAAAGCACGGCTGGATCGCGGACAAGGACATCCTGGAGATCGTGGCGATCGCGGAATCGACGCCGGGGCCCATCGCCATCAATTCGGCGACCTTTGTCGGCTACCGCGTCTGCGGCTTCTGGGGCGCGTTTTTCGCGACGCTGGGCGTGGTGCTGCCGTCCTTTGTCACCATCGTGGCGATCTCCTATGTGCTGGAGGCGTTTGAGCATCTCCGCGCCGTCAAATACGCCTTCCTCGGCATCCGCGCCGGCGTGCTGGCGCTGATCCTCAAGGCGCTGCTGTCCATGTACCGCCAGTGCCCGAAGCACGCGGCGGCTTACGGCATCATGGCGGGCGCCTTTGTGCTGGTCGCCGTGCTGCATGTCAACGTGCTTTACGTCATCATCGGCTGCGCGCTCTGCGGTCTTGCGTTCACGCTGCTGGCGGAACGGAGGGCGGGCGCATGATTTATCTGACGCTGTTCTGGACCTTCTTCAAGATCGGCCTGTTCACGTTCGGCGGCGGCTACGCGATGCTGCCGCTGATCCAGTCCGAGGTCGCGGCCCACGGCTGGATGGGCAGCGCCGAGCTGGTCAACTTTGTCGCCGTGAGCGAGAGCACGCCCGGCCCCTTTGCCGTCAACATCTCCACCTATGTCGGCACGCGGCTAGCGGGCATCCCGGGCGCCTTCTGCGCGACGCTGGGCGTGGTGCTGCCGTCGTTCATCATCATCCTCATCGTGGCGCACTGCTACGAGAAGTTCCGCACCAACCGCATCGTCCGCGGCTGCATGGAGGGCCTCAAGCCCGGCGTCGTCGGTCTGATCGGCGCGGCGGTGGTCTCGGTGGGGCGGACGGTGTTCTTTCCCGGCGGCATCGCGGCCGGGACGTTCGCCGGCGCGACCTTCTGGTTCTCGCTGGCCGTGTTTGCGGTGATGCTGGTGCTGGCGCTCAAAAAGGTGCACCCGATCGCGGTGATCTGTCTGTCGGCTGTCGCCGGGATCGCCGTCGGCTATGCGCTGAAGCTGCCCTGCTGAACAAAGCCTTCTCTCTTCCTCATAAAGCACGGCGCCGCCGCGGGTTTTCCGCGGCGGCGCCGTGTCTTGCTGTTAAAAAATGCCGGTCCGGCGGCGCGTCAGTCCTGCCGGACGACCTCGACGCGCGCGATGCCGCAGCGCTCGAACAGCGCCGCCTGCGCGGCGGTGATGACCTCGCCGCTGACGGCGATGGGCACGGCGGGCGGGCAGGAGACGGCGGGACTGCCGCAGATGCGGCCGACCGCGGCGCGCGGCGCCAGCGTTTCGTGCGGGGCGAAGATCGCGGCGCGGATGGACATGCGGGCCTCCGCCTCGCCGGCGGGAAGCGGCTCCGGGTCGCGCGGCGTCCGCCGCGGCAGGCCGCAGAGCGCCT